>ERZ772820.393-NODE-393-length-43127-cov-41.945997_pt1 | contig 43127 bp, 22 predicted proteins | sample MGYA00511377_ERZ772820 | MGnify/ENA primary metagenome ERZ772820 (study PRJEB29015, sample SAMEA2737684) | human gut metagenome | biome: human gut; feature: human-associated habitat; material: faeces | place: China | collected 2012 ... | reverse complement strand
CCAGAATGCCGGCGGAGTCCGCCTTGGCGCTGACCAGTACCACCTTGGCGGGGGTAGCGGACGCCGCAGGTATGGTGGCGCTGACACCGGTCTTGTTATAGCTGGGGCTGAGGGTCTTGCCGTCAGAGCCGACACCGCGGACGGTGTAACTGTACGTCACACCCGCCTTAGCGCTCTTATCCGTGTAGCTGGTACCGGTCACAGTCGCAATGACCGTCCACTTGGTGTTCACCGCGTCCTTACGGTAGACCTTGTACTTCGCCGCGCCGCTGGCTGCCTGCCATGTCACCTGAATGCCGCCGCTGACTGCCTTGGCGCTGCCGAGGGTCACATTGGCGGGTCTGCTGACGGGCTTGGGCATCGTGGCGCTGACGCCAGTTCGGTCGAAGCCGGGGCTGAGGGTCTTGCCATCAGCAGCCACGCCGCGCACCGTGTAGCTGTACTTCACACCCGCCTTAGCGCTCTTATCCGTATAGCTGGTGCCGGCCACAGTCGCAATGGCCGTCCACTTGGTGTTCACCGCGTCCTTGCGGTAGACCTTGTACTTCGCCGCGCCGCTGGCTGCCTGCCATGTCACCTGAATGCCGCCGCTGACTGCCTTGGCGCTGCCGAGGGTCACATTGGCGGGTCTGCTGACGGGCTTGGGCATCGTGGCGCTGACACCGGTCTTGTTATAGCTGGGGCTGAGGGTCTTGCCATCAGCGGCCACGCCACGCACCGTATAGGTGTACTTCGTACCGGCCTTGGCGGTCTTATCCGTGTAGCTGGTGCCGCTAACGGTGGCAATGACCTTCCACTTGGTATTCGTCGCATCCTTGCGGTAGACGTTGTACTTCGCCGCGCCATCGGCTGCCTGCCACGTCACGGTAATGCCGCCGCTGACTGCCTTGGCGCTGCCAAGCGTCACATTGGCGGGGGCGGAGGGCGCCACGATCTTCACCGTGACCTCCCCATTGTCCACCGCGCCGTTGTCCATGGGCTTCATGGCACCGTCCTCAATGGTATACACATACGCCTTGACGAGGGTGAGCTTGGAGGTATCCCCCACGCTTGCCCCGTCCTTGACCTTGAAGGCCAGCGTGTACAGGTCGCCGCTGACCGCAAGGCCGGCACTGGTGGTATCCAGCAGGGACACGGCGTAGTAGCTGCCCCGGTCGTCGGTCTTGAGCGCCGTCAGCTTCGCGCCCTCAAATTGGGCGACGGATGCATCTGCATCCAGTTCAAAGAATGCAGGGTCAAAATATACCCGATAGTTCAGGCATACAATGCCGGTCAGCTTCTCGTCCTCGGACGCCGTGACCGTCAGCTTGACGGTCTGATCCGCCGTGATCTCGGTCGCGTCCGCCTTGGGGCTGACAACGGCGGCCAGCGCTTCGGTGGTGAGACTCAGCGTCAGCACCAGCGCCAGCAGGAAAGATACAAGCTTTTTCATATGTCTTTCCCCTCCTTAGTTGTTAGCGGTGAGGGAGGTCAGCTCCCCCAGATAGAAGGCATAGATGATCTCCGCGTCCTTTGCCGTCACCTGACCGTCACCGTTGATATCGGCGGCGTCCTGCTGGCTGAGGTCGGCGGTGAGCTTGCCGTTGGCAATGGCGTAGACCAGCGCAGCGTCCACATCGTCCACCATGCCGTCGTTGTTCACATCGCCCTTGTTATACTTCTGTGCCACGGTGATGGTCTGCTCGACGGAGAAGTCGCCGTACTTCACGGTGACGGCGGTGGTCTCCGCCTTGAGCGCCTTATCGTTCTCCATGGTGTAGTCCCGGATCTCCACCTCGGTGTTGTCGTCATACACCGCCACCACCGTCATGCCGGCGGGATCGAAGTCCTCGCCCGCAAGATACGCGGTCTTTGCAGGCTGCGCGGTGATCTTCAGACCCGTCAGCACCGGCTCTGCACCGGCCTGCCACTTCAGGATGGGATAGCCGTCGTTGAGACCCTTGGTATCCGCCGCGAAGCTGCTGCCCAGCTCGGAGGCCAGCGCCTTCAGCTCGTCGGCGGTCTTGGCGGTACCCAGACCGGTGACACCGTACTTGGGACTTTCGTCGGAGACGGTACCCGTCAGATAGAAGCTGTTGACATAGTGCGCCGCCGTCTTGTCCGGGGACAGACCGCCCACATAGGAGGCGTTGCCGCCGGTACCGACGACCTTGCCGACGCTGTAGCAGTTGGTCAGCGTGGCGCCCGCCGTGTTGCTGAAGCCGGAGCCGCAGATGCCGCCCAGATAGCACTCATTGGCGGAGCTGCTGCGGATCGTGCCGGTGGCGTAGCAGTCGGTGATGACCGCGCCGGTGGCGGTGAAGCCCGCAATGCCGCCGGCATACTTGTTGCTGGTGACATTCACGGCGCTATAGCACCGGGTGATGGAGGCATTGTTCTGCATATTGCCCACGATGCCGCCCGCCTGCGCAAATCTAGTATTGTTGGTGCAGGTCACGCTGCCGGTGATGCCCAGCCCCGTGACGGAGGCGCCGCCCTGCAGAAAGCCGATCAGGCCCAGATTATTGTTGGTGCTGTTGATATACAGGTTGCGGATAACGTGACCCTGTCCGTCCAAGGTGCCGTAGAACTTCTGCAGCGGTGTCCAGTCAAAGCCCGCCAGCTCAATATCGGCGGTGAGCTTGGCGCTGCTGTTGCCGTCCGTGGCGGCGAACCACGCCAGCTCCGCAGCGGTGCCGATGAGGTAGACGCCGTTGTCGTCCTTCTGGGGCTCGGTTTTGGTCGTGCCGTCCCAGGGATCGGCGCCAACGGTCTGCATGGAGGCCATGACGGTCAGAACGCCGTCCTGCACCTTGTCCGCATCGGCGCTGCCCAGCGAGAAGCTGCCGCGCTCCACCGCATAGCCGTCCTTACGCAGGGTGTACAGATAGGTGCCGTAGCCCAGCTGGAAGCGTCCGTCCGCACCGGGCTCCATGACCTTGCCGTTGCTGTCGGTGACGGTGACGGCCACGCCGTCCAGCACGCTGCCTGCATCATCGGAGATCCGCAGCGCCACGGTAAAGAATACCTTGCGGTAGACCGTGACCGAAGCGTCGGCGTAGTGGTTCATGTAGTAGTTGACGGTGACGGCGTTGAAGTTGGTACCCACGCCGGTATCCGTCATGCCGTACAGGAATGCGAAGGGGTTGGCGGCGGAATACATACTGCCGTAGGTGTAGCCGTTGGTGAATACACACGCCGCCGTGTCCGCACCGTCGGCAAAGGCCAGATCCTCCGGGATGGTCACGGTAACGGAGGAGTTGTCCATCCGCTGGTACTGGCCCAGCGTTCCGTCGAACTTGCTCTCACCGTTGTGATAGGTAGGCTTGAACAGGGTGGGGTTGAAGATACCGGAGATCTTATTGACGCCGCGGAACATACCGTTGAACGTCAGCTTCACCTGATCGCCGGGCATAATGTCCTCACCCTTGTGGCTGGCGTTCTCCGCGGTGATGGTGACCTTGGCCACCCGCACCAGCCGGTAGCTGACGCCGCTCTCGTCGGTCATCCGGAGGATGACGGTGCCGCCCATGCCGTTGCCGGCGGTGTTGAAGGCCTCCAAAGGCACGATGTAGCGCCCATCCTCACCGACGGAGGCGGTCTGGAAGGTGGAAACACTGGTCGCCATGGCGGCGTTGGTGGCAACGAAGGCGTACTCCACCATGACGCTGCCGGTGTTCTTCACGACGGCAAAGCGCAGGGCGGGATCGGTCTCACCGGCCTCGTAGTACCATGTATCGTAGTTGTAGTCCCACTCCATGGAACGGGTGGTGGTAACGCCGGGCGCCATGTTGAAGTCCACGTCCGCGTCGGCGGTGCCGTGGGTCACGCCGGTGCCGCCCACCACGATGACGCCCACGCGCTGGGGCTGGGTGGCGGGATACAGGCCGCCGTGGCTGCCCACATTCTGCGTGCCGTCATTGGGGTTCGCCGTGGTGACATCCACGCTGTCATAGTAGACGGTGATGATGGAATCCTTCGTGCCGGGGGTCACATCCACCCAGTTGGCGGTGGTATTGCCGCCGTTGACTGTCTGGATCCGGGCGTCGCCGTCTCCCAGCACGCTCCAGTGGAAGTCGGGCTCCACCATGATGTTGCCGGCGTCGGAGTTGATGATCTGCCAGTGGCGGTAGGCCCGGACACGGGTGGTGCCGTCCAGCACCTCAAAGCCGCTGGGATCCAGATTCACCTGCAGATCGGCTTCGTCGCGGGTGGCGGTGGCTGTACCCAGCTGGCTGAAGTCGTGGGACAGGCGATCCGTCGCGGTGCTGGCGGTAAGGTTCAGCTCCCGATCCGCGGTCAAGCCGCTGACCCAACCGGCGCGGGTCACATGACCGGGCTGGCTGAGACGCCAGGTGTAGTTGCCGCTGCTTTTGGAGATGAAGTAGTCGGCGGACTTGGTGTCGCCGCTGATGCGCCAGCCGTCGTCACTCTCCGTCACGCCCATGGGCTCCACCTCCGTGGTGTTGAAGTTGTTCCACTGGAAGTACAGGCCGAAGGCAGCGTCGGCGGGTACGGTGACGGTAAGCTTCACGCCGGTATTGATGGTCAGGCCCTTGGTACCGGCGCTGGAGCCGGCGCGGAAGGTCTGGTTGATGGACTGCGTGAAGATGTAGCCATCAATGTCGGGATAGGCATAGGTATTGTACAGGCAGGCGTTGCCGGCCGCGTACAGCACCGTGGGATAATAGGCGTAGTTGCCCCGGACATAGGGCGTACCCATGACGCAGGAGGTCTTCATGATGGGGCAGTCCACCTGCACATGGTACTCCTCCGCCGTGAAATAGGTGTTGTCCGTCTTGCGGCTGCTGGTATAGAAGGAGTTGCACTGGAGGTAGACGTTGGTGCCGCCGCCGGCGCCGCCGTCCACGTTGCTGTCGGTGGGCAGCTCCAGCGTCATGCCGCCCAGCTCCACATCATAGACGCCGGTCTCCGCGTTCTTGGCAAAGGCGCGGTAGGCGTAGCGTCCGGCGGTAAGGCTGGCGTAAAACGTCTGGTAGCCGTCGACCAGTTGGCCGTTGGCAGGCTCATAGGCCTCCTGTCCCTCCGGCAGAGCGTCGGTGAAGCTGCTGTACAGGAAGCAGTCCTTCAGCTCCTCGCCCAGCACCTCGCTGCCCTGCGCGTCCGTCCTTACGCTGTACAGCTTGATGACGGGATAGTCGCCGGTGTAGTCCTTGCTCACATAGAATGTGAAGTTCATGAGGGGCGCGTCCTCCACATGGAGGGTCAGCGTCCAGGTGTCCTTGGAGAAGTGCTTCCCGTCGTGGGAGGCGCAGAAACGATAGGTATAGTCGCCCGCCTTCAGCTCGGTAAGCTGGATGGTGGTAGCGCCGAATATTGCCTCAGAGAAGCTCTGCATGGCGCCCCATGTCTGACCGCCGTCGGTGGAGCGCTGGTAGTAGTAATTCTTGTAGTTCAGCGTCTGGCCGTCCACGGGCGCGAAGATCTTGCCCGCCTGCAAATCGCTGAGCAGATACGCCATGCCCGTCTGGACTGTGGCCTCAGAGGCCGCGGGATACCCCTCCTTGCGGGTAGGCACAGGGGCGTCGCTCTTGCCGCAGGTGTCGCAGACGCCGTCGTTGTTGCCGTCCTTGTGCTCCGCCGCCGTCTGACCCTTCAGGACGGGGGCGGGGCAGCTATCAGCATAGGCGTCGCCCAGCGCCGCGGCGCTGAGACCCTCCGCTGCGGTGAAGGCAGTTCCCTTGACGGTGACGGTCGTGGAGGACGCGCCGCTGGTCTGCACCGCGCTGTCCAGATAGTAGCAGTTGGTCGCCGTCAGGGTGGCCTTCTCGTTGTCCGCGACCTCACCGACCAGCGCTCCCATGCGGGCCTCATTGTCAAACTGACCGCTGACAGTGCCGGTGGCGTAGCAGTTGGTCAGCGTGATCGTGCTGGCGTGGCTGCTTTCCCCCGCAAGACCCACGATGCCGCCGGCGGCCTGCTGGATCTTCTGCGTCTTGTAATAGAAGCTGATCGCACCGGCGTTGTAGCAGTTGGTGATGTTGACCGCTGCGCTGGCGTTGCCGACAATGCCGCCGACGCCGCGGAATTGATGCTGCCAGCCGCGCAGCAGGATTGCACCGGTATTCCAGCAGTTCTCGATGGTCGTCGTTCCATACGAGGTGACCGCCACGATGCCGCCGGTATAGCCCTCATAGTCGGTGATGTCGGCGTTATTGGAGCAGCCGCGGATCACCGCGTCCTGCGCGCTCGCCACCACGCCGGCATGACCGTAGATCTCATCGTTGGTGGGCTCGCCGGTCAGCGTCACATAGTTGTGGCAGTTTTCGATGGTGCAGGTGCGTTTGGTGAAAACACCGCAGGCGCGGCCCACGATACCCGCCACATAGCGGGTGATGGCCTTGGCCTCGCCGTACACACTGACGTTCTTGATGGCCGCGCCGTCGCACAGGCCGAACAGCGCGGTGTAGTAGCTGTTGCCGTTGGTGAAACTGCCCTTGTTCTCCAGATATAGCCCGGTGATCTTATGGTTCTGTCCGTCGAAGGTGCCGCGGTAGTCCCGATTGTTGGCGCGATCGCCGATGGGTGTCCAGGGCGCCGCCGCGCTGCACACGCCGCGCAGGTCGATGTCGGCGGTGAGACGGGCGTTCAGCTCAGGCTTGCCGCTGTTCACCTCGTCGGCGAACCACTTGAGCTGTCCGGCGGTGGCGATCTCGTAGTAACCGTCCTCCGCCTGTGCGGGCTTGTTGACATCCGTCACCGTCACGGTACACTTGGCCATGAACGCGCCGTCATCCGTGGTCACGGTGATCAGCGCCGTACCCTCGGCAACGCCGGTGACCAGACCGCTGCGATCCACCGTCGCCACGGCGGGTGCGCCGCTTCGCCACGTCACCTTCTGGTTGGCGGCGTTCGCAGGCTCCACCGCAGCCGTCAGCTGCGCCGTGGCGTTGCGGTCCACCGTCAGCTCCGAATGACTCAGCGTTACGCCGGTAACCGCCACCTCACCGGCGGTGCCGCCGGGCTTGGTGTTGTCACCCACCACGAAGTTGAAGCAGTTAAAGTACTCGTAGTTATTGTCGTTGTCCTCCGCCGCGATGTACAGCCCCTTCTCCAGCAAGAACGCGGCGGGCAGCGCCAGCGTGTGGCTGCCGTCCCCGTTCTCCGTTACGGTGTACGCGTAGTCGGAGCCGGCGTAGTAGCTCCAGTCCACCTCACCGTTGGCGTTGAAGAGTGCGCAGTACGCCGCGATGTTGATCTCGAAGTCCGCCGGATAGGTGACATACACAGTCTCTGTACCCTTGGGAACGGTGACGGTGTAGACCTTCTTCTCGCCGGGGTTATTGTAGTGCGCCACCTCCATGGTGCTTTCTGCGATGTGGTAGAGGTAGTCCGTCCCCTCCGCATCCAGAGAGACGCTGGCGAAGTCGAAATCCTTATAGTACTCGTTGGGGTCGAAGGGCTTCGCGCCGCCGCCCACCGTCACTCTTGCAGTGGCCGGTGCGTAGCAGGCGTCCTCCGTACCGGCGTTGGGATCCGTCGCCAGCAGGTAATAGGTACCCTCCTTCTCAAACGTATAGGTGTAGCTGCTGCGGTCGCCGCTGTGCGCCGCGACCTCGCCCACCTCCTGCCAGTCGGCATCATAGACCTTCACGGTCAGGCCGGTGATGGGCTCAAAGCTCTCCGTGCCGCCGTCCGCCACAGAGCGCGTGTCGTACTTCAGGGTCTGGACGGTCAGGCTGCCGCCGGGTCTGACGGTGTAGCTGTCCCGGTCGAAGGCGGCAAAGGCGCCGCTCTGCCAGAAGCTCCAGTTGCTGAACATGGCCACGTCGATGGTGTCCCCGTCAGACAGCAGCACATAGTCCGCCGTGGCGCCCCAGCCGGCGCTCATCAGCGGGTACACATGGTTGCGGTAGTACATGAGGTTCTCGTCGTGACCCCAGAACTGCTGCATATACATGGACGTGGCGCTGCCGGTGATGTTCAGCGCCAGACTTTTGTCGTCATACGGCTGACCACCGGTCATGTCGATGACGCCCACGCCGCCGTCGTGACCCTTGATGATCACGTCACCGTTGATGACCTCCTCCGGCGTAAGGCCCAGATAGTACACACCCAGCAGGTAGAGATACAGGTGCAGAGCGGTGGGGCGCTTTACCACCTGATCGTCCACATAGCCGCCCTGTCCGTTCTCCGTATGGTAGCGGTAGAATTCGGACAGATCCTGCTTGGCCAGATCGAAGTAGGGCACGTCCAGCTCCAGATGGGACAGCACCGTGCCGTCGTTGCCCACCAGTGGGATGCCGTCGTTGGAAACGGTGACATAGACCTTTACAGAGGCGGCGTCCGTCTCATCGTAGCCGTACTGGGCTGCATCGCCGTCAGCCGCCTTGTTCACCGTAATGGTGAGCTGCACGGACGCCGCAGCCTTCTCCGCGCAGGTGGCGGTGATGGTGGGCGTGTACGTACCCGCAGTCGGGTTGGTGAAGGACAGGATGGCGCTGCCGTCCTTGTCGGTGGTCACCTTGGTCTGCGTACCGTAGTCGCCGCCATCCAGCGTGTAGGTCAGCCCATGGCTGCCGCTGTCCTGAAACAGCTCGTCCAGCCGGACGGTCAGCAGGCCGCCTGCGGCCACCTCATACGCGGTCTTGGCGCCGTCCTTCACGGTCACGCAGGCTGCCGCGCCGCCGGACACATCCGACGTGGCGAACACTGTCTGCGGTACCAGAGACAGGCACAGCACCAGACTCAGCAGCATGGCCAATACACGGTTGGTCATGCTTCTTTTATGGTTCATGTGATCTCCTCCTTATCAGGATTTTCTCTATCTCTAACGCATACGCGGAAAAAGGAGTAAGGCTCCCTTGGCCAATACGGCGGAGGTATGTCCTTTCCATAAAAAGAGAGGAGGCGGGAGAGGCTTTCGCCCCTCCCGCCCTTATGGAAAGCAGACGGCTGGAAAAACCGTCTCGACTTGACTTATCCATATGCAGAAAAAATGCCGGTCCACCTCCGTTCCTCGGAGAATGACCAGCGGGATCTGCGACAGAAAAAGCACCGGCGTTTTCCCATAGGGGAAACGTCGGCGCACACTCCTGCCTATCCATACACCACGGAGAGAGCGCCCGCTGTTGGCGATCCTCTGCTATGTAAGTCTTCTGACTCGCGCCGCGGAGAGCTCTCTCCTCGTTCGTGACCTGTCTTCTCACAGACATGATGTCTGCAATGACGGACTTTCGTCCCAGCGGCTCACGCCGCCTCGGTACGTTCTTGCGCTTACAGTGCCGTTCGCGTGGGGCCTTGCACCCCGTTCCTTTGAAGCCGCCGCCTGACCCCCATCGGAGTCGTTGCGGCAAGCGGCTGCACAGCATCTTTGGATCTTGTATTTAATTGGCCGACGGCTTTCGCCGCTGAATATCATTATATGTTGGCAAAAACAGGATGTCAACAAAAATGTGCGCTCAGTTTGTGCAAAAATATTTCCCGGCAGCAGGCGCCCCGCCGCCTCGTGCGGCAGGGCGCTTACAATTCGCTCAATAGTCGGCGTTGAGCCACGGCTTTTGCCCCCAGTGCAGCAGCCGCGCCAGCTCCATGGCCTTCTCCCCGTCGTCGGCGGAGGCGGCGCCCAGCCGCAGCAGCCCTTCCAGACCACAGGAGCCCATCAGAAGCGACGCCAGATCCCCCTGCCGGCAGTCGACGGTCACATCCGCCGCCGCGTCCGGTACGGCTACTGTCCACCGTCCCGCCGCGAAGGAGAGGCGCAGGCAGCGCTGTTCGCCCGCCAGCTCGTCCCGGTAGCGGAACACCGCCGTCAACGTCCCCGCCGGGAACGGACGATAGGCGGTTTTTTCCACAAAGCGCTGGTCGTCCACCAGCTTGAACATCGTACCCACGGCGGACACGTTGGTCTGCAAAAAGCCGTAGTCGATGTAGTTCTTTGACACGTCCTGCGGGTCATCCAGCAGGTGGTGGAAGTCCTCCTCGCCGGTACGCAGGCACACGGTCTGCGCCAGATCCTCCTGCATCCGCAGGCCGCCCAGCAGCGCCCGCAGCACGCCGCCGCTCTCATAGACCAGCTCCTCCACGCTGAGACGGTTCTGGGTGTAGTTGACGTCGCTGGCGCTCTCAAAGCGGTACGCCGCGTAGCCGCGCAGCGTGCCGCCGCCATCGTACCAGCCCATGCGCCGCACCTGTATATCGTCTCTGGCGGCCCGCACCTCCTCGTCGAACTTCTCCACCATGCCGTGGTTTTTCGCCGCGAAGCGTCGCTGGCATTCCAGCACGGCGTCGAAATCCTCCGGCTGCAAAAGCCGCAGATGCCGCCGCGCCTCCTCATCCGGCCTCGGCAGCGCCGCCGTCGGCAGGCGGTATTCGTAGAGCTTCCCGGCGAAGCCGTAGCCCATCCGGCGGTAGAAGTCGATGCGGAATGGCAGCAGCAGCGTCAGCAGCGCGCCGTTTTCCCGGGCATACTCCTCAAAATACCGCACCATGGCCAGCGCCGCACCCTTTTTCTTGTGGAGCGGATGCACCTCCAGCGCCATCAGGCCGCAGGCAGGCTGCATCTGTCCGAAGAAATTCATGGAGAACAGGATGAGCTTCATGGTGCCGATGAGCGTATCGTTCTCGAAAAGCCCCACCGTGCGGGTCTGCCTGTCCTCCCGCAGCTCCAGAAGGTGCTTCTCCCGGTAGTGCTGCCGGCACGCGGCGTCCAGCGCCTTGTACGCCGGATAGGCGTTCAGGTAGATATCCAGATAGGCCTCGATGTCGCCCTCCGTCAGAGGACGGAACGCCCACTTGCGGGCAGCTTTCTCGTTGTGCATAAGCCGTACTCCTTTCGCCGCGTGCCGCGTACCACGATTATACCGCCATTCCCGCCGCTTGGCAACAGAAATGCCGGTGCTGGATGGGCGTTTGGCGGCATACAATGGCACTAAAAAACTGAAAGGGGCGCGGATGCGATATGAAAAAGGTAAAGGTATTCCTGCTGCGGCGTTGGTACATGGTGGGAGGCGCGGCGCTGGTGCTGGCGGCGGCGATCTTCTATGTGGTGAGCTATCCGGCCTCCGTCAGCACCGCCGCCTCCACGCGGCAGCTCCCTATCTATTCCGTGGAGCGGAGCCAGCGGGTGTGTTCCATCAGCTTCGACGCCGCGTGGGGCAACGAGGACACCCAGACGCTCATCGACATTCTGGAGAAATTCCACGTCAAGACCACCTTCTTTGTGGTGGGCGACTGGGCGGAGAAGTACCCGGAATCGGTGAAGGCGCTGCATGACGCAGGCCACGAGGTCATGAGCCACTCCAACCACCATGACCATTTCAACAGCCTCTCTGCCGATCAGATCATCGCGGATGTCACCGCCAGCAACGAGCGCATCGCCGCCGCCAGCGGCGTGACGCCCACGCTGATCCGCTGCCCCTACGGGGAGTACGACGACCACGTCATCTCCGCCATCCGCTCCATGGGCATGGAGCCCATCCAGTGGGATGTGGATTCCCTCGACTGGAAGGATTACGACGCGGACACCATCTGCCAGCGGGTGACCTCCAAGGTACAGCCGGGCAGCATCGTGCTGTTCCACAACGCCGCCCTCCACACGCCGGAGGCGCTGCCCGCTATCCTCACCTGCCTCATCAACGACGGCTACACCGTCCTCCCCATCTCCCAGCTCATTCTCCCCCCGCCCTACACCATCGACCACACCGGCCGGCAGTTCCCGGCGGAGGAATTGTCTTAAAAAATGTCAAAATGTACTTGTTTTTCCACAAATTCGTGTTATAATGATAATAGTTCTTATACCATACCAAGAACTATGCAGGTTACTATGATAAGGTAGTACACCGCAGAGCACTGACGCCCCGCTTTTGCGGGGCGTTATCTCTATCCAGAAAAAAGGAGGGCGCGTTATGATCCCCTATGCGATCGGCTTTGATATCGGCATTACATCCGTAGGTTGGGCAGTCGTGGCTTTGGACAGTGAGGACAAGCCGTATGGCATTATCAACATGGGTTCCCGCGTTTTCGATGCCGCCGAGCAGCCCAAGACAGGAGCTTCCTTGGCCGCACCGCGGCGAGAGGCCAGAAGCGCACGCCGCCGGCTGCGCCGTCACCAGCATCGGCTGGAGCGTATTCGCCGCCTCCTTTTAACAGAAAATGTGATCTCCCAAGCAGAGCTGGATACCCTCTTTGCAGGTAAACTGGAGGACATCTATACATTGCGCGTCAAGGCGCTGGACGCGCCGGTTTCGCGTACCGAATTTGCCCGCATTCTCCTGCATATTGCACAGCGGCGCGGCTTTCGCTCCAACCGCAAAGTCGAAACCGCGAAGGAGGACGGTGAGCTGCTGGCCGCCGTCAGCAAAAACCGGGCTCTCATGGCCGAAAAAGGCTACCGTACCGTGGGCGAAATGCTGCTGCAAGACCCGCTATACGCTGCGAGCAAGCGGAATAAGGGCGGCCAGTACATCGCAACGGTAGGACGGGACATGGTGGCGGAGGAAGTCCGCGCCATCTTCCGCGCCCAGCGCCAGCTGGGGCAGCCCTTTGCGTCGGAGAAGCTGGAAGCTCGGTATCTCGACATTCTCCTGAGCCAGCGCTCCTTCGACGAAGGCCCCGGCGAGGGCAGTCCCTATGCTGGGAGCCAGATCGAGAGAATGATCGGCAAATGCACACTGGAGGACGGTGAACAGCGCGCGGCAAAGGCAACCTACTCCTTCGAGTACTTTACGCTGCTGCAAAACATCAACCACCTCCGCCTGCTCCGCGGCGGCGAGGGCAGCCCGCTCACCCCCGCCCAGCGGGAGGCTCTCATTGCGCTGGCTCACAAGACCAAAGAGCTGAACTTTTCCCACATCCGCCGGGAGTTGGCCATTCCTGCGGACACCACCTTCAACGCAGTGTATTATAAGAATACGGACGATGCGGAGGAAGCGGAAAAAAAGACGAAGTTCTCCTATCTCAAGGCGTACCACCAAATGCGCACGGCTTTTAACAAGCTGTCAAAAAACCACTTCGACACCCTTACCCGCGCGCAAAAGAACGAGTTGGGACGTGTCCTTTCCACCTACAAGACCTCCGCCAAAATACGCGCCGCGCTGCTGCCTGCCGGACTGTCGGATGCGGAGCTTGACATCGCCGAGACACTATCCTTCAGCAAATTCGGCCACATTTCTGTAAAAGCCTGCGACAAGCTGATCCCCTTTCTGGAAAAGGGGATGAAGTACGACGAGGCCTGCGCCGCCGCCGGATACGACTTCAAGGCCCACAGCGGCCGGGAGCGCACCCAGCTTCTCCATCCGACGCCGGACGACCTTGCGGATATCACCAGCCCCGTCGTGCGGCGGGCAGTGGCGCAGACCGTCAAGGTGCTCAACGCCATCATCCGCGAGCGCGGGTGCAGTCCTACCTTTATCAACCTGGAGCTGGCGCGGGAAATGGCGCAGGATTTCACAGAGCGCAATCAGGCGAAAAAGAGCATGGATGATAACCGCGCCCGCAACGAGCGCCTCATGGAGCGCATCCGCACGGAGTACGGCAAGGAGCATCCCACAGGGCAAGATCTGGTGAAGCTCAAGCTCTGGGAGGAGCAGCACGGCGAATGCGCCTACTCGCAGAAGCACATTTCCATCGAGCATCTCTTTGAGCCGGACTATGCGGAGGTAGACCACATCATTCCGTACAGCATTTCCTTCGATGACGGCTATAAGAACAAGATTCTGGTGCTGGCTGAGGAAAACCGCAATAAGGGCAACCGTCTGCCCTTGCAGTATCTACAGGGTAAGCGGCGGGAGGACTTCATCGTCTGGGTGGAGAACACCATTCGCAGCACGCCTAAAAAGCAGCGCCTGCTGAAAGAAAAGCTCACATCCGAGGATGAAAAGCAATTCAAGGAGCGCAACCTGCAGGATACCAAGACCATGGCGCGATTCCTCCTGAACTACATCGGCGACCATCTGGCCTTTGCCGACTTTGCCGCCGGGCGCAAGAAGCACATCACCGCCGTTAACGGCGCCGTGACCTCCTATATGCGCAAGCGCTGGGGCATCAGCAAGATCCGGGAAAACGGCGATCTGCACCACGCGGTGGACGCACTGGTCATTGCCTGTACAACAGACGGCATGATCCAACAGGTGAGCCGCTATGCCGCGCTGCGAGAGTGCGAATATGTACAGACGGAGGGCGGAAGCCTGGCCGTTTCCGTGCATACCGGCGAGGTACTCAAGAGCTTCCCCTACCCATGGCCGGAATTTCGCCGGGAGCTGGAGGCCCGCTTGGGCGACGATCCCCGCCGCGCCGTTATTTCCCAGCGCTTCCCCGTCTACCTGAACAACAATATTCCCGTCCGCAGGCTCTTTGTGTCTCGTATGCCCCGGCGCAAGGTCACGGGCGCGGCGCACAAGGAAACCATCAAAAGTCCCAAAGCCCTGCAAGACGGTGTTGTGGTCACAAAACGGCCGCTGACAAGCTTGAAGCTGGACAAAAACGGTGAGATCGCCAACTACTATATGCCGCAAAGCGACCGACTGCTCTATGAGGCGCTGAAAGAACAACTCATGAAATACGGCGGCGATGGGGCAAAGGCCTTTACGCAGCCCTTCCATAAGCCGAAAAGCGACGGAACACCCGGCCCCATCGTCAACAAGGTCAAGCTATGTGAGCCTACGACACTGCACGTCCCTGTTCTGAAGGGTACCGGCGTGGCGGACAACGACAGCATGGTACGCATCGATGTGTTTTATGTGGAGGGTGAGGGGTATTACTTCGTACCCATCTACATTGCCGACACGCTGAAAAAGGAGCTGCCGAGCAAGGCGTGTGTAGCCTTCAAGCCCTACGAGGATTGGAAGGCCATGTCGGATGAGAACTTCATTTTCTCCCTGTATCCCAACGACCTGATGCGCGTGACCCACAAAAACAAGCTGAAGCTGACAAAGGCGCAGAAGGAGAGTACGCTCCCCGACACATACGAAACCAAGCAGGAGATGCTGTACTATATCAGTGCAGGAATTGCAGTTGCAGCAATTTCCTGCCGTACGCACGATGCCGCTTACGAGATAAAAAGCATGGGCATCAAGACCCTTGCAAAGCTGGAGAAATTCACCGTGGATGTGCTGGGCGAGTACTACAAGGTAGAACGGGAGCCCCGCATGGCCTTCAACAGAAAGTGAGGTTTTGTCATGGCTTTTCGGAACATTATCGTTGAAAGCTCCGCTTTCATCTCCCTGCGGAGGGAGCAGTTGATCATCCGGACCGACAGTGACCACTCCGTGGCCATTGAGGATATTTCTGCGCTTTTGCTGGAAAGCCGCCAGACCACCATCACAACAGCCGCACTGTCCCGCTTGGGACAGTGCGGCTGTGCCGTTTTTATCTGCGATGAAAAGCATCTGCCCTGCGCGGTCCTGACGCCGTATCAGCAGCACAGCCGAGGGTTGCCCGTTGTGCGGATGCAGATCGCCATGACAGAGCCGGCGAAAAAGCGCCTGTGGCAGAGCATCGTCAAAGCCAAGATCTTAAATCAGGCCATCTGCCTGCATTTGACCGGCCACGCCTCACAGGCGGAGACCCTCCGCGCCATGGCGGAGAGGGTTCGTTCCGGCGACAGTGAAAATGTGGAGGCAGCCGCCGCGCAGCTCTATTTCCCCGTGCTGTTTGGGGAAGGCTTTACCCGCGGGGAGGATAACGGTGTCAACGCGGGGCTGAACTACGGCTACGCGGTTTTGCGGGGGTGTATCGCGCGCTATTTGGCGGTATATGGTTTTCTCCCCTCACTCGGACTGCACCACCGCAGCACGCTGAACGCCTTTAATCTGGCGGATGATCTGATCGAGCCGTTCCGCCCGATAGTTGACCTTTTGGCAGCGCGCAGCATAACCGAGGACGAGGAATTGTCTTCCCCACAAAAAAGGCTCTTATTCAACTGCCTGAATCTGGATATTCTCTCCGGCAAGCAGCATCACAGTGTGTCCTATGCCATAGAGCGGCTGGTGCAGAGCTTAAGCCGCTCTGCGGAACGGCCCGAAGCAGGTCTTTTGCTGCCAACGCTGCTGGAAACAGAGCAGCACCGCTATGAATAAGTTTATGAGGATCATGGTGTTTTTTGACCTGCCTGTCAAAACAAAGGCGCAGCGCAGGGAGGCCACCCGCTTCCGTAATTTCTTGTTGGCGGACGGATACCATATGCTGCAATACTCCGTCTATGCCCGGGTCTGCAACGGCATGGATGCGGTGGAAAAGCACCGCCAGCGCGTAAAGCAGAATTTGCCGGCGAACGGCGCGATCCGCCTGATGGTCATCACGGAGAAGCAGTACGAGGCGATTGATATACTTTTGGGAAAATTAACGGAGGCGGATGACAAATTTCAATGCGAGCAGCTTTCGATTTTTTGAAAGAAAAGTCGCCCAAGGCATTGCCTTGAGCGACTTTTCCGGTAGCCTATTATACCATACCAAGAACTACCAGGGAACTACAACGCGATATATGCGGTATGTACCTTGAAGCCGATTATACCATACCAAGAACTACCAGGGAACTACAACATTGCGGTCGTATCTACGAGTATACCGGCGATTATACCATACCAAGAACTACCAGGGAACTACAACAGATGTAATCAATGCTAAATGCGTCAGTTCATTATACCATACCAAGAACTACCAGGGAACTACAACCACGGAGAAGTTGTCCCCGTGACGCAGTGTATTATACCATACCAAGAACTACCAGGGAACTACAACGGGATTTGGTGAGATCCACCTTGTTCTCCAATTATACCATACCAAGAACTACCAGGGAACTACAACACCGGATCGCGGATATGCGCATCAACGACAATTATACCATACCAAGAACTACCAGGGAACTACAACTGCCAAAATATTCTGTTCGTCATAAGAAAAATTATACCATACCAAGAACTACCAGGGAACTACAACGTGTCGATGGTCACACCGTACTGCGCCTGCATTATACCATACCAAGAACTACCAGGGAACTACAACCAGCTCCATGACCTCCTGGCCGGTACGGCTATTATACCATACCAAGAACTACCAGAGAACTACAACCGGAGAGCGCGGACGGGCCCGACGAGGCGGAATTATACCCTACAAGGATCTCACGGTCAGAACTCCCGCGCTGCTGCTCGGCAATTTTTGTGTTGCTTTTTTCGTCCGAAGTGGGTACAATAGTATCAGAAGGTTGAGCATTGCTCTTTCCGCTTTCAGCGGACGGGGTCACGTCGGCATGTAAAGTCCGCCGGGTGCTCGGCCTTTCGTTTTGCCGTTCGGCGCTGAAGCTATACACATATTCGCCATCACTCCGTTCCTTGACGTTGATCGTCACGCGGTACGGGGTGCTTTCTTTTGCACAGGCGCCCTACATCACAAAAGCGCGTGCGATACTCGCACGCGCTTTCTCGTAAACACGGAGGTCTATAACCGTACTTCGACCTCCGGGAAAAGTTTTCTCCCGCTGCCGGCGCCGTAGTTTCCTGATGCCCACAACTTTGAACAAGGGCTGCATAACCAATAACAAAAAGAATAACCCGCCTCCCTCGCAACATTGAACACAGTGGGAGACCATTGCTTTTCATAAAAACGGCGCAGACAGTGGAACGGAACGGTGTTACTCCTCCAACTCAAAGGTGTCCCGCTGGTTCACGGCATCCAGCGCCAGCTGCGCCCGAGACAACGCATCCGCAGTCTCTTCGTAGTCCGCCTCCACCGCCGCCAGATCGTAGTTGGCGTAGGTGTAGTCGATGATGTTGGACTGCCGCCCGTACTGCTCCTCCACCCGTTCCTTGGGCAGCCGCGCCTTCATATCCGCCAGCTTGTTCTTCCGCTGGGTAAGCTGGGGGATATAGACCAGCATCTCGTCGATGGTCATGTGGAAGTCAGGGATAACATGGGTGGCGTTGAACACATTGATGGCGTGCTTTACCTTGCGGATACGCTGCTCCAGCTCCGCCAGCCGATTCTGGGTGTCGGCATAGTCGTAGGCTGGGCGCACGGACTCCACATCCTCGCCCATGGCGGCGCAGAAATCCTTACTGCGGCTCTCCTTGTCCAGCAGGGCAGCGTGCTCACCGTTCAGCTTTTTCAGCAGCTTATTGGCCTGTGCAGAGGTGTATGTCATGGTCGTTCGTCCTTTCTCTTTTATAAATTCCCACTCCGATTATACACGGGTTTACGGTACAAGTCCAGCAAAAGACCATCGCACGTTCATCATCCCGCCGTCCCCGCCAAAAATATCGCTCCCGCGCCGTTCTCCCCCGCGTTCTCCAGACCGGACGCGGGGAGTTCGATACAAAAAAACCGTGCCCGGCCGGAGCCGGACACGGAAAGAAGGGTAAACCCCATGGAAAAGACAAATTGTGAAGCTTTAAAACGGAAAAGACAAATTGTGGTTTGGTGCGCCTTACTTCATCTGCAGGCGGTTCTCGCTGTCCCAGCTGGTGATGTCCAGATTCCGGTACTGCCGGCGCAGACGGGTCAGCTCCTCGTTGTCACCGCCCAGCGCGGCAATGCGGTTCACCACAGCCAGATCGGCGGCGGACATGGGTGCGTCGCTGTCCGTACCACAGGCGGCGCAGTGATAGGTCTTCCCATCGTATGCTACATCGCTGCTGCCGCAGACAGCGCAGCGGATCGTTTTCGTTACCAGTGCCATAATTCGTTACCTCCATATATTTCAAATTTTCCTGTCGACAATAGAATCATAGCACAGGATTTATTATTTGTAAAACGCATTATTGTACTTGCAACTATGAGTAAATGTATGATAGAATAAATCAAGAAACGAGGTGAGCGCATGAGCATAACCAAATATCAGATGTTCCTGAAGACGGCGGCCTGCGGCAACTTCTCCAAGGCGGCGCAGGCGCTGAACTTCACCCAGTCCGGCGTCAGCCACGCGGTGCAGTCGCTGGAGGAGGAGCTGGGCGTCACGCTGCTGAGCCGCAATCGGGGCGGCGTGGTGCTGACAGCGGATGGCCGGGCGCTGCTGCCTGAGATCGAAAAGCTGTGCGCCGCCCACCACGCGCTGATGCAGTCGGCAGCCAGTCTGCGGGGCATGGACGCCGGTCTTGTCAAGGTCGCCACCTTCTCCAGCGTGTCGGCCCAGTGGCTGCCGTCCATCCTCAAGAGCTTTGGCGGACAGTACCCCAGCATCGAGTTTGACGTGGTCACCAGCGACTTCTACGAGCAGGTGGAGGAGTGGATCCTGAAGGGTACGGTGGACTGCGGCTTTCTGCGCTTGCCCTCGGTGAAACGCTTGCAGACCTACGCGCTGCACCGGGACGAGCTGCAGGTCATCGTCCCCTGTGACCACCCCTACGCCCGGACGAGCCCCTTTCCGGCGGAGGCGCTGGCGGAGGAGCCGTTCATCCAGCTGGAGGAGGGCGAGGACTACGAGATTCGGGCGGCCTTTGACGAGATGGGCGTGCGGCCCAACGTGAAATACACCGCACGGGAGGACCGCACCATCCTGGCCATGGTATCCAAGGGGCTGGGCATCAGCCTGCTGCCGGAGCTGATGGTGCGCCACAGCCCCTACCCGGTGACGGCCTGCCGCCCGCCCATGACATTTTACCGGAACATCGGCATTGCGGTAAAGGACGAGAGGGCGCTGTCCGCCTCCACCCGCCGCTTTGTGGAGTACGTCCGTGGCTGGGTAGCGGAAAACGGCGGCAAGTAAAACAGCATGACGAAAAGGCCCTCCGGCTGTGCCGGAGGGCCTTTTGTATCGTTTTTCAGGTGTTACACCCGTTGACCGCCCAGACAAATGGCGCGGCGTGTATTTGCCAATAGCATACGCCCTTTTCAGGATGAAATGCAAGGAAATCTTCGCGGCTGACACGGCCGTCTGCGCCGCACATTAGATAAAGGACATGAACAGCAGCAATATGATGAGGAATCCGAAATTGAATGCAGAGAACTGCCAAATATAGCTTTTTGTCTTGTCCGGGTTGTGGCGCACATACTCGCGGAATGTGATAAGGCTTGCCAACGACGCGATCAGTGTTCCCACGCCGCCGATATTTACGCCAACCAGCAGATCCGGATAGTTGTCCGTAAACTGCGAGAGCAGGATCGCCGAGGGTACGTTACTGATGCACTGGCAGCTCAGTGTACTGAACAGCAGCGTATTGCGTGCAAGAAGTGACGAGAAGAAGTTTCGTACCACTTCGATCCGTCCCATATTTCCGGAGAAGATGAAGAAAAATACAAACGTAAGCAGCAGCGGGTAATCCACCATTTTTAGCGCTTTTGGATCCAGGAACAACAGGGCGGTAGGGATCACGATCAGACCGACCCAGTACGGTATTCCGCGGAAAACAATGACGATCGCCAGCGCGAACAGCAGAAGGTAGACAACTGTACGCCACGGTGTGACCTCCAGACGCTTATTCTCCAGTTCCATTTCCTCCGGTTTCACAAACACAATGCAGCATAAGGTGATCAGCGCGACAGAAATCGCGAAGGGCGGCAGCATGATCGTGACAAATTCACCGTTGGGAATGTTGAACTTCGTGTACAAAAACAGATTCTGCGGGTTTCCGAACGGCGTCAGCATGCCGCCCAAATTCGCGGCGATATTCTGCATGATAAAGGTGAACGCCATGTATTTTTCTTTTTGCGTGGAGGACAGCAAAAAATACCCCAGCGGCAGAAACGTCAGCAGCGCCATATCGTTTGCGATCAGCATAGAGCCGATGAACGTGATATATACCAGTATCAATACACACATCCTGGCGTTTTTGAACTGCTGCACGACTTTTCTGGCCAGCATATAAAAGAAGTTGATATTTTTCAGCGCACACACCACCGCCAGCACGCAAAACAGGCAGGTCAATGTTTTCAGGTCAAAATACCCCAGGTATGTGCTGTCCACAGGGACGATGAAGCTCGTCACCACTGCCGCAAAAAGGGCGACAAGCATAACGACATTCTTTTTCGAAAATGCCACGAAGCTTTTCACTTTTTCTTGAGATAACAGATTCATTAAATGTTGTCCTTTGCTTGAATACGATCCTGCCGGATCTTGTTGCGGATGCAATAGTCATAGATCGCGGAACCTTCATTGCAGTATACGACCACCGTCTTTTCGCATCCGTCAAACAGTCCCCAACCCAATTCCACGACCGAGTCAGGAATGATGATTTTTTCCAAACTTGTGCAGCCCCGGAAGGCGCAATCGTCGATCCGCTCCACGCTGTCCGGAATCTCCAGCTCATCCAGCAGTGAGCAGTTGCTGAACGCGCCTTCACCGATCTCGCGGACACTGTCGGGAATGGTGATGCGGTTGAGCTTCTTGCTCTCACAAAACGCCCAGTCGCAAACGTGCACAACGCTGTCCGGGATGTCATACTGTACCTCTCTGCTGCTGGCGGGATAGGCGATCAGGATGGACTTGTTTTTATTAAACAACACATGGTTGCTGCCATCACGCTTGATGGGGGCAGATTTGTAGTATTTGTTCTTGCTGTCCACCTGAATAGATCTGATGGCGGAGCAGCCTCTGAAGGGGGCGTCACCGATATTGGATACTGTAGAGGGAAGCTGCACCTTTACCAGCGACGTACAGTTTTTAAAGGCGGCCTTGCCAATTTTTCTGACGCCTTCCTGCATATTGATCTCGGTAATGCTGGTACAGCCGTTGAACACCAAGTCGTCGATCTTCGTTACCGTCTCCGGCAGAGTTATGGAGGTGAGCCCCACACAATCGGCAAACGCACTTTCTCCCAAAATGGTCAGGTTCGCGGGCAGTCTGATACTCTTCAAGCTGCGGCAGCTGTTGAATACACCGCCATAGATCTCCGTGATCCCATCGGGAAGCTCCACCTCTTCCAGTGCAGAACAGTTTTCAAATGCACGCTCACCGATCTTGATGCAGTTATTCCGTACCACCAAGGATTTCATGCTGACGCAGTCTCTAAAGGCGCTGGTGTGAATCTTGGCCGTTTTTTCCGGTACATCCATTTCCTCCAAATTGCGGCATCCTCTGAAGCTTTCCTCCCCGATCTCTTCAAGGGTCGACGGCAATTTGATGTGGTGCAGGCGGATGCGATCCTTGAACGCACCGTCAGCAATGATGCGGATCCCCTCGTCGATCTCAATGTCCGTGCCGTTGTCCTCGCACCGCTCGACGACATCATTGTTCTTGGTCAGGCGATCCATTGCTGTGGCAGGCAGGTCGCGTACCATCGCCCGGACCAGCTTATCCAGATTATCTGCGGTACTGTGGTGCGTATTCGCAAAAAGGAGCTGGAATGCCGGCGGAAGCTCCACGTTATCAAGATAAATAGGGTACAGCCGCTTTCCGTTTTCTCGTGCAACAATGATCTCCATGCCGCAGAAGGGCGAGGCCATGGAATTTTGGGATACGAACACCAGGATCGCATCCGCAGCCTCGATCCGCACACGCAATTCGTCGCGGAAATCATTTCCGTTTTCGCAGGATTCATCATACCAGATCCTGTATTTCTTGTCGTACAGGGCATCCAAAATGGGGTACACTCTGTTGGAGTCTTTGTGCGAGTAACTCACAAACAGATAGGGCTCCTTGCCCGAATATGCCTCAAATTTTGTTTGAATATTCTGGAAAACCTCTTCCTGCTCTTTCTTTTGAGTCGCCATTTTTCTTCTCCTTCCTTTTGTGCAAGTTTTGGTTTATTCTACATCATCCTTCGCCCTATCCGCCTCGGAAAGCACACCATAGGGCACCAAGTCGTGATGGAGTTTCGCCAGATCATTTCGTGTGCTTTTATCTCGCGAGCCGCTGTACCGATAGCCGATGGACCGCATATAGGCATTCCACCTTCTGTGCTCTGTGACACGAAGCATCTCGCGCTGTTCTTCTGTTCTTTCCGCAATGGGCAATTCCGCACCCGGAACGTGGCACATCAGCTTTACCTGCTTGTGCAGTGCGGATGCAACAGAGGAATCGTGGTTATACTCATACCGCCAAAAATCCTCCTCCTCGCCCCAGAGCAGATGCCTCTTCAACGCCAACTGCTCCAGTTCCGAGCGGATGATGCAATCGCAGCTGTACAGTTGATCCGTTCCGCCTATAAAGTGGATATCGTATTTTGTACCCCGGAAATTGCTGATACCCTCCAACGAATTCGCCTGTTCAGATCCGGAGGTAGCGGCCTGTATATACGGCTTCCAACCATTTCTCTCACACATCTCCCGCAGGCCTACCGCAGCTTGAATGTTGCGGGAATCCTCGCCCAGTGAGATGAATGCATAGGTGACAGCCGGAAGATTTTCAACGATCTGTTGATACCTTGTAGAGAAAACATCTGTTTCGTCATAAACATTCAGGGTATACTGCGCCTCGCCGGGCACCTTTTTCCCGTTGATCTGCGGGGACATCATCTCAGGACACTGTGCCATTAGGTGCTCGGTCTTTCCTTGCTCCTTGTCGAACGCCGTGATCCGCAGTTCGTAGCCCTCCATTTGCCCAAACCATGTCAGATCCTTCAGGAACTGCATCCCGTGGTCTCCAAGGCCTAAGATCACGGCGGAGATCAACTTGTCCCCCTTCTCCTGCGGCGGGCATACTGCATCTTCGAAGAGATGATATCCCGCCGTGAAGAGGATGCTGTGGACCAGCGTCTTTGTCTCATTGACGCGCCTGACACGCATACCGGGTGTTTCGCATTTCTGGAACAACAGCTCACTTGCCGGATCGCAGGAAAACACGTAGAGTACAAACAGTTGTGCATTCCCGTACTGCCGCATCAGATGCAGAGCCTTCCGAACATTCTCGTTTTCATCCTCGCTGATCAAAAAAATTGTTGTCTTGCAGGACTGCTTCAGGGGAAGTGTGCAAATATCGTTTCGGTAAAGGATCGCACCCATTTCACGAACCTGTCTGCGCAGCTCCTCATCGGTCTCACTGTCTCGCAAGCCGCCGTTTGTGAAAACGATGGTCGCCTGCGGTTCCTTTTCCCGAATACTGTGCGCCAGCGCAACGGCGCGGGTATCCACTTCAGAAAAAACGTATTTCTCTGCATTGCGGTGCGTAAAAAGCGCCCAGTCCGCGGATACATCTGTGACCACAGACAGAACTGCCCTGAATGTCAGGATCGGACAGGTAACATAAGTGAGTGTGGCCACGGTCAAATACCACCCCCGCAGTCCGGATGACAGTGTGTTTCCGTATTCAAAGGCCACCGTCATCTCGCCATCCAGCACGAACAGGCGTAGGGTATGGTGTACCGACAGGACGAACGCAGCCAAAAAGCTTCCTCCGCTCTCTGGATCTGCCGCATAAAGCGGTAAATGAACGGCAATACCCGTGGCAAAAAGCATGAGGATCGCGGCGAGGATCGCATAGCGGTCGGTAAGCTTCTTGCGCAGATTATGGCGCCCGGGAAGCAAAAAAAGGCTGATCGCCGCTGCCAGCATAACCGTAGCAAAACTTGTCGGTATGATGATCTGCAACAGTTTCTCTCCTCTCTGTCAGATGCTCACAGAAATGAGTTCCCACAAGCCGCACGACCGCCGGTATCGAAGTATCCATACGCGGCCGTGCGGCTTATTCGTTTTACAGCGGCATATCGGGATACATAAACGGCGTATCCCCCTGAAGCTGCGTTTCGTAAGAAAGCGGGTATTTTTCTGCATATCGCAGGAAGCCGATCCCATACTCATCCTTGCGCAGGCGGGTTATGATCTCCTCACGCTTTGCCGTTGCCGTCTCACCGACAAGATAGGCATACTGAAGCTCACTCCATTTCGCCATGCCCTCATAGATCTCCAGTGTGCGGCCGGCTCCGTACTGGGCAGAGATTTTTTCTCTGTTCCAATGCTCATACTGCCAGATATGGGTCAACTCGTGTACCATCGTCATGGTGGACGACATACGCGGCGCACCGTTCTCGATCAGGATAGAGTAATCCCCCTTCCGGCTGCGGATGGCTACACCGAGAGTTCTGCCGTCCGCATTCCCCGTAGGCACAAACGTCTCCCCCAGCCGCCGGTGGAGCTTTTTCGCGTTGACCATCTCGATTCTGACAGGCACCTCCTGTCGGACGCCATAGAAGATATCCATGTTACGGACAACATTCTCGTAAATACGCTTGAACTCCTCTGCGGTCTTAACGGAAGTGCGGCTGCAATTTGTACACCGCTCCCGTCCGTCAGACAACACATCGTATTCCGTACCAAGCAATTCTACGCCGCAGAAATCGCAGTAATGCGCGCCAGCTTTTCCCGGCTGATAGGTCTGTTCAATGATCTCCGCCATATTGCGGCCCTTTCGAGCCTGCTTCAGCGTGCCGTTATCACAGCCATACGCCTTGAGAAAATCGAATGTTTCTTGAACTGCCAAGCAATCGGGTAGTTCGGTTCCGCCAAACAGCAGGAAGTATCGTTCGTGGTACGGCGCACGCTGGATATTGACGGAGGGCTGTATAACGCGCGCCTCTTCAAATATCAACTGACCCGCCACACCGTCCTTTGCCTCCGGCTTAGCTTCGGTCTCCGGTTCTGCCATGGCTTCGCCAGTCTGCGCGTTCTCCGACACGCCGTTCGGCTGTTCTGCAAGGTCGGTGTTTTCGCCTGTTTCTTCGCCAATATCGCCGTTCTCCGCGTGGTCGCCGGACTGGGTGAACAGGCGCATACTGCCGCGCGACATCAGCGCAGGCGACCCTGCGGCCTCCTCCGGGCTCTCCGCCTTCTCGGTATCCTCTGCCGCCTGTGCATTCTCCGCGGGTGCATCATCACCCTCTGCCTGCTCCACTGCGGGATCATCAGCCGGTTCCTTCGCCGGTTCCTCCGCCGACTCCTCCGCAGGGATCGGAGCGTCCGCCGCCGCGTCCACATCACTATCCTTTGCAGCGGGTGCCTCCGGCTGAGCTGCCGTTTCGCCTTCGTCCACGACCGCTTCTTCCCCATCGGGGGCATCCTTCTCCGGCTCCGTCGCTTCACCGTCGCTCACCGCACCCTTTTTCTTAAAGAGTCGTCTAAAGAAATCACCGATGCGCTGTAGAAGTGTGCGTTTCTTCCCATCTGCTCCCGCGGTATGCTCCTCCGTCTCCTCTGTCTCGGTTTCCGGCGCCGGTTCTGCCGATGGGGAGGGCGGTGTTTCCTCCTGCGGATGCAGACTGTTTTCAAGGGTCTCCAAATGCCAGTCCAGATAATCGGTTATGATGGAGAGAATACGATCCAGATTGCGTTCCACCGCGACCAACAGGCCGATATCCATCTGACTGTCCTCGATCAGGTAGATACAGTTTTCATCCAGCGGGTCGTCCTCCGTACCGCAAAGGGAGTATGTAAGCGGCTTCTGGAACTCGCCCGGGATCGCAGCAACGATATAAGCCTGATTCTCGGCAAAAAGTGTGCGGAACACCTCATTCAGCAAGACCGTGAGCGTAATGCCGATTGCTCGAGAATACCCCTCCACTTGGCTGAAATCGATACGAAGGATGTTTTTGCGGCAATACCGCCGGTCACGAATACCGGAGATGCTGACGAACCGTGCGCTCTCAAAATCGCTGTACTTGTTCATCTGCCAGTAGGAGCCGGTCTCCACGAGAATATCCGCCAAGCAGTGGTCGATCCGCATACCGGCGACTTCCCTTCTGGCCCCCATACGGTCGGCCAGCTTTGTGTGCTGCAGCACATATCTGCGAACCTGTCTGTAAAACGGACGTCCATTGATATAATCTGCCGCACGGCGCAGAAGGACTTTGCCGTCCGCCGTCATGCCGGCCATTTCGTAGTACCTGCCGAAAATCGTAAAGAACTGCCCCGGTAAGTGTCTCTGATAAATATGTCCGCACAGCTCGCTGCCGATATATTGCTGTTTTCCCGTCTCATCTTCCGCAATATACTCAGCGCAGCGCAGATCGTTCAACAACAAGCCGCCGAATCTGCGGTCTTCGATGAAGTACGAGTTTTCTACGGTGCCTTTTTTTATAGAATATACTCTCTTCTCCCGCAGAACCTCGCGCGTGAAGCGATATTCCGCCTCCTGAACGCGGTAGATCATCACCGGGCGGCCAATGTCATCGGTATCTGCGCGATCCATGGGTTGATAGCACTTGCAGATCTCCGCCCAAAGGATGTCTATCGGATTGTCTGCGTTCACGCCGACAAGAGAAAGCTCCCGTCTGATGTCATCTTCGCAGACCGCTCCGACACACATACGAAGGCAAAGGCGCAACGTCACATTGCGAATCGTTCGGGCGTAATCTGCTACCAAGTAGGGTATCGCCTTCGGATCAGTGTCAAACAGCGCGTTATTGTCCGCCATATATTCCCGCAGCAAATAATCTGAGGAGATCACATTGATGAAGCTCTGGTTCCTTGCTCGTGTGGCAAAGCTCCGCTTGACCTCAAACATATTAAATGCCTCGTCCTCGACGGTCAGATAGCGGGCATCCCGTACATCTGCCGCGTACAGGTCAGGAGAAACCTGAAAACACCGGCTCATCAGATCCTGATTGGGCGGAAGTGCCGCGTAATGCAGCAGGTCATAGTAGTACTGCTTGGCGATCCAGCGCATATCACTGACCGGGAAAGCATCTCCGCCATACCACGCGGTAGAAGATACCTGATTTTTCAGGGCGGCGAAGCTCAGCTCCGTCCCCATACCGAGATAGTGGCTCACATTTGGGAATATCCGATGCTGCAGCATCTCTTGGTCGCATTCCCAGCACATATAGGAACATATACCGGAGTGGTGGCCGGTCGCTGACACCTCGCTGATGCTCGTCATCAAAATATGAGAGAGCGCATCGACCAGCCCATCACAGTTTTTGTCGGTGCTGCAGAAGGTGATCCCATCCGCCGTGCAGTGATGCACCACCGAGTTCAAGCCGATCTGCGCCGTGGGGATCAGGCGGCTCGGCTCGATCATCACAACAAACTCCACCTGCGATAAGAACCCCGCGTACTGCTCATGCAGAGGTAGATTGCACACATCCGCCGCACGCATAATAGCAACCTCCGGTTCCGCCTCGCACTGGCCCATGACGCCGATATGCCACAGCGCCGGTACATTGGTCACGGTCTCCAAGCCCTCGGTACACCATTTTGTGATGTTTTCCTCCATGCCGTGCCGTCCCAAAATGACCAGAACCTTCTTGCAGCGCATAAGTGTACGGTTCATCGCAAAAAACGCATAGGGTATCAGGTCTGAATAGAAGGGATTGCTGAATAGGATGTTCTTTCCCATCAGCAGATCGTGGCCGGAGATCATGTAGTTGGTGTCGATCTGTGCGCCGCTGCGTACCATGGCGCGCATAAAAACCGCATAGGATTCCGACCGGCTATCGCCGCTCTGCTCCCACTGCTCCAGCAAGGCGTCTTTTGAGCCATTATCGGACAACTCATCCGCGTAGGTAGTGTTGTCGGCAGCAAGCTTATCGCCGAACAGCTTACGCAGTGCCTTGCGCAGGCCGGTATTGTTGACGATCCGCCTGGCGTTATCATCTTCACCTGCAAGAGAAGATCCCTCTTCCTCCTTCGTTTTGCCATCCAAAAAGAAGTACACCTCGCCCACCACGATCACACACAGTGCCGGCGAAAAGGCGTCCAAAAAGATATCCTCATTGTAATAGTATTTGGATAGGAGCAGCATAACGGTCGCCAATGCCACGGATGCGAAATACAGTGTTTTGGCAAAGGTCCTGCATTGCAGCAGATCCTTGCGGAGACACCAACTGTCGTCCGTACTGTCTTGCTCGTAGACAAGCTCTGTGACAGCGTAGCCCTTTTTCCCGATGCCGAACACAATGGGCAGCAGCACCGCCTTGACGATCATGAATGCCAAGAGTATCAAAACATTGCAGATGACCGTTATCCAGAATTTCAAAGAGAGGCTGCTGAGCAATCCATATATCGCCACGCCAAGACGCTCAAGCGGTGTCCCGATCAAGCGATCCGGCAGCTGATAAAGCAAATTCATCGCCAATATGTAGAGCTTATTAAACAGGATCATGGCAACAATGCAGTATATCAGTGCGACAATCGGCATCAGAAACTGCGCGTACCTGTCGCGGCGCTTTAGATTTACACGGCTGACCAAGAACGCTGCCAGCACCAAGCTGCCTGTTACCCCGAAAACACGGAGAAGCTGATTGACGCCCTCAGTCATAATATTCCTCCAATCTTGCCGAAACTCTGCGGATAAATGTCGAACTGACCGAAATCATATTGCCGCGGTCAAAAAATTCGATCCGACCGGCATCGCCTTTTTGCAGAGGCATATCGTATTGATAGTCCCGCGCCAGTTCAAATTCAAAGGGATAGGGTTCTTCATCTTGACAGGTAACATCTGCCAAAGCCGGCAGATATTCCCCGAACAGCGTGCGCAGTAAGCACCGCTGCATCAGGATGTCCGCCTGATGCTTTCGGTAAATACGAACTACTTGCGCACTTTCCGGTTCATTTTCGGAAAGATAGTTCAGCGCGCGGAACCCCCGCATTGCAGCGCATAGATGGCCAAGGTAGGATGAATACTGCGCCAAGGAGGCGGAGAGCTCATCGTTGATGCCCTTTACTGTGTTATTGTAGTCATCGACCTTCTTCTTCAGCGCACCGCGCAGCAGCAGCAAACACACCAGCGCAGTGCCGGCAAGAAGCGCCAGGGTACACGCGAAGAGCAGCATTGCCGCGCTCACCTGCTCCCCCTCCAGGTTTTTCATGCCGCGGATGACCAGCGGTATGAAACCGACCAGCAGCGACACGACTGCCAGCACACTCATGATGATGATCTGACGCATGGTGATGCGCGTCTCGATCTTATCGCACACCGCATCCGCCGATTGAGTCAGCTCCTCCTCATATTTCTTCGGATAAAAGCCGTTCTGGGAGAATAGCCGGGCCAGCGACAGCTCTTCATGATCGATCTTCTCGGCGATGTCCTCCTTCTGGAAGGCGTCAAGCTTTGCGTAGTTCCCCGGGTTTTGTGCTGCCAGCACACGCAGCGTTTCACCTGCACGCTTCAGCCCTCTGGGGGCAAGCTTGACCATGCGCAGAACGGAGGCTCTGGATGTCTTATATGCCCCCGCCCAAACGTCGCGCTCCTCCACAGGCACATCTGTCGCCATGCCGAAGCCGGAGGTCTCTGCATACAGCGCCTCCACCGGCGCACGGTTCTCTATGGACACACTGATATTGGAGTTACCGCCGAACATCTCATTGATCTGTGCGTCACTGAGCTTGCGCGGCGTATCATTCTCCATCTGCCGAACACGATCCTCTATTTCCGCAGCGGTAGCGCAGAGCTTCTTGTCGTAGCTCCGCAGGAGCTGTCCCAGTGCATCGTCCTCACTTTCGCCCTGTACCGCATACACGAAGTGCGGGCGCAGTGCGTCAGGAGGCAGCTCGTGACCTGCGATCAAAAGCACCGTGGCCAAGAACTTCAGATACTCTGTCGGATACTGTGTGTGGTTGCGCGGGAGGATGTCGTATGCCACATAGCGCATTTTATCGTAGTACATATTCCAGTCGTAGAAGCGGCGATATTGGCTGACATCGTGGGTAGCCCACGCTGATGCGACTGCATACGCCTCCTCCTCATGGGTGCGCTTTGCGATACAAATGACCTCTGCCGGATAGTAAAAATTGATCCGTTCTTCGCCGAGGATCTGCTGGCGAAGCTGATTTTTATACTGTGCCTCATACCAGTACTCGTCAAATTCAAGATCCATCTTTCGTACCATCGTGCCTTCAACGGGTTCTGCGTCTTGCGTGTCCTGCCGCGCAGGGTCCTTCCGATTCTCTGAAACGGCAAGGGGTTCTTCGCACAGTCTGGTGACCAATCTGACCAACGGCTTCTTTGATGCCTCATCATACGCGCGGCATTTTTCCTTCCGCACAGCTTGCAAATACGCCGTTAGTGTTTCCTCATCTGCATATTCGGGCCGTACAGGACAATTACAGGTTACGACCTCAAAGGGATTGCGCAGCAGAAGTCCCTCTTCCTCACACAGGATGACGGCACGCCACTGCCTGTAAGGAGAGACCGTCTTTTCCAACGTTGGGACAGCTCGGGACAGGGTCTCCTCACCGGGGATCCATTCGCACAGTCCAAAATGATCGTTTAGATACGGCTTGAGAAAAATCTTATAGTTCTCAATGCTGCTGATATGCTCTTTTTCTGCAATTAAGACAGTAAACATATCTTCCTCCGTTCTCAAGTCATTGGCTGTCGGCATCTGCCGGGATCAGGCAGATGCCGGCAGGGATCCCTTACTGTTTGAGCTTCTCTTCCATGGACTGGATGATACCCTCAAAATCATCGGGCTCCGGAGCGGCGCACATAACTTCCTTGATCTTGCGGAGGATCGTGGCGATCACCGCATTGTCCTTGAGTTTGGTGTTTGTCCGCAGCTTCTCATAGCTGCGGTAGTTGTCGATCAGAAGCTCAAACTGCTCCTGCAGGATCTGGCAGAGAATGAATTTGGCGTCATCCGGATGCTCCCATCTGACCAACTCATCCTTGAACGTCTTGATAACAGCATCGACCAACGCTGCGATCTCGGAACCATATCGGTTGACGTTCGGCAGGCTGTTATAATACACCACCGGGATCTCAAACAGACTCGTCTTACCCTCGTGGCAGCTATCGATGCAGAAGGACTCCAGCTCCTTTGCGAAGGTCGTACCGCTGTAGTTGGAGTGCTTAGTTTCGTCACGCTGGCGCTTCTTTGCCTTGATGACCTCAATGTCCTCCACAACGGCAGGGTTGATGTACAGGGCATCAAGGATCTCATAGAACTCGTCGCACGGGGTGTGGTTCGAAACGATCAGGTCCTCATCGTGCTTGGCGGAGTTCTCGTAGCGGTATATCATCTTGCCCTCGATGCTGGCAGACATATTGACATACTTGATCGCACCGTGCACCAGGCCATAAATCAGAGCCTGATGGGTATGCATGATGCAGCGATTCTGGAAATCGAAATCCAACTCCGGCATGACTGCGATGGAGTCCCACCGCTTGTCGATATGCGTGGACGTCATCATATTCTTGGTGGAATCCGGTCCGATATGCTTCTCATAGTCTCTGTACGCCTTGTGGTACAGTCCGGCGTCTCTGGATCTGGTCTCCGTCTTGCGCGGGCTTGCAAACTTGTTCAGTTTGTCCGGGGTCAGGTTATACAGGGCGTTGAAGTAATGGAGCTCATAGCGGGAAACAGTGTCAGAATCTACCGCGGTGCAGTTGTTGATAAGCGTTTCAATGCGATACTCGCGCATATCCTTCAGGCTGGAGTTATAGGCGATACAGTTGATCTCACGCGGCTCTACATTGTTCAAGCGCTGGATACTGGGAGCGCTCAGGCGGACGCCAGTATTGATCATTTCGTGAATGTAGCGGTAATTATCCTCCATGTTCACAGCGTCCACCAGCGTCTTCTCATCCTTATTCTGGTCATCCGCCATCTGCTCGCGCATCCTCAAGCGTGCCTTCAGCCGGTTCTCCATAGCGATGGCCTGAATGATATTCATATCAATGCTGCTGCACTCGCTGCGGACCTTTTTCTTGAAGTATTTCAGGATGATCCCATCGAAGATATCAACACGCTTGTCCTCCAGAACGGTATCGGAAAGCTGCATTTCATGCTCAAAAGCGGTGTTGCTGCGGATCGCGTCAAAAATCTGACCGCTCAAGTCGCTTTCCAGCAGCGCGCCCTTGGCGCCTTCGCCCTTGGTGGTATCCAGCAGTTCGTTGAGCATATCGCCGGTAGCGCAGATATTCATCACAGAATCGCCCTTCTGGAAACGCAGGCTTTCCACAATGATCTCCTTCTTGCGATCCAGATTCTCCACCTTTGCGCTGAAGGAGCTGTAGAACTTCTCAAATGTCTTGTTCAGACTGCGGATATACTCCAGTCCGTGTTTGTACGCTTCCCGCTCCGCAATGGCCTCGCAGAGCTTCGTGATGGCGTCAAAGTAGTTCACAAAGTGCTCGTTCAAGGAGTCGTACAGCTTCTCGTAACCGCCGAATTTCTCCAGCAGAGAGGGATTCTGTCCGGACGCCTTTTCCGCCGCGCACAGCTCATCGATGTTGCTCTCCTTCTTTTTGCGGGTAGACTTGGCATCGAAAGAGTCCGCATCGTCCGCGTCCGGTGCGTAGAGCGCCAAACGGTCGGTCTGCGTATCGACCTCGCTGTTTGCCATTTTCTGACGCTTCTCCATCTCAAGCTCAATGCGGTAGAGCATATAGCGGGCAGCGTTGGGATGGCAAATAGACCCAAAGGCATTCTTCATCGGGAAGGTCAGCAGATACTTCTCCTTGGCATTGACCGTCTTCGTCTCGTCCTCAAAAATCGACTCCGCGGTACGTTCGGCCGCCTTTTGAGCGTTCTTGTTGACCGCCTCCTCATACCCGCGCAGGAAGTCCAAATTCTCCAGCGCATGGCCGCGGCGTTCATCATTGTTCTTGTAGTCGATCTCCGTTTCCAGAAGATTCGCCGCATTACGCGCCTGCTTGATCTCGCTCTGAGAAGCAACGACCTCGTGCATTCTGTCGGCAAGCGCTGTGAAGTATGCAGTGACCCGCTTGTTGGCATCGACCAAAAACTCGTTGCGCAGATCCTTGGAGAAGTTATCGGTGGACTTATCCATCTTATCGCAGTAGAACATGCCGCAGCTATCGATCTCGGTGGCAGACATTCCCTTTTTGATGCAATCCTTACGGTAAAGGGCATAGGCGTTGTCATACTTCATCCATTTGGCAGCCTCGCCGCTTCCGCCGATGGCATCTGTCGCCCAGCAGCAGGCAATATAGTCGGCAACATCCTCATAGGGATAACGAAGCGCACCCGCACCAATACCGCCAAAACGGTTGCGGCCATAGTTGCCGGGGTTGCACATCTCTTTTATGATGTTGTCCTCCATGGAGAAGGCGGGCTTCTGCATGGGGCCGATGTTCTGCTCGTACAGTGCCAAGCTCGCCTGCTTTTGATACTGGTTTATGTTGATCAACGTGCTGTCTTCGGCATTCTGTCCATCCATCAGGAAGCAGAAGTCGAAGGGGAGCGTGCTCAAGCAGCGCAGCTCATCACCGCTGACGGTCGGGAAATCAATGTGGAGATCGTTATAGCGCTTCAACTCCTCCTCAATGTCAAAAAAGCCGGAGCCCTTCATCATAAAGGCGTTGATCTCCTTGATCGTCGCATAGGCATTGCGGCGCTGACTCTCCTTCTCCGCATTGGACTTGATCACGCTGTCCAACGTTTCGGGCAGCAGGATCAACGCCCGGACCAAAATGCTCGTATTGGGATATTTGCTCTTCACATAGTCGCGCAGCAGCATGGCCAGAGGCAGGATGATACCCGAGCCCGTACCGCCGGAAGCCGTGGACGCAAACGCAACGCGCAGTGCCTGCTTCATTTCCTTGCCGGTCTTGCGGAACAGATCGTCCACCGCATCATACAGCGGCTGGATCCTGCCTGTCTTGATGGTCGCATCCAGCGCCAAGCGAGAAATAGCGCGCACCTGACCTGCACCCTCTGACACAGTCTTATCATACAAGACCGCATTTTTGGGGAACCAGTTGTTCAAGGCATCCTTGTCGTGATCCAGATAGCTTCCCACCGTCTGGGTATTAGAGGTTTGGATCACATGGATCTTGACGCCGCCCTCCATAACCGTGCTGAGGTCATTGACATTCGTGTCCAGGCAAACAAAGCTGATGTTTTCGCGCTCGCCGGGTTTGCACAATTCAGCTACGCCTTTAACAATCCTGCAGCCCGTACCGCCGACGCCGATAAAAAGAGTAGGTGCAGAAACCACATTTTCCTTCAGGTTTTCCTTCGCCATCTTTCTTCCCTCCACGTTTTTTTATTGTGATTCTTTTCTATTCGCTTAGTTTATTGGTGCTTGAGCTGTCCAGTCAGAGAAATGGATACGCCATTGGTTGTTTGCCCGCTTACACCGTACCGTGCCATGTTTCCGACGTTGAATGATACCGGTGCGTTGGGCTTGCCGCCCAGCTTCACATATTTCTTTTCTGCCGGGGACCACTTGAATTGAGAGGAGCCGGCCATGATCGTCTGGATATTTCCGTTTCCGGGTGAGGCCACAACATTCTTCACACACATCGCGCGCTTCGCCGATCTGACCCGCCGTGGGCTGACCGCCTCAACATCCATTTTCAACGAGCATTTGGCAGCACTGGCGCCCGATACGCGGGGCGACGTGATCGTCACCGTTCCGCGTTTCTTTCCTCCGCCGGAAAAACGCACGGTTGCCGATCCGCTGATCGGCTCACCATCTACCGCAAACTTTGTATTTACGAAGGTCACCGCCTTCGGCAGAACCTTCGCGTTCATAAACAACCATAGCAGCAGCAACAGCAGCAGGATCGCCAGTCCGATAACTGCCGGGATCAGCCACCGGGGGATCGTACTGATCTTGATATGCTCAGTGTCCGAAGCGGAAACCTCCTCATTGCTGTGATTCCATGCCGTTGCTGTGGCTCGCACGGTATATTTCCCCGGGGTCAGTGCTGTCTTATCCTTCAGCGTTATTGTCCAAAGGGACTCCTCCGGGATCTTTTCTACCGCATAGCTGGTCGCCGGCAGAGCGTTTCCGTTTTTATCCTCGATGACAACATTTATACCGGCCTTCTGCATTTCTCCGTCAGACAGAGGATGTCCCTCTATCGTTGCTTTTGCAGTCAGGGGCTGCGCGCTGTCCAGTTTTGCTATCTGGAAGTAGTTTTGCTCCGCCGACAGCTTCAGCTTGAACCGGTTGTTATCCGCGATCACCGTGATTGGGTTAGAAAAGCCCGGCAGCAGATCCTCGTGATTTTTATGTATCTGGTACCCGCTGAGGTACTTTACATCGGCGCTGACCTGCAGGGTGTCCCCCTCCGCCAATTCCTGCTCCAGCAGGAACTCACCGGCATGATCCGCAGTGTGCGTATATTCCGTACCGGAAATGTTGTATGTAAAGGTAAATTCTGTATGCCCCAACAGCTTAGACTCCGTCGGCTGGCCGTATTTGTCAACCATCTGGTACGCCACCGTATAGGCACCCTCATACGCGGCTTCCGGTGAGATCTCATCGCCCTCCGGATTCCTCAGTGTAACGGACATATCCACATCCGGCTCGTAATACACGCTGATGCTGCTCATGGAGCCGTCATAGCTGATGGAATAGTCGCCCTTTTCACAGTTGGCATAGGTGATGATCGCACCCTGCAGACTCCGATCGACATTCACCGAGTAGTTTCCCGCGCCCTTCTCACCGTAACGTGGGTTGTAAGAGGAGAAGACCTCTCCCACCGAGTTTCCGGCTGCATCTGCCACCTTCACATTGGAAATATTATCGCCCTGCACGAATACAATGAGCTTGCTCAAGGGGATATCAAAGCTGATGTTCTGTCCATTGACCTTCAGCGCATCTCGCCCGAAAATGTTGTTGCACATCGTTGTCAGCTCGGTCAAAACATTGACGGTGTCCTTTGCCGCAGCGGTGTAGTGCTTCATTCTGCCGGCAATATCCGGTTCCGTGGCCGCAGCACCCATACCCAAATACATAACATTGACGGAGTTGTTGTACTTGGTCAGCCGCTCCGTCAGTGCCGCTCTGGTCGGCTCACCTTCGCCAAGGCCCTTGCCATTCTCGTAGAATTCCGCACCGTCTGTCAGCACAATAAGCCACTTTTCGTCCGCTTCCGCCGCGTTCACACCGGCAAATGCTCGATCGATCGTTTCAATAGGCGTATCCTCAGCCTTTGGCGTGTACATAGAGCGGATACTGCTGCTGGATCGGTTTGTGATCTTCACCGGGTTGCTGTCATCATACATCCGCCCGTCCGCCTGCACCTCGTACATGGGATAAACTGAGAGCGTGTCCCCATCATTCATCATAGAAGCAAAAACCTCTATGGCATAGGTCGCACGACACCATGCAGTCGCGTTCGCTCCGGTATACATGGAACCGGAGTTATCAAAAACGATCGCGATCGCCCGAGACGGATCGCTCCCCCCTGCCGCAGATATCGGCGCGACAGAAAGTACGGTCAGCAGCGCAGCCAGCGCCAAAGAAACTGCCGCTTTCCCGACACTTAGTTTGCCTCTTTGTCTCATTTTATCCCCCGTTCTTTTCTTATGTTTTTGTTCCGCTTTTCGGATCAAGTTTTTCTTTTGCCTCCAAGGCTGTGAAACCCCGGTGTTCTTTGTTTTCACGTCCACATGCCACGGCCTTCGCCGGCAGGCTACGGAAAATACCAATTTTTTCCATGTCGACACATTTCGACATTAGATACGAAATACAGTTTACCCCTCTTTTGTTTTTTTGCAACATCTCATAATTGATGCGCGAAGAATTTGTAGGTATTACCAAAACCCTCTTTTCCCTTTTGGTAATATGACGGATTCCATCATACCTCAACGTTTCCCGTCTAAATCCAAGCAGTGTCACCCCCGCTATGCGCCCCGCCCTCCCATATGAAAAAAGCACCGTGCAGCGCATCAAGGCCACACGGTGCTTCTTATTCACATCCGCATTCAAGTCTGCTCCAGGCAGTTCTCATCAAACGCCACCTCCGCACCGCAGAGGTTGTCCAGCAGCGTATCGTTGTCGTAGAAAGCGCTCTCATGGACCCGCAGAGTCATCCAGTCGCCCGGCATCTCCGCCAGTCGGATGGCGGTGCCGTTGCGGATGAAGCGACTGCCGTAGATATTGCTGCTCCAGGAGCTGCTGCCATTGGTGTCGATGCACAGCGCCACGCCGTTACGGCTGAAATCGGAGCGCTGCACCCAGATCCAGCCGCCGTCCGCCGCCAGCGCACCCACACCCCAGCCGGAGATCTCGCAGCGATTGAGATAGGTGGGTGCCTGCGCCTTTATACCGGTGCCGCCGCTGCCCCGAAGCCGACAGCCCTGCAGCACCACGTGCATATCCACCACCGTATTCTCCGGCAGACGCTCCACCGTCACCGGCGAGGCAAAGGTGGTACCGTCGTCATGAGCCACCAGCTTCACGGGACGCCGGATGGTCAGCGGCTGGTCGTACGTTACCGCCGGCAGATAGATGGTCACAGCCGTCTCAAAACTGACTTCCCCGGTCAGCCTGTCCAGCAGCGTCTGCAAGGCCTCCGTCGTGTCCAGCGCCGTGTCCTCCCAACTATACGACTGGACAGGCTGCTCACCGCACTCCACCACCTGCCGCAGGGTGATCTCGTCGCCGTTTTTCATATACAGCGTCCAGATAATGTCGTTATAGGTGCATTTGCTGGTGACATGGTGCTCGTGGGCATACAGCGCCCCGGCGTCGGCGTAGTTGTCTGTGGCTGCGTCCACCACGCAGGCGTCGCCCTCCTGCGCCACAACCTGAATGGTATGGCGCTCCACCAGCGCCGAAAACGCCGCGCGCACGTCCTCCTCCCTGTCATCCGCCTTCACCACAAACAGGCACAGCGGGCTGCTGCCCTCCTCACCTCGGAGCAGCAGTTCCTTCCGGTGGCTGGCGGGCACACCGCCGCCGTCAGGCTGCGGACTGAAGCAGGCAAATACATGGTAGAGCGTACCGTCCGCCCCGTCGTACCACACCTGCCCCGTGTCCTGCTTCAGCGTCCCCTCCAGGCTGTCCGGCTGCTGGGGATCCGGCACAGGCGGATCATATCCGACGGCTCCGCCGCCGGACAGCGCCCAGATGCCCGCCACCGCCAGCAGCAGTGCCAACGCCGCACAGAGCCATACCCGACGGCGCTTCCTGCCGCCGTTGGACGGCGGCGCCACTACGGACCGGCGCTCCATCTGGCTGGCCGTACAGCAGGGGCAGAAGGAGGCCTCCTCCGGCAGCGCGGCGCCGCATTTGATACAATACTTCTCTTTTTTCACAGCAACCTCACAAAGCGTCCCGCAGCTCCAGCACATCGTGGAACCGCTGGTCAGGATTCATCATGGTGCAGCGGCGGACGATCCGCCCCGCATGGCCCTCCGCCAACCGGCGGGAGGGGTGCTGCCCCGTCAGCATCACGTTCAGCAGCACGCCCAGCGAGTAGATATCCGCCCGGCCGTCCGTCTGGGACATCCCAAACTGCTCCGGCGCCGCATATCCGGTGGTACCCAGGATCACCGTGTCGGCGGGATGCTCCGGCTTAACGATGCGGGAGGCGTCAAAGTCGATAAGCACCGCGTCATTGCCCCGGAGGATGACATTGCTCTCCTTTACATCACGGTGTACCGCGCCCATGCTGTGCAGCACCCACAGCGCCCCGCAGATATCCGCCGTCACCTTCCGCGCCTCGCTCCAGTCCAGCACGCCGCCCTCCAGCAGGTACAGCAGCGTGTCGCCCTGCACATACTCCTCCAGCACCGCTACATGGCCGCGGGACGCCGCCACCTCCTCGATGCGGGGCAGATAGGGACAGTCCACTGTCAGGAGGCGGCGGTACACCTCATCGCTGCCGTCGAAGCAGCGGAAGATATAGCGCTTGCCCGTGTCCCGATGACGCACCAGCGTCACCGTTCCTCGCGCCCCGCGCTTGAGCACCTTGATCTCATCGAAATATGTCTCTACCGCTCGGATCAGCGTATCGTACACGACCGTCCCCCCTTTTTTTCTATCAGTTAGTATAGCGGTTCGCCGCATATCTGTAAAGGATTTTGCCTCTTTGCGGGGCGGAAAAAACGCTGGACTATGCAGCCCGCATATTGTTTTTTCCGTCGATATTGGGTAAAATAGGAAATAATAACATAAGAAGGACGGCTGCGCCATGATGGAGAAAAACACAAACCAGCTTCTGCACGAGCTGATGGATACCAACGATCTGGATCGCATTCTCTCGGAAAACACCGCCAGCTTCCGCGCAGGAAGCCTGCCCCATGCGCTGCAAGCACTGTTTGATGCGCGGGACACCACCAAGTCGGCGCTGGCCAAGGCCTCCGGCATCAGCGAGGTCTATCTGCACCAGGTCTTTTCGGGACGGCGAACCCCCTCCCGCGACCGGCTTTTGTGCCTGTGTATCGGTCTGCACACCAGTCTGGAGGAAGCCCAGAGCCTGCTGGTACAGGCGCACCATGCGCCGCTGTACCCGCGGGAGCAGCGGGACGCCATCCTGATCTACGGACTGAGCCACGGCCTGACGCTGCCGGAGGTCAACGACGCCCTTTTTGAGATCAAGGCGGAAGCGCTCTGCTGACTGCCGCCGCTCCATACAGCAGAAGTCCCGACCGTTGGTCGGGACTTCTGCTGTTCTCTATCGCCTGGGGGACTTACTTACAGAATGGAGTAGTTGACGATCAGGCCGGCGAACACGATGGACACCATGCTCAGCAGCTTGATGAGGATGTTGATGGCGGGGCCGGAGGTATCCTTGAAGGGATCGCCCACGGTGTCGCCCACAACGCCGGCCTTGTGGCACTCGCTGCCCTTGCCGCCGAAGTTGCCTGCCTCGATGTACTTCTTGGCGTTATCCCATGCACCGCCGGCGTTGGCCATGTAGATGGCCATCAGGAAGCCGGTGACGGTGGCGCCGGCCAGCAGGCCCACAACGCCCTTATAGCCCAGCACCATACCCACAACGATGGGGGTCACCACCGCGATCACGGTGGGCAGGACCATTTCCTTCAGGCTGGCCTTGGTGCAAAGATCCACGCAGCGTGCGTAGTCGGGATCGGCCTTGCCGTCCATCAGACCCGTGATCTCCTTGAACTGGCGGCGCACCTCCAGCACCACGCTCTGCGCGGCGCGGCCCACGGAGTTCATGGTCAGGGCGGCGAACACGAAGGGCAGGCAGGCACCGATGAACAGACCCACCAGCACCAGCGGGTTCATCAGGGAGAAGTCGTTGAACGTGACCTCGGCAGCGCCCACCTCCTTGACCTTCTCGATGTAGGAGGCCATGAGGGCCAGTGCGGTCAGGGCGGCGGAGCCGATGGCGAAACCCTTGCCGGTGGCAGCGGTGGTGTTGCCCAGAGAGTCCAGCGCGTCTGTGCGCTTGCGGACCTCCGGCTCCAGACCGGCCATCTCGGCGATGCCGCCGGCGTTATCGGCCACGGGGCCGTAGGCGTCGGTGGCCAGCGTGATGCCCAGTGTGCTCAGCATACCCACGGCAGCCAGCGCGATACCGTACAGACCCATACCGGCGCTGGCAGCGCCGCCGGACAGGAAGAAGGCCAGCAGGATGCAGACCGCCACAATGATGATGGGCATGGCGGTGGACAGCATACCCAAGCCCAGACCGCCGATGATGATGGTGGCAGCGCCGGTCTGGCTCTTGCCGCTCAGCTCCTGCGTGGGCTTAAAGGTGTCGGAGGTGTAATACTCGGTAGCCTTGCCGATGAGCACGCCGGCCACCAGACCGGACAGGATGGCCACATACAGGCCCCAGTGCTCCAGACCCAGCAGAGCCCAGACAAGGAAGAAGGAGATGATGGCGATGAGGATGGCGGACAGGTTGGTGCCCCGGGACAGCGCCTTCAGCAGCGTGCGCTGGTCGGCGTTCTCCTCGGTCTTGACGAAGAAGGAGCCGATGATGGAGCAGAGAATGCCCACAGCCGCCATGACCATGGGGATGGCCATAGCCTTGAACGCCTGATCGGAGAAGGCGGCCACGCCCAGCGCGGAGGCGGAGATGATGGAGCCGACATAGGACTCGTACAGGTCTGCGCCCATGCCCGCCACGTCGCCCACGTTGTCGCCCACGTTGTCGGCGATAACGGCGGGGTTGCGGGGGTCATCCTCGGGGATACCGGCCTCCACCTTACCCACCAGATCGGCGCCCACGTCGGCGGCCTTGGTGAAGATACCGCCGCCCACACGGGCAAACAGCGCCATGGAGCTGGCGCCCATGCCGAAGGTCAGCATGGCGCTGGTGATGTCAGCCGCCTCCAGCTTGAATACGAAGCGCAGCAGCGCGAACCAGACGGAGATGTCGAACAGACCCAGACCCACCACGGTGAAGCCCATGACAGAGCCGGCGGAGAACGCCACCCGCAGACCTCTGTTCAGACCGTCGCGGCAGGCGTTGGCGGTACGGCAGTTGGACTTGGTGGCGATGCGCATTCCCACGAAGCCGCTGAGACCGGAGAAGAAGCCGCCGGTCAGGAATGCGAAGGGTACGAACCACGTCAGCAGATGGCAGGCAGCCATGATGCACAGCACCACGATCATGCAGGCGAAGAAAATACCGACGACGGTGTACTGCCGCCGCAGGTAGGCGTTGGCGCCCTCGCGGATCGAACGGGAGATCTTGCTCATCAGAGGGGTGCCCTCCTCAAAGCGCAGTACCCGCTTGCCCGTGAAAAGCGCAAACAAAAGCGCGATGACGGAGCCAACAAATGTGGCAAGGACCAGATACTTTTCCATGTGTGTTTTCCTCTTTCCTCCCCCTGTTGCAGGGGATATTCACTTTTTTGTTCCGCACAATATTATAAAAACATTCCAATTTCCCGTCAAATTTTCACACGAATTTTGTGTCTTGCTAAAAAAAAGTGTACGAGCGCCCGTCATTTTGACCGCAATTATTTTCTTATAAATAGACGCTTTTCATCCATCTTTTCTGTCGTTTTGCGCGATTTTAATTTTTCTCTTGACAGATTTCTGTCATTTTAAGCACCACATTTTCCCGTTTCATTTTGCAGCAAAAATTTTTTACGCAACTTTTCCTGCGCAAAATGAAAAAATTCCCCACAAAATGCAAGAAAAACCTTTTCCGTATATTTTTTGCATTTCACCGGCGCAAAATGATTTCCCACTCGCGTGTCGTTGTGGATTTGCACAAAGCTTTTTGTGACAAATTGACCGTCATGAAACAGCGGGAAAAGGAGCATCCCTCGGGATGCTCCTTTTTTGACAAATATATGCTTACTTGCGGGCCTTGCTGTCCACCACGTCGCGCAGCAGACCGCTGAACTCCGCCAGAGACATAGCGCCCAGATCCTCGCCGGTACGGGTGCGGACGGAGACGGTACCCGCCTCCATGTCGCGGTCGCCCACCACCAGCATATAGGGGATCTTCTCCAGCGTAGCCTCGCGGATCTTCTTGCCCACCTTCTCGTTGCGGCTGTCCACCTCCACACGGAAGCCCTGCTTACGCAGCTCCGCGGCCTGCTGGGCGCAGTAGTCGGCGGCGCGGTCGGTAATGGGCAGGAAGCGCACCTGCTCCGGCATCATCCACGTGGGCAGCGCACCGGCGTACTCCTCGATGAGGTAGGCCAGCGTCCGCTCATAGCAGCCCAGAGACGTGCGGTGGATGATATAGG
>ERZ772820.386-NODE-386-length-43752-cov-53.600522_pt1 | contig 43752 bp, 39 predicted proteins | sample MGYA00511377_ERZ772820 | MGnify/ENA primary metagenome ERZ772820 (study PRJEB29015, sample SAMEA2737684) | human gut metagenome | biome: human gut; feature: human-associated habitat; material: faeces | place: China | collected 2012 ... | reverse complement strand
GTCGCCGCCGTGCCTCGGGGAGCCCCGGACGTCTCATGACGTCCGGGGCTCCTTTTTTTGTGCCCGTCCCTGGCTCCGCCCCTGGCCCCGTCTTTCCCCCGTTCCCCGCCCTCACTGGCGACGGAACGGGGTTGAAGTGTTCCCCGAGCGTGCGGTGCGGTGCCATCGGGCGACGGAATGGGCGTAAGTGTCGCCCAAGTGTGCGTATTGGTGCTGTTGGGCGACGGAACGGGACCGAAGTGTTCCCCGAGCGTGCTGAGATACACCGTTGGGCGACGGAATGGGGCAGAAATGTTCCCCGAGTGTGCGGCGCGGTGCCATTGGGCGACGGAATTGGACTTAAGTGTCGCTCAAGCGTGAAGTGCGGCGCCATTGGGCGACGGAACGGGGCAGAAATGTCGCCCGAGCGTGCGGCGCGGCACCGTTGGGCTACGGAACGGGGTCGAAGTGTTCCCCGAGCGTGCGGCGCGGTGCTGTTAGGCTACGGAACGGGGCAGATGTGTTTCCGTACATTGGTCTGAGGCTCAGACGTGTATTTGAGATCTGGTCTAATTCGTGTCTTCTTATCTTGCTGCTAAGGATTGGTTATTGTGATATTCATACGGCAGGGTAGATTTTCTTCGGGCGGAGGGTTTTCAAAATTGTTTCATTTTTAAGGGGTTGAGGGTGGGCGTTGGCGGGGGTGTTCCTTAATATATGGGGGCGGATGAGCGGATTTGGGGCGTGTTGTGTGCTGGAATGTGGTTTTTTGGTGTGGATAGGCAAACTTTTCGTTAAAAAATCTTGCTTATGAAAAAATTATCCCATATATTTGTCGTTGTGTTATAGCATGCCCCCAAATGGGGACACTTGTACATATTTATAAGTAGAGTAACAATTATACGTTTTATTTATTTCAATTTTGTTTTTTAGCTATGAACAAAAAAATTAAAAACTTGTTCCTCGCTGGAGCCCTTGTCTTGGGCTTCGCGGGTGTAGCCGTATCTTGTACGGACTACGATGATGACATCAACAAGCTGAAGGAGGAGAACTCCCAGCTTGCGTCCACCATCAAGGATCTTCAGTCGAAGATCAATGCTGGATGTGTTATCACTGGCGTGACCGCCACTGATGACGGTCTCGTGATCACTACAAGTGATGGTAAGACCTACACCATCACTAATGGTAAGGATGGCGCTCCTGGCGCTCCTGGCGCTCCTGGTAAGGACGGCAAGGACGGCGGTTTCTACAAGCCTAACGCTGACGGTTTCTGGTACTACTATGAGAGCAAGGATGCAGAGGGTGTGAAGACCGACCTCACCGTGTTCCCTGTTGGTACCATCACCGCTGAGCTTAAGGACGGCAAACTCATCCTTCACAACGTGAAGAATGCAAAAGGTGAGTATGAGGACTTCGAGTTCGACCTTGAGAAAGCTCTCTCTTCCCTCGTTTTCGTGCCTCAGTGCTACGTTGACGGTGTAGAGGGTATGGACTTCGTGTCTATGCGCTACAATGATCTTCTTGGAGCGGCCGTTAATACCAAGGGGGAAAAGTGGACTGCTGGTAATAAAACAACCCACATTAACCCTGAATTCGAGGCTGAGTATCATGTTAACTCTGCTGATGTCAAGCTTGACGCGACCTACACCTACTCTTTCGTTAAGAAGGATGTTCCTTACATCCACACAAGAACGAATGCCTCTGAGGATTTCGATGTTGTTCCGACATTCAAGAGCTTCAAGGATGGTATACTGACAGTTTCTGTCGCAGTTACCGGCACAGAGGCTAACGAGAATTGGATCTCCGTTGTAGCCCTCAGGGCTCAGAAGAAGGATGTTGTTGTCGTTTCCGACTACGCTACCCTCATTAGACGTGAATTTGGGGCTCCAGTGATTGCTTGGCCTCAGGCGATCTCTGAGAAAGCTAAGAACATCAATAAGAAAGATGCCCACTTCAGACGCTATATCGCTGAACCAGATGCTGACGCTTTCCTTAATAATCAGATTGTTTGGTCTGAGGGTCATACTACTCTTGACGAAGCTCACGCTACATGTGACACCGCTGTTGTTTACAACGAGTCACTTGATCTTAAGTCGATCGTAGCCGCTCACGCACTTAATGGTAATGTATGCCGTGAGTTTAAGAACGAAGAGCTTACGAAATTCGGCCTTGACTGGAAGTTCGAGCTTGTAAAGAACTACAAGATCGGTACTCCTGTAACGGATCAGGCTGACTTCGCTACCATTGAGAACGGTACGTTCACTCCGAAGGTGTTCAGCACTGATGGACAAGCCTCTATCGGACGTACTCCTATTGTACGCGTGTCCCTCATGCACGGAGAGAATGAAGTTGCCGTTGCTTACATCAAGATCTTCATCAAGTCTCCTGCCGATGTTGAGCTTCCTCCATTTGAGCTCAAACCAGTTGACAATAAGGGTAAGAATGTCTTCTCATTCACCTGTGCTGATGGTGTTAGTGTTCTCACCACCACGGTAGAGGACATGAACGTCAAGCTCTACAATGAGATGAAACTCAGCAAGGATCAGTTCCACGCTCTCTACAACAAGTTCGAAGAGAAGGCTGGTGCCAATGATAAGGAGAATGTAGGCCACACTGCTGACAAGGTAAACAACCAGACTGAGGCTACTCATGTTATCGAATGGCAGCTCACAGAAGATGAAATCTTCGCTCTCAAGGCTGGTGAGACTGTGACCCACATCTGCAAGTACTACAGTGAAGCCAATCCTAAGCTTGCTGTTAGGATTAAGCTTACGGCTACCGTTGCTGACCTCGCTGCGTTCAGGACTTACAACATCACCACAAATGAGTACATTGACGAGTACTGGAATAGTGATCATACTCTGACATTCTACAACGTTAATGTGCCGGAACTTCAGGAGAACGATCCTGCTGGTTGCCTGTTCGAGAACAATATTAACGCTTCCTTCGTTACTGAGAATGGTAGGGTTAAGCTTACAAACACCGATATTAAGGGTCTTGAGTACTTCTTCTGCGGGAAGGACATGCCTAAGGACTTCAAGGTTGATGGCAAGCTTGTTAAATTCGAAGTTAAGGGTTATGGCGACACACAGCTTTATGCATCGATTGGAGGTGGAGTATCAGAGCTTATTGCTGAAATCCAGAATGACAACTCTGAACCTCCTTATGAGCTATTCACGTATAATAAGAGAAGTGAGGTCGCCAAGATTCTTCTCAACACTGGCGAGATGATTGTCAAGATTGGAGCTAAGGGCTATATCTGCGATCAGGTACAAGAGGGAAGAGAGATCAGCATTACCTTCAATGGTAAGGATCACTTCGATGCTCTTGTTAAGAGACCTGTTTATGTGAAGGGTGAGTCTGCTGATAGCTTTGAGGATGGTGTTGACTTCGGTGAGGATGGCTCTTACATTGACATTGCCGATGTGATCAATCCTTACGATTGGAGAGGAAGATACTTCTCTGAGTATGCCAACTATTGGGGCTACTATGGACCGTTTGAGGTTGAGTTCGATCTTGAGAACGCAGAGTGCGACCTTAACGGTACTTATGCCGCCGTTCCGGAAACGATCATCCTGACGCAGTGCCCTGCTGGTAATCAAATCTTTGCAGACTATCCACAAGGCACAGGCCACATTAAGGTTGTAGATCTGCCTGCTGAGAATGCTTCAGGCCATGGATTCTTGACTTACTTGAACAACAGTACGGTTGTTACTAAAGACTTCAACATCAGAATCAAGGCTGACGTTAAGTACGGTTGGGGTGTCATCAAGACTGACTGGATCATCATTCCGGTTAAGAAGACAGCGACAAACAACTAGAAGAATCTGACACAGTAATTGATTATTCAATCTTAACTAAAGTATGGAGGGGTGCGGACAAGCATCCCTCCTTTCTTTTTAATGATCATGTTCACAAGAATCCTTTTTTCTTTTGTCCTGGCGTTGTCAGCCATTTTCTCCTATGGCCAGGATGTCACCTCGATCCGTTTTGACTCAAGTGTCCTTGACATGGGGAACTTTCCGTCGGACAGTTGCGTTGTCACTAAGGAGTTCTCGTTCACCAACACAGGGAGTGCCAAGCTCTACTTTTACAGTTCAAGTCCGGATTGCGCCTGCGTCAAGGTTGCCTTGCCGAAAAAACCAATCGCACCAGGCAAGAAAGGCTCATTCAAGGTTACGCTCGATGCCTCCTCAAAGTCCAGCGGTCTTTTTACCTCTTGGGTTTATTTCCACACGAACACTTCGCCAGATCGTTATCGGATGCGTTTGTATGCCACTAAGGTTGATGTGTCACGAGGGCGTTGAGACGGTCTTGATTCGTGTTTCTTGAGGGGGTGATTGTTTTCCAAACCATTGCTTCAGTATGATCTGACAGCGATTGTTGGCTCTTAATTGAGGTATTACATCATTATATATTTTGCTTTTTGGAAAAAATGTGCTATTTTCGCAATGATAAATGTGCAAATTTATATTCAATAATATTATGAAACGTTTTTTCGCTATTCTCGCAAGCATGGTGCTTGTGGCTTCTCTGTCCGTTGCTAACGCACAGAAGAAGGACTTTAACCCTTATTGGTTTATGCAGCTTCAGGGTGGTGCGGCTCACACTATCGGTGAGACCTCATTCTCTGACCTTATCTCGCCTTCGGCAGCTGTCTCATTCGGCTATCAGTTCTCTCCGGTTTTCGGAGCAAGGCTCAATGTCAACGGCTGGCAGGCTAAGGGTGCCGTGAATGGCCCTACCACAGTCTACAAGTTCAACTATGTCGAGGGTGCGGCTGACCTCATGATCGATGTCGCGTCCATCTTCGCAGGCTATAAGTTCGACAGAACCCTGAATCCTTACATCTTCGGTGGTGTAGGTGTCAACTACGCATTCAACAACGACGATGCCGTAAAGGTTAAGGATCAGTTCCGCAGTGGTTACCTCTGGGAGGACAACAAGATCTCACCTGCTTTCAGAACAGGTGCCGGTATCAACATCAGACTCACCGATGTCATCGCCCTCAACCTCGAAGGCAACTGCAGCTTCCTGAATGACCACTTCAACTCAAAGAAGGGCTCAAAGGCTGATTTCCAGATCAAGGCTGTGGCCGGTCTTACTTTCAGCTTCGGCAAGGCCAAGCCGGTCGCTCCGGCTCCGGTACCTGCACCGGCTCCTGTCGTAAGGCCTGAACCTGAACCAGAACCAGTTGTGGAGGAGAAGGTTGAGGTTGTGCCTGCTTTCGAGTCTCTCACACGCAACGTCCTCTTCGTGATCAACAAGTGGGACATCCGTGAGAGCGAGCAGCTCAAGATCGACGAGGTTGTCGAGGCTCTCAAGGCCAACCCTGACACCAAGGTCCGCGTTTCCGGATATGCCGACAAGGCCACAGGTACCGCCAAGAGAAACAAGTTCCTCTCAGAGAAGAGGGCTGAGGTTGTCGCTGCGGCCATCGTTGCCGCCGGCATCGACAAGGACAGGATCATCACTGAGTACTTCGGTGACACCGTCAATCCTTTCGAGACTCCTGAGGAGAACCGTGTGGCTGTCTGCCTCGTGAAATAGTCTTGACAGATTATCAGATAGAAAAGGCTGGGTTGTTTCCCGGCCTTTTTGTGTGTTAAGGGATTGGTCTCGGCCTTTGGTGTCAAAAAGTCTGAAAAAAGGCGGTTTTGATGTCGAAATCGGATAGGCTTTTTGTCTTTTTGGATGATTTTGACTAACTTGGCGCAAATTTTTCATTAAGTGGATTACGTCGTTTGAACGACAAGTTAACAACCATATTCAAAGATGGCAGAAAATAAGAACATAGGGTACATTTCGCAGGTCATCGGGCCTGTGGTGGATGTCCATTTCGATGTGGAGTCTGATCAGACGCAGCTTCCCCGCATCCATGATGCGTTGGATGTGGACAGAGGCGAGGGCAGGAAGCCCTTGGTCATCGAGGTGCAGCAGCACATCGGCGAGGACACGGTCAGATGCGTGGCGATGGACTCCACCGACGGCCTGAGACGAGGGATGAAGGCGGTCAACACGCACGCTCCGATCTCGATGCCGACCGGCGCTCAGATCAGGGGTCGTGTGATGAATGTTGTCGGGGACGCGATCGACGGACTGGGAGACCTGAGCGAGGACAACACCTTGCCTATTCATAGGGAGCCTCCTAAATTCGAGGACTTGAAGACCTCGCAGGAGGTGCTTTACACCGGCATCAAGGTCATCGACCTTCTGGAGCCTTATCTGAAGGGCGGAAAGATCGGTCTTTTCGGTGGAGCCGGTGTGGGTAAGACCGTGCTGATCAAGGAGCTGATCAACAACATCGCCAAGAAGCACAACGGTTTCTCGATCTTCGCTGGAGTGGGGGAGCGTACCAGGGAGGGCAACGACCTTCTCCGCGAGATGATCGAGTCCGGGGTGATCAAGTACGGTGAGGAGTTCCTGAAGTCGATGGAGGAAGGTCACTGGGATCTGTCCAAGGTTGACAGGAACGAGCTGGAGAAGTCGCAGGTGGCGATGGTGTTCGGCCAGATGAACGAACCGCCGGGAGCGCGTTCCTCAGTGGCCCTGTCCGGACTGACCCTCGCCGAGTCTTTCAGAGACAGTGACAAGGGTGACGGCCCGAGAGACATCCTCTTCTTCATCGACAACATCTTCAGGTTCACCCAGGCGGGATCCGAGGTGTCAGCCCTTCTGGGCCGTATGCCTTCGGCTGTGGGTTACCAGCCTACGCTCGCGACGGAGATGGGCCAGATGCAGGAGCGCATCACCTCGACGAAGAACGGCTCGATCACTTCGGTGCAGGCTGTATATGTGCCGGCGGACGACTTGACCGACCCGGCTCCGGCGACCACCTTCTCGCACCTCGACGCGACCACCGTGCTGAGCAGAAAGATCACTGAGTTAGGAATATACCCGGCCGTGGATCCGCTGGAGTCCACTTCCAGAATCCTTGATCCGAACATCGTCGGGCAGGATCACTACGACACCGCCCAGAGGGTCAAGCAGATCCTCCAGAGGAACAAGGAGCTTCAGGACATCATCGCCATCCTCGGCATGGACGAGCTTTCGGACGAGGACAAACTGACGGTGAACCGGGCGCGTCGTGTGCAGAGGTTCCTGTCGCAGCCGTTTGCTGTGGCGGAGCAGTTCACGGGCGTGCCGGGAGTGATGGTGGACATCCAGGACACCATCGACGGCTTCCGCAGGATCCTTGACGGCGAGGTCGATTACCTGCCGGAGCAGGCGTTCCTCAATGTTGGAACCCTCGAAGAGGCGATCAAGAAGGGCGAGGCGATCCTGGCGAACGCCAAGTAGGAATATGTCTGATAAGGAGGAGTACGAATATGTCTGAGAAATCATCGGTGATTGTTCTTGAGGTCATCTCACCCGAGAGGACTTTGGTGCGCGCGACGGTTGATTCCGTGGAACTGCCGGGGTCGAAGGGGCGTTTTGTGGTCCTGAGGGATCATGCGGCGCTGATCTCTTCGCTGGAGCGGGGGAGGATCTCCTATCGCAGCGGTGAGAGGACGGATGGTCTGGACATCGCCTCCGGCTTTGTGGAAATCAATGACAACCGTGTTGTCGCTTGCGTGGAACTGTGATGAGAAAGTGGATCTACATATTCATTAGCCTTTTGCTCCCGCTCCCGCTGGGTGCGGAGTCGTCCTCTCCGGTCGCTGAGTATGTCGAAGCGGCGGAAGTTCGGCAGGACTCGCCAGCCGTCAAGACATTCGACATGGACGAGTACCTCTACGGTCACGTCCGCGACTCCTACGAGTGGCACATTACCACGGTGAAGGGTCATCCGGTCAGCATCCCGCTGCCGGTGATCGTCGTGAGCAAGACCGGCGGCGGTCTTCATGTCTTCAGCTCCAGGCATCTGGAGCACGGGGAATATGAAGGGTTCCACATCGCTCCCGCCGGAAGCAAATACGAGAACAAGATCGTCGAGCTGGCCGCCGACGGCTCCGAGGTCAGGCCGTGGGACTTCTCGATCACCAAGAACGTGTTGGGATTGCTGATCAACTGCGCCCTGCTGCTGTTCATCGTGCTGGGAACGGCCCGGTGGTACAGGAGGCACGACGCACGCGAGGAGGCTCCGAAAGGCGGGGTCGGCGTGATGGAGATGCTCGTGACCATGATCGAGGATGATGTCATCAAGGCCTGCGTCGGCGAGGACTACAGACGCTATTCGCCTTACCTGCTGACAGCGTTCTTCTTCATATTCATAAACAACTTGATGGGGATCGTGCCATTCTTCCCCGGCGGAGCGAACATCACCGGCAACATCGCCGTGACGCTCGTGCTGGCGATGTTCACTTTCTTCACCGTCAACATATTCGGTAACAAGCATTACTGGAAGGACATCCTTTGGCCGGAGGTTCCGACTTGGCTGAAGGTGCCGCTGCCGCTGATGCCGGTGATCGAGATCATCGGGATGTTCACCAAGCCTTTCAGCTTGATGGTCAGGCTTTTCGCCAACATCCTCGCAGGACACTTCATGATCCTTGGAGTCGTGGCCGTGATCTTCCTCACCGCTGAGCTTGGGGCGGCCCTGAACGGCAGCCTCACCGTGGTGGCTGTGCTTCTGGGAGTGTTCATGGACTGCCTGGAACTGCTTGTCGCCTTCATCCAGGCCTATGTGTTCACGATGCTGTCGGCTGTCTTCATCGGGCTGTCGCGGCAGAAGCCGGAGGCGACGGAATAATTAGGAATATTCAGAATAAACAATTTAAAATCATAGAATTATGTTACTTTCTACAATTTTGCTTCAAGCTCTCTCTCTGGGTAGAGTAGGTGCTACTATTGGTGCTGCCTTGGCTGCTTTCGCCGCCGCTTTCGGTATCGGTAAGATCGGTACGGCTTCCCTTGAGGCCGGCGCGCGCCAGCCGGAGAAGGCTGACCACTACAGGATGACGGCCATCATCGTCAGCGCCCTGATCGAGGGTGCCTGTCTGTTCGCCATTGTTGTTTGTCTTATCGCGAAATAGTCAATGTCACTCATCACTCCTGATTTCGGATTGCTTGTATGGATGACGCTGATCTTCGGCATCGTCTTCTTCGTGCTGGCGAAGTGGGGCTTCCCTATGATCACCGGCTCGGTCGAGAAGAGGGCGCAGAGGATAGGTGAATCCATCAAGGCGGCCAAGGAGGCGGAGGAGAGGCTTCGCAACCTTGCCGAGGAACAGTCCCGGATGATCGAGGAGGCCAGGCAGGAGCAGAGCCGGATTCTGAAGGAGGCTTCCGCTTCGAGGGACAGCATTGTCGAGCAGGCGAAGGTTCAGGCGAGGGAGGAGGCTTCCCGCATTCTGGATCAGGCCCGCACGCAGATCGCCGCCGAGAAGGAGAGCGCTTTGCGGGATGTCCGCAAGGAGGTCGCGCTGCTTTCTGTCAGCGTCGCCGAGAAGGTGCTGAAGGCGAGCCTTTCGGATGGTGCTGAGCAGTCGGCTCTGGTTGATAGGCTTGTGGATGAGGTTTCCTCGTCTAAGGACTTGAAGAATTGATGCTATGAACACAGGAATTATCGCGACACGTTACGCCACCGCACTTCTGAAGCTGGTCGAAGAGACCGGCTCCGGTGAGTTGGTTGCGGCCCAGGTGCAGGTCATTGAGAAGGCTCTTGACGAAGTGCCTGATTTCCGGCGTGCCGTGGATGATCCTGCGGTTGCCGCGGTTCAGAAAATCTCGCTTTTTGAGGCTTCATTGAAAGATTCGATGGCTCAGGAACTGCATAAATTCCTCGAACTCTTGATCCGTAACGGCCGCATCGGTGATGTAAGGCTGGTTCTGACCACCTTCGTCACTGAATATTACCGCTCACGGCACATCAAGCGCGCGCGGCTTGTGGTCGCTGATCCGGCACTGCTGGACCCTGAGCCAACTCCTTCGGACCCTGTGCCTGTCGAAGGGTCGCTTCGACAAGCTCAGCGACCGGCATTGGAGTCCCGTCTCCGTGATTTGGTCGAGAAACAGACCGGCTGCAGGCTGATCCTGAAAACCGAAGTCAACCCGTCCCTCATAGGCGGTTTCGTCTTCGAGGTCGAGGACACGGTACTGGATGCCAGCGTCTCACGTCAGCTTGATGTCATCAGGCATCAATTCATAGAAAAGAACAGAAGAATAGTTTAGTATGGATAACATAAAACCAAGTGAAGTCTCCCAGGTGCTTCTGGAGCAGCTGAAGGACATTGACACATCCCTCCACTTCGAGGAAATCGGCAAGGTGCTGCAGGTCAGCGACGGTGTCGCCAGAATGTATGGCCTGACCAACGCCGAGGCCGGAGAACTGCTCGAATTTGAGAGCGGAGTGATGGGCGTTGTGATGAACCTTGAGCAGGACAATGTCGGAGCCGTGCTTCTCGGCCCGACCGATGAGGTCAAGGAGGGAATGACGGTACGCAGAACCGGACGGATCGCCTCCATCAAGGTCGGTGAGCAGATGCTCGGAAGAGTGGTCGATCCGCTTGGCGTTCCGCTTGACGGACTCGGCAAGGTCGAAGGAGACCTGACGGAGATGCCGCTGGAGCGCAAGGCTCCGGGTGTCATATTCCGTCAGCCCGTCACCGAGCCTCTCCAGACCGGAATCATGGCGATCGACTCGATGATCCCGATCGGCCGTGGCCAGAGGGAACTCATCATCGGCGACCGTCAGACCGGCAAGACCGCCATAGCCATCGACACGATCATCAACCAGCGCGCCAACTACGAGGCCGGGAATCCTGTCTATTGCATCTACGTGGCCATCGGTCAGAAAGGCTCCACTGTCGCCAACATCGTGGAGACCCTCCGTGCCAAAGGCGCGATGGACTACACGGTTGTCATCGCCGCCACCGCCGCCGATCCAGCCGCCCTGCAATATTTCGCACCGTTCGCCGGAGCCGCTGTCGGGGAATATTTCCGTGACACAGGCCGTTCCGCTCTTGTTGTCTATGACGACCTTTCCAAACAGGCGGTGGCCTACCGTGAGGTTTCCCTGATCCTTCGCCGACCTTCAGGACGTGAGGCCTATCCGGGTGATGTCTTCTACCTGCACTCACGGCTTCTGGAAAGAGCCGCGAAGATCATTGACCAGCAGGAGGTCGCTGAGCAGATGAACGACCTTCCGGATTCGTTGAAGGGCAAGGTCAAGGCCGGCGGGTCGCTGACTGCGCTGCCTATCATCGAGACCCAGGCCGGCGACGTGTCCGCCTACATCCCGACCAACGTGATCTCCATCACCGACGGTCAGATCTACCTTGAGACTGACCTGTTCAACCAGGGCCAGCGTCCGGCCATCAATGTGGGCATCTCTGTGTCCCGTGTCGGCGGCTCCGCTCAGGTCAAGTCGATGAAGAGGGTGGCCGGAACCCTGAAGATCGAGCAGGCGCAGTTCAACGAGCTGGAGTCATTCTCGAAATATTCATCGGATGTGGACAAGGTGACGGAAATGGTTCTGGACAAGGGCCGCAAGAACAATCAGCAGCTGGTCCAGCCACAGTACTCTCCGATGCCTGTCGGTGAGGAGGTTGCCGTCCTTTATTGCGGCACCCACGGCTTGATGAAGGACATCAGCCTGGATCAGGTGCATGAGTTCGATGTCCTGTTCCTTGAGCGGATGAGGGCCACCCATCAGACCGATGTACTTGACAAACTGTCGGCGGGAAAGGTGGATCCGGAACTGTTCACCGTGATCGAGGATGTGGCTTCCGGCGTGGTGAAATCGATCCTGATGGATTCCAAGAAGAAGCGCAAGGTTAAGAAATTCAATTAGTTGTAGAAGAATATGCCGTCACTGAAGGAGATAAAAGGCAGGATCAATTCCATCAGCAGCACTCTGGCGATCACCTCGGCGATGAAGATGGTCGCCTCCGCGAAGTTGCAGAAAGCGCAGATGGCGATTCAGAACATGCTTCCGTACGAGAGGCGACTGTATTCGATGCTTCTTGATTTGATGGGGGCAATGAATATTTCCGCCGCGGCTTCGGAAGATGGTTCCGTACGTGGCTCAGGATCAGCTGAACGTGGATTTGACCAGAGTGGTGATCGGTTGAGCCTGTCGAACCGGCACGACCTGGCGGGGATGGACGGGGCATATTCATTGATGGCTCAGCGTGAGGTGCGAAAGGTTGCGATTGTCGCCTTCGCATCCAACTCTTCGCTGTGCGGCGCGTTCAATTCCAACGTCATCCGGGAGGCCACGGCGGTGATCAATGAATATCGTGCCTCGGGTCTCCGTGATTCCGACATTGTGGTCTATTCGGTTGGCCGCAAGATGGCGGAAGCGATGAGAAAACTGGGATTCCCGAGTCCGGCAGACTTCACGAAGATGTCTGACTCGCCGTCTTATGAGGCGGCATCGGCTTTGGCTCAGGAACTGCTGGACGGATTTGTCTCAGGTCGGTTTGACAAGGTGGAACTGGTTTATAATCACTATAAATCAACATCTTCCCAGCCGACAACCCGGCAGACTTACCTGCCCCTGTCTTTGGCTGATGCCACCGCTGACCTTCAGGCCGGAAAGATCACCGATTCCGCCTCCGAATCAGACACGAACAGGGGCGCTGAGCCTGTCGGAGCGCCGGTGGTTCGACAGGGCTCACCAACCACAGAAGACCTGATCGTAGAGCCATCCAAGGAGGAGCTGATAGCCACACTTCTCCCGAAGGTGGTCCGTCTCCGCGTATTCACCACCCTTTTGGACAGCACCGCCGCCGAGCACGCCGCCCGCACCGTAGCTATGCAGCTCGCCACCGACAGCGGCAACGACCTCCTTCAGGAACTCACTCTTGAATATAACAAGGGCCGTCAGCAAAAGATCACCTCCGAGATCCTCGACCTCGTCGGTGGTTCGATGCAGTAGTCCACCGGTCACTGAGCTTGTCGAAGTGCCCGATGAATATTTCTATAATCAAATCTTTTTTTGTGTCTTCTTTGCGAAATTTCGTATCTTGAACCAGGAAATGACCAATGATTATGGGACACAATCTTAAATTCTTGATTATTACAATAATAGCGATATCTTTGACTGACGTGCTTGCCGCACGGACATATTCAAGAAGAGTAGTGCTTGGTGACGAGAGGTTCGAGGAGTACCAACCGCTGCTGCAAGGGAAGCGGGTTGCGGTGTTCAGCAATCAGACGGGTATAGTCGGAGACAAGGTGACCGGCTCCAAGTTGGCAGACGCTCTTGCTGAATATGGCGGGTGCTTTCCTCGAAAGAGAGTTGATGAGATTTCCTTGATCCCGTTCACCGAACCTTCCGTCTCTGGCGGAAAGATTGAGTACGGTCAGCACATTGTTGATGCCTTGATCGAAAAAGGAGTAGATGTCAAGGCAATCTTCTCTCCGGAGCACGGCTTCCGTGGCAACGCCGATGCCGGAGAGCACGTCAGCAGCAGTGTGGACGAGAAAACCGGAGTGGAGATCCTGTCGCTTTACGAGAAAGGCTCACGGATTCCGAGCAAGGAGAAAACCGATAAGTTTGATGTCCTTGTGATTGATATTCAGGATGTAGGCCTTAGGTACTATACCTATTATATCACAATGCATCATCTGATGGAGGCCTGCGCCAGAGACGGGAAACAGGTCGTCATTCTTGACCGCCCGAACCCGAACGGCTTCTATGTTGACGGTCCTGTCCTGGATATGAAATTCAAGTCCGGTGTCGGTTGGCTGCCGATCACGACTGTTCACGGAATGACGCTCGGTGAGTTGGCGCTGATGATCAACGGCGAGAAATGGCTGGAGAACGGTACCTGCGACCTGACTGTGATTCCGTGCCTGAATTACACCCATAACACCCGCTACAGCCTTATCCTGCCGCCTTCCCCGAACATTAAGGACATGAGGGCCGTGTACCTATATTCATCAACCTGCTACTTCGAGGGTACGGTGGTCAGCCTCGGCCGCGGCACGCAGTTCCCGTTTGAGACCTACGGGCATCCGGCGATGACGGGATATTCCTTCTCCTTTGTGCCTCGAAGCATCCCCGGCGCGAAAAGCCCGCAGTTCCTGGATGAGGAGTGCCACGGCGTTGACCTTCGCCGCAAGCCGCTCCGCGACATTTGGGCGGAAAAGATCAATCTTGAATATGTCATCGATGCTTACCGCAATCTGAATATGGGCGATAAGTTCTTCGGTAAGAACAACTTCTTTGAACTTCTCGCCGGTGTGGACTGGTTCCGCTCGATGATAGGGAACGGTTCCTCCGCCGCCGAGATCTCCGCCCGTTGGGCCTCCGATGTCGAAAACTTCAAGTCCCGCCGCGCGCCTTACCTCCTTTATCCCGAGATATAAAGCAAAAACCGAAGCGAGGTTCTCACCCGGCTTCGGCTAATCTTATTCAATACTTATGAAATAACTATTGAGTCAGTTTTTGGTTTATGAGTAAAAATATTTATGTCGATTACTCTTTTATGCCATTTCCGTGCCAAAGTTGATTCCGGTTCGAAATATTTTTTTCTATATTGTCTATGTCTTTGAATGTCATTTGTTTTCAGTACTTGCACGGAAAATTATAACTGTGATTATAATAACCGAAGTTATAATTTTGTCGATAAAGCTTTGAAAGTGTTTATGAGTGGCTGTTTTCTAAGTACTTACTCAATTGTTGAGGAGGCACTTTTGCATTGTGCCCGAGTTCTTGCCTTGTTTTGCCTTGTGTGGACGAGAATTTGGCAATATGCCAGGGAGTGGTTAACTTTGCGGTGTTATGGTGCGGACAGCGGACATAGATTCTTTGTTCAGGCTTTACTACAGGCCTTTGTGTGTCTATGCGCTGCACTATCTCAAGGACAAGGATCTGATCGAGGATCTGGTACAGGAGGCTTTCACGGCATATTGGATGAAGCAGGCGGCGAGTGACGGGATTGATAGTCCGAGGGCTTATCTTTACACGGCTGTGAGGAATCGGTGCATTGATGCCATCAGGAGGCAACGGCAGGATGTGTCGCTGGACAGCCTTGAGAATGAGATACTTCCGGTTGAGGATGACGTGGCGATTTCCGATGATGAGGCCGTGGACAATTCCGTTAAAGAGGCGCGGATCTGGTCGGCCATTGACCGCCTTCCGGCCAAAAGGAGGAGAATATTCCTGATGAGCCGCCGCGACGGGATGAAGTATAGCGAGATCGCTCAGTCGCTCGGCCTTTCCGAGAACACCGTACGTAACCAGATCAGCAAGGCACTTGAGGCTATCCGCCAAGGTGTCAAGAAGGTCATCCTCTTCCTGATGTCGCTCTAGAATATTCAGACATCGCCTTAAGCCTTGAGAAGGAGCGGCTAACAAGGAGCTTTTGCCGTACGTTTTCTGCCCCGTAAACCATAGGCCCCCGCTCTTCCAGGTGTGAAAAACCTTGCGCAACTAAAATGTCATCTGCCTGATGGCTAGTGAGTTGCACTTCCAGGAGCGAGCATATTCGCGCACCTGAGTGTTATTGACGTATTGTGAAGAATATTGTTATATTTGAGAATATTTCAGAAAAAGGATGGTACTTTTTAGAATCGCTGCGTCTTACTTGTGAAACTACCCTAATAGGATTCGGGCAGTAGATGAGTTTTAAAATGAGAGATGATGAAAAATCTTATCAAAGGTGTTTTACTGGTGATTCTTGCTTTGCCACAAGTCTCGTTTGACTGTCTTTCGCAAGATAATGAGACGGTCTCAATGAACTTGGACAGGCTCAAGGAGCGGTTAGGTGTGCGGTTTGTTTATGATTCGGAACTCGGGAAACTTCTTGATAAGAACTATGAGGGGACTTCCGTCGAGGGGCTGACGCTGGAGAAGGCCTTGGGCAGACTTCTGGAAGGAACGGGAATCAAGTGGGAGGTTCGTGGCGGGTATGTGGTTCTGACACGTGACGTTCCGGCCAAGAAACATTATACGGTTTGTGGGTATGTCACGGACGAGGCGACGGGGGAGACGCTGATCGGGGCGGGAGTTGTCGCTTCGACAGGCTCTGCGACCCAAAGTGTCTCAGCGACCGGCCGGGTTGGAAACACAGGGACCGGTAAGGAAGGCCGCTCAGCGGCAGGAATGACCGGCACCTCCACCAACAACTTCGGATTCTATTCCCTGACCATTCCGGAGGGAGAGGTAGAACTGACATATTCCTACATAGGATGCGCCTCCAAGACAAAGAGAATCTCCTTGAAAAAGGATCTCACGCTAAATGTGGCATTGGCTTCGTCTGCAGAGATCAGGAGCGCGCGGATAACCGCCCGCAAGGATGCCGGAATCCGCTCCACGTATATGGGGGCGATTGAAGTCCCTAACGAGCTCATCGCCAACACTCCGGTTGTCCTCGGCGAGAAGGATGTTCTGAAGACCCTCCAGATGATGCCTGGCGTGCAAGGCGGCAACGAAGGCTTTTCGGGAATATACGTCCGTGGAGGCGGCGCGGACGAGAATCTGATGCTTCTGGACGGGACATCGCTTTACAATGTCAGCCATCTTTTCGGACTGTTGTCTGTTTTCACTCCCGAAGCCGTCAAGAAAGTCACGGTCTACAAAGGCTCTTTCCCGGCGCGGTACGGCGGCAGGGTCTCCAGCGTGGTGGACGTGCGTACCAACGACGGCAACTCTAAGAAAATCTCAGGAAGCGTCACCGCCGGCTTTCTTGCCGAGAAATTCCATCTGGAAGGACCTTTGAAGAACGAGAACACGACTTTCTCCCTGAGCGCAAGAGGGATGCACACGTTCCTTTTCGATCGTGTCATCAAATGGGCGGGCAGCCCGCTGAACTACGCCTTCTATGATGTCAACGCCAAGGTCTCGCACAAGTTCTCCGACCGGAGCAGAGGTTGGATCGGGTTCTACAGCGGACGGGACTATTTCCGCTACGAGGACAAATCCAAATCCAGCAAGCGGTTCTACGGCTCTGACTATGAACCGTACACGATGATCACCGGTAACGAGAACAACCTTAACCTGAACTGGGCCACAATGTGCTGTCCGCAAGGTGGACCTACATATTCAACAACAAACTGTTCGCTGATTTCACAGCCTACGGCAACCTTTATCGGATGGGAATACACTCCGTCGCGGAAAACTTGGAGAAATCCGAACTTGGCGAGACTTCGTTCCGGAGCGTCAGCGACTACTCCTCCGGAATCCTTGACGCGGGTCTCAAGGCGGATTTTGACTATACTCCTTCAACCAACCATTTGATCAAGTTCGGCGGAGAATATGTCCGCCACGGCTACCGTCCCGAAATCACAAAATCACGTATCAAGGACGTGAACGACAGCCGCGTCTTCGCAGACACGACTTACAGCGACGCGGCCAGCCGACGGGTAAACGGCAATGAGATGTCGCTTTACATCGAGGACGACATCTCCGTCGGCAACCGCTTGACTTTGAACCCAGGCCTGCATCTAAGCCTTTTCAATGTGCGAGGCAGGTTCTACTTCTGTCCGGAGCCGAGAGTCTCGTCGAAATTCGACATCAGCGAGGACTGGTCGGCGAAGACGGCATATTCAAGGATGTCGCAGTACGTCCATCAGTTGACCTCCGGGACTCTGGACATCCCAACCGACCTTTGGGTGCCGATCACCGCCGAGATCCGTCCCGTGACATCAGACCTCGTCTCAGCCGGAGCGTATTACACCGGCCTGAAAGGTTGGGAATTCTCCCTTGAAGGCTACTACAAGAGGACAGACAATGTACTTGAATATAAAGACGGCCGTCTAGCCCTGTCATCTTCCGTCAATTGGGAGGACAACGTCTCGATGGGAGAGGGACGAGCCTACGGACTGGAACTCTATGCCCGCAAAGTTGTCGGCAAGACCACCGGCACCTTGGCGTACACCCTCTCCAAAGCGGAGAGAATCTTCCGTGACGGCAGCATAAACGAGGGCCAGTGGTTCCCCGTACAGTTCGACCGGCGGCACGTCATCAACGCCACCGTGAACCATAAATTTAACTCCCGGATCGATCTCACAGCGTCTTGGGCGTTCCTTAGCGGAAACTGCATGACCATCCCGACCAGAGGCTCGGCGTTCATCACCCCTGACGGCGATGATGTAGCTGTTGACTATGTAAGCGGACGCAACAACTACCGTCTGCCTCCGACGCATCACCTTGATGTGAGCGTCAACTTCCGGAAGCAAAAACGCCACGGCGAGCGGATCTGGAATTTCGGAATATACAACCTCTACTGCGCGCAGAACCCTTCCTGGTGTGTCTATGACGCCTACGAGAAGGAAGGGGAGTGGAAGCCCGCGATCTCGAAGCGCTCTTTCCTCACTTTCCTGCCGTCGTTCAGTTATACCTTTAAATTCTAATGAATATGCGAACTAAGATATTCATACTTGCCCTTGTCGCCTCGATGGCTTTTATCTCTTGTGAGGAATATATCCCCGTAGATCTGCCCGGTCCGGAGAAGATGCTGCTGGTCAACGCCTTGATGTCAACGGGCGACACGACACACACTGTCTGCGTCGGTGTCAGCACTCACGAAAAGGCGGAAAAATTGAAGTCCGGCCATCTTGAATGTTGGGTCAATGGTGAACTGGTGGCGACCTCTGATAATGTTGAGAAAGCGGATGGCCTGTTGTATCATAATGTGTTCAGATTCAGGGCTGATTTCGAGGCCGGGGACGAGGTCAGGATTGTCGTGGAGTCTGAAGGGATGAGGGCTGAGGCGACGGCAGTGGCCTTGGATGCGCCTGTCATTGCCGGAGTGGACACGACTCATCTTTATAAGAAGTCTTCCAAAGGCAGTGACTACATCAAGACTCTTGGAATGGGAGTTCACGTGAAAGACAAGCCTGGCGAGAAAAACTATTATATGCTTCAGGCCTGGAATTTCGGCTATGCCTACAATAAGCGATTGGAAATAGACAATTCAAGCGAACCGCTTCTTAATCCCGGAATCAACCTTAGTTTTTCCGAGTCCGATTATTTCGCCAATGAGTACAATATATTCACTGACACTGGATTTGAAGGAGGCTCCCACATATTCAGAATCTCTTTGCGGAGGGGTGGGCTTTCTGGAGTGACGGTGCGTCTTCTGGCTCTTGACCGCCAGACCTACAACTACATCAACGCCGCTTGGTTTGAGAACTCTGACCTTGCCGGTCTGACGTTCTTCGCCGACAAGCCTTATCCGACGAATGTGACCGGCGACGGCATCGGCTTCGTCTCCGTGATGACATCCACTGACTATGAAATCGACTGATATGAAACGAATTGAATATGCTCTTGCGGCTCTCCTGTTGCTTTGTTCCTGTCAGGAGAAGATCGACTATTGGGTGTCCGACGCCGCCACCGCCACGATGGACCGGATTGTCGGTGAATATGTCCTCGAATCCGCTGAATGGAGTGAAGGCAGAATTGACCTGAATGATGACGGGATCTCGGATCCGGATTTCCTGACGGAATTATCCACGGCTATGGGTGGCCGCGAGCTGCGCCATCTCAATGTGGATATGGATGAAACCTTTGCATATAAAGTTAGAATTGTCTGGGAATGCAGGGTCGCTCAACTGTATATCTACCCAAATTGGCGGTCGGAAGTATGGTGGGAGCCATATAGTTTGTACGAGGCTTTTGAGATCGAAGCCGATGGAACATTCCCGCAGTCGTTAACCTTTCCAGGACGGGAATTTGAAGACGATATGGGATATAAGAAACAGCTTTATGTGTTCAAGGACATTGTTTGTGAGTTTAAGGATTTCGATGTCTTGTCCATAAAAGCGGAGACCGTATTCTATGATTATTCGTCAGAATCCGTCCAAAGAGGCACAGTGACATATTTCTTCAAATGCGTCTCCGGTAAAGGTAAAAGTCCGGTCGCTGAGCCTGTCGAAGTGTCCGGAATCGGAATATAAGAAAGGAATTGCATGAAAACCAACGAAGACAGAATGATAGACTTCGTGGCCAAGTCCTACGAAGAGAACCGCTTTGACCCGAAGAAAGCCTTGGCACGGTCGCAGAACGGCTCCTTGCGTCGGTCGCTGAGCCTGTCGAAGCGCACTGTGATGTTGAAACGCATCGCCGGAGTCGCGGCAGCGGCCGCTGTCGGCATATTCCTTTATCTTTCATGGCTAACCTCATGGACCGACTATGCCGCCTACGACATTGCCCAGACCTTCACTCTTCCGGATTCCTCGTCCGTTACCCTTGCCCCTGGATCCACCCTTAGTCTCCAGAAGCACAAGGACAAGCGTCTGGTCCAGATGACAGGCAAGGTTTATTTCAACGTCCGTCACGATGACCGCGCCCCTTTCCGTGTTGATGCCGGATCCGGTTTCGTCAAAGTCCTCGGCACCCGCTTTCAGGTTGACTCTCGGGATCCCATCAGCGTGAGCGTTGTCTCGGGCAAGGTCCTCTTCTCTGCCATAAGGTCTGGCGAAGAAGCCCTGATCCTGACCAAGGGACAGTCCGCGGTTTTGGATCCGGCTGCGTCAAAGCCAGTTGAAATCACTCCGAAACACCCTAACCCTGCCGCATGGGCCACCGGCGAGTTTATCTACGACAACACCCCGCTGCCAGAAGTTCTCTCCGAGCTCTCTGAATATTACGATGTCACGCTCGTTGCTTTTGATGCCGGCCATTCGTCCGGTGAATCCCGCCGCCTGAGCGGAGAGTTCTCCACGTCCTCCCTCCAGGAAATCCTGAACCTCATCAATTCTGCCCTCGGCACGGACATCCAGATCGAAAGCCAACCCACTCGCTAGTGTCTATGTTCTGTTCTCGGGTATATGTTAATATTTGCGTGGCGGCTAATATCCTGATTATTCGTCTGTTGCTATATTGTTCTCCTGCTAAAACAAGGACTGGATGACCTATTCAATATATTCATTTATAATGATTTATCCGCCACGGCGTGTTTAAGGGTCTCGGCTTCTGGTGAATTTTTTGAAAACTTTATGCAAGGTTTCTGGCGGAGATGATTTAGTAATGCGTCGGACCGGGAACGGTCTTACGGTACTTAAACTATTATTAACAATTAAAGATTTAAACTAATGAAAAGTTTTTTCAGTTCAGTTGTGACGGCAGCCCTCTGCCTCTGCTCATTCGCATTCGTCTCTTGCAACAAGAACGAAAACAAAACTCCGGATCCTCTTACATTCAGTGTGACGAAGGCTGAGGTTGAGGTTGGTAAGACCGTTGAGGTTACCGTGAAGAACGGCACACAGCCTTTCACGGTAAAGTCAAGCGATGAGAAGATAGCCACAGTGAAGGTGGAGAAAGAAAAGATCACTGTTACAGGAGTGGCAGGGGGAACAGCCACGATCTCTGTAGTAGACAAAAATCAGACGACGGGTTCGTTTACCGTAACGGTAAAGGCTGCGGCAGAGAAGCTGGAGTTTGACAAGGCCGAGGTTACTGTCGGAGTTGAGAAGGAAGAGGTTGTCACAGTCAAGTCAGGTACCGCTCCATACACAGTGAAGGTTACGGATCCGGCTGTCGCTACCGCCATCGTGAAAGAGGCTGCCATCACCGTGAAGGGTGTCAAGGCCGGAACCACCACACTTACCGTGACCGACAAGGACGGCAAGACCGGAGAGGTTGCAATCAAAGTCGAGTAACAATCAATCAAAGAATCGATTTCATTTATAATTGGTATGGGGATCCGCAGTATGCGGGTTCCCTTTTTTTGTTAGGCGTATTGGGATAATCGAACCGATTAATGTAAGTCAGTCACTGAGCCTGTCGAAGTGACTGGACATAAACATAATACAAAAACGGCTTTGCGGAACAATCTGCAAAGCCGTTAAAAATTCGCGGAGAGAGCGAGATTCGAACTCGCGAGCCCCTTTAGGAGGCCACACGCTTTCCAGGCGTGCCTCTTCAGCCACTCGAGCATCTCTCCAATGGTCCGCATTTTTAGTTGCGGACTGCAAAGATAATCAAAACCTTTGAATATTCAGCGTCTGTGACGAATATTTTTCTTCTGTGTTGGTGCTTCTGTCGCTTTGGCGTATCTATTGTCGAAGCATCGCATAGATTATATTCATTACAATGTGTTCCTTTTCAACTTCTCGACGTAGGCCTCGATGCGGCGGAGCTCACGAGGAATGGAGATGCTTTGAGGGCAATGCTCGATGCACTGTTTGCAACCGATGCAGTGGTTGGCCTGGCGGACGGACGGTATGGCCCGGTCGTAGCTCACGAGATAGGCCCGGCGCAGCTTGCGGTAATTCTCCTGCTCGGTGCTCTGGGCGATCTCGCCCTCGTTGACGCATTCGTTGTAGTGCTTGAATATTCCCGGAATATCGACTCCGTAAGGGCAAGGCATACAGTACTTGCAGTCGTTGCAGTTGATGGTCGGGAAACTGGCCATTATGCCGGCGATCTCGGTGCCGAGGAACTCTTTCTCCTCGTCGGTCAAGTACTTGAAGTCCTTGAATGTGCGCAGGTTATCCTCAAGATGTTCTAGATAGACCATTCCGCTCAGCACCGTCAGGATTCTCGGGTACGATCCCACGAATCTGAACGCCCACGAAGCGAGTGAGGCTTTTGGATCACGCTCCTTTAGCCTGTTCACGACACTTTCCGCCGGATTGGCCAGACGGCCACCTTGGAGAGGCTCCATAATCACGATCGGAATCTCCCTCTTGTCCAGCTCGTCGTACAGGTACTCGGCGTTGACATTGCGCTGGCCGTCAGCGTGTTTCCAGTCGAAATAGTTCATCTGGATCTGCACGAAATCCCAGTGGTACTTGTCGTGCAGTTTCAGTAGCTCGTCGAACTGCTGTTGGTTTCCGTGGAATGAAAGTCCGAGTTGACGTATCTTGCCTTTCTCTCGGTCTGCCTGAAGCAGATCCATCATTCCGTTGTTCACGAACCTGTCATCGAAAGCCTCCAGGCCTCCACGGCCGAGAGAGTGAAGCAGGTAGTAGTCCAGATAGTCTGTCTGGAGGTACCTGAACGAGTCGTTGTACAGTTTCAGGGATGCCGCTTTGGAATGATCACTGAAGTTGGACAGCTTCGTGGCGATGTAGTAGGAGTTCCTTGGATGTCTGCTGAGTGCATTGCCTACAGCCTCCTCGGAAAGTCCCTGGAGATAGACCGGAGATGTGTCGTAGTAGTTGACTCCGTGAGCCAAGGCGTAGTCAATCAGTTTGTTGGCGTTCTCCTGATCCACGATATCCTTCCCACTCTCGTCCTTCTTCATCGTGAAGCGCATACATCCGTAACCCAGCAGGGAAACCATGTCCCCGTTGCCCGGATTCTCACGCATCTCCATCTTACCGTTCTCCAGCACATCTTCACTGGAACCATCGTCAAGGATGGCCTCGGCTGTCTTCTTAGGGGCGCACGCTCCGGCAAGAGCCACGGCTCCCACGGCCGCTGTCCCGGCACCGGCTTGTTTGAGAAATTCTCTTCTGTTAATATTCTCTTTCATATTCATGGAATTTGTTGAGACCGCTTTTTCTGAATATGTCCCTTCAGAAGGCTTGTCTCAAAGACCGGTTACACATTATGATGAACACTGTACCCATTGACGGTGATGGCGCTTATCGGGCGGGACGGGCAGAGATTCTCGCACGCTCCGCAGCCGATGCACTTCTCCTCGTTGACCGAAGGGATCCTTGGGCTCTTCTCGTCATCAGGATTCTTCCTGACCATCCTGATCGCTCCGACAGGGCAGTGGTGGGCACAGTTTCCGCAGCTGACCCCGTCACGGTTCACGACACAGAGGTCATAGTCCACGCCGGCAGTGCCGACCTTCCATTCGGTTTTCTCCTCAGGAGTGATCTTCAGGATGGCTCCAGCAGGGCAGACCTCGGAGCATTTCACGCATTCCGGACGGCAGTAGCCTTTCTCAAAAGACATCTCTGGTTGCATCAGGTGCTCAAGTCTGGAGGATGGTCTGAGAACATTGTTCGGGCAGACGGTCACGCAGAGCTGGCAGGCCGTACAGTGCTTATAGAACTTCTCCACGCTCTCGGAACCGAATGGAGTAATAGGCGTTTTTCTGTTCGGGGCTTTCTTTGGAAGCACCTCGGCGAATCCTCCATCTCGCTTCTTGTCCTTGATCTCCTCTTCTTCGGCCCTCATCGGAATGGAAGACAAGAGTGATCCTCCGATGACAGCGGCACCGCCTACCAAGAAGGCTCTTCTTCCTTTGTCGGTCGCTTCGACAGGCTCAGCGACCGGAGATGTCGCATCAATTGTTGAGACACCTTTGCCGTTGTCGGTTACTTCGGCGGTTGGTGAGCCATGTCGAACCACAGGCTCTGCGACCGGAGTCGGAGCTGCTGAGGAGCGATTTTGGCCGTTTTTGCTCTCGTTGGAGGTCATTTTACTCCCGACAGGCGCGTTTTGTGGCGTTTTTGCTCCCGTGGAGCCCGAACCAACCCCTCTTCCCCAGGCAAACCGGTACTTGAGCGCTCCGAGCCGGCAAGAATCAATGCAGTCAAAGCAATCGACACATCTGCTATAGTCAATCTTATGGTTGTCAACATCAATGCAGGCCGCCTTGCACTTCCTTTCGCAGGCGTGGCAGCTCTTGCACTTTGACTTGTCGATCACCGGACGGAACATAGCGAACCGCGAGAAGAAACTCAGCGTGGTTCCCACCGGACAGATTGTGTTGCAATAGGTTCTGCCGTTCCTCCAGGCGAGGACCACCACGACAACAAATGTCACCGCCGCCACGATCAAAGTCGGCAGACTCTTCAGCCAAACATCCTTTGTCACAAACGCATAACTATCCTGCCTCTCGGCGATCCAGGCGAGCAGGTTGTTGCCCCACTGCCAAACCGGCGCGAGCAGACTCTGCACCATTCTACCGTAAGCGCTGTATGGAGCCAGAAGCGCTACAAGAGCATTGAGCCCGGCGACCAGCGCGATCACGAACAGCACCAACACCCCGTAGCGCAGCCATTTGATTTCCTTTGAATATGAGAACCTTGCCTTCTTGCCTTTTCTCCTGGAACTGAGGTTGGACACGCAGTCCTGGAATATACCCAACGGGCATATCACCGAGCAGTAGATTCTGCCGAAAAGCAGTGTCAGTACCAGCAGAATGGCGATGACAACGAAGTTGAGGGCCAGGACAGCCGGCAGGAACTGGATTTTGGCGAGCCATCCGAACCAAAGATGAAGTGTTCCGGTGAAGTCCAGAAACAGCAGCGTGACTGCAACGAAGCAGATCGCCGCCAGAGTGATTCTAATTATTCGGAGCATAGTGTTTGTAAGCCGAAATGTTCCGTAAAGATAAAGAAAAATCCTGAAATGATATTAATCCAGAATCACCAACGCCATTGACTTGTGCGAGAACGTCAGCTTGACAACATCGGCCGAAGCCCGGTTGAGGGTTGCCTGCCACCAGTTGTCGAAAACCACTCCACTGGTCTGCCATACCAATCCCTCGGACTTGATATTCAAAGAATTATCAGGGCTGAATATGGACACGGCCCTGCCTTCGCCGACGAAAAGCTCGCAGGAGTCCGTCAATGCGAAAGCCGTTGAATAGTCGGACACCGCATCGACATATATTCTGTCTTCATCAGGATTACCGCTGGCTCCGTAAAGCCGGGCATATTCCATAATCTGTCCAAGGTTGCCGAGGGTGTGGGCCTCACGCTTGCCTGTAGCACCGAGAATGTGCACGGTCTTGACTTCCGGCCAATGCTCCAGCAGGTAGCGGAACGCCTTGGTCTGGTCGTTTGTCTCCTGCTCTTCTTCTCTTATGGCGATGCGGGAATATTCCTTGAGATGCTTCGGCGAGATGGAATCCATATCCCCGATGATGGCATCCGGATCCCTGAGGTCTTTGAATATCTTGTCCCGGTGCCGGAGAAACGTGTCCAACGCCCTGTCGCAGCAGATTATCACATCCGCCCGGCGGAGAAGCTCGCGGGGATATTCCTTTTTAGGAAAGTCGCCGCATTCGAGGATGACCGCTTCCATTATGCCTTTGTTTTGGCGATTTCGGCCTTGGAGGTGCCGGCGGTAGTGGTGTAGAGTTCCGGTTCGCGGAATCCGGCGAGGAAGGCCTTGATGTCCATCCGCTTCTTGCCGGCTATCTGCACGTCCTTCAGGGAGATGGCTCCGTCGGCGGTGGTGATGTGGAGGTAGGTCTTGCCGTCGGTGAGGATTCGGCCCGGAATGGTTCCTTCGACAGGCTCATCGACCTTTTCGGCCGTGAAGATCTTCAACTGGGCCGGAGCGCTACCTTCCTTGACGAGTTCGGTGAACGCTGCCGGATAAGGACTCAAACCACGTATGAGATTGTAGATCTGTTTGGTGGAATCGTTCCAGTCAATGTGACACAACTCGCGCGAAAGCTTCGGTGCCGGCTTCAATACCTCGGAACCCTGTATGAAACTTCTCTGGACACGCGTGTCCACATTGCGCTCGATTATGCCCTGAGTCGTCTGTACGACCAGATCAGCGCCGATCGCCATCAATTTGTCATGGACGTCGCCGGCGGTGTCCGTGTCGGCGATGTTGATGCCTTGCCGGAGGATGATGCCGCCAGTGTCGATGTCCTTGTCGATCATGAACGTCGTGGCTCCCGTCCTGGTCTCGCCGTTGATCACCGCCCAGTTGATCGGGGCGGCTCCTCGGTACTGCGGCAGCAGCGCCGCATGCAGATTGAACGTGCCGAGCTTCGGCATGCCCCAGACCTCTTCCGGCAACATCCTGAACGCCACCACTATGAACAGGTCGGCCTTCAAGGCCTTGAGCTGGTTGAGGAACTCCGGATCCTTGAGCTTGACAGGCTGGAGCACAGGGATTCCCTGCTCCACCGCGAACTTCTTCACCGCGCTCTCGTTCACCTTCTGGCCGCGTCCGCTCGGCTTGTCGGCCACGGTCACCACTCCCACGATGTTGTACTTCTGCTCCAGGAGAGCCTTCAGAGGGGCCACCGCGAATTCCGGCGTTCCCATGTACACGATCCTTGTCTTTTTGAATATTCCTGCCATATTACTCTTTGCCTTTCTCCACCAATTCTTTATGCTGTCCAGATTTGAGATGTCCGTGTCGTGGATCGCCTTCCAGGTCAGGAACAGGCCGATCGGCAGGAGTACGCCAGCCGACATGAACGCGCCCGCCACGGTGCTGATGCTGCCGTCTCTTGCCAGCTTCACTCCCGTGATGTCGATCACCCAGTAAAGCACGAAGAACAGCAGCGAGATGATGGCTGAGACACCGATGCCGCCTTTCCTGATCAGCGCTCCCAGAGGCGCGCCGATGAAGAACATGATGAAGCAGGCCAGGGCCTGTCCATAGCGTCTGAGGAACTCCAGGGCTGTCCATCTGAGGCGGACAGTGTAGTCGAATGCTCCGAACTCGTAGCTTTCAAGGTTTGTCTGGAGTTGCCTGGCGCTGTTGGCCGCTCTTTCCAATGCTGCCGCTGTCGCCCTGTCATCCTTGAAGTTGAGGTAGTCCGGGTCGCTGAAGTTCCTTGTGATGCCGCAGGCTGTCGTGTCCAGCTGCATGTTCTGCGAGAACACATAGGATGCGGCCATGGAATAGATCTGTTTGGACTTCGTGCTGTCCCTTGTGGCCAGAAGGGTGTCCCTCTGCTCCCTGAGTTTCTCAAGAGGGAGGGCCTTGACCTGGTCGCCGTATCTGGCGCTGTCGGATTTCTGGAATGCGTAGTTCTGGAGGGCGATGACCATCTCCTGCTTGGAGAAGTCGATCCTCTGCAGCTGGAGGGATGTGTCGCGGTAGGTCTTCTCGTTGGTCTCCTGATAGTTGACCCCGTTGAACATCTTGAATGTCAGGTAGGACTTGTCCTTGGACATCTTCATGATGGCGGAGTCGGCCAAAGTGAGGCGCGTGTTCCCTCTGCCGTGATGGTCGTAGAGCATCACGTCCTTCATCATGCCCGTCTTGTTGTTCCGGCTTCCTACCCTGAGGACGTAGCCATCGACTCCGTCATAGAAGGTTCCGGACGGGATCTTGATCTCTTCCTTCGTCTTTCCGATGTCGTCCCTGAGGGTGAATATCTCGTTGTAGGAGACCGGGACGAGGTTGTTGATGACGAAGAATGTGCCGATGCTGATGAAGAAGGAGGCGATGAGGATAGGGCGCATCACCCTGAGGACGGACACGCCGGCGGCCTTCAGAGCGATCAACTCGTTGTTCTCACCCATGTTGCCTACGGTCATCATCGAGGCTAGCAGGGTCGCCAGAGGCAGGGCCAGAGGCAGCACGGTGCAGGATCCCCAGAACAGGAACTCCGCCACAATGCCCAGACTCAGGCCTTTCCCGACAAGCTCGTCGATGTAGACCCAGAGGAACTGCATCACGAGGATGAAGATGACCACAAGAAGGATCATGAAGAATGGTCCTATGAATGAGGTCAGTATGAATCTGTCAATTTTCTTCATCCTCCGAAGTCATTGTTTTATGGGGACTTGAATATTTTATGAATATTACCGAATGCCCTTGAATATTCTTCCGTCTATGCCGTGATGGTCTCCACCATCTTGTCCAGCGCGGCCTGCAGGCCGTCGGCGTTCCTTCCGCCGGCGGTGGCGAGGATCGGCTGTCCGCCGCCTCCGCCCTGGATGAATCTGGCTGCCTCCCTGATGTCGTTGGCGGCGCTGTGACCGGCTGCCACGAGGTCGTTGGAGTACATCAGGACGAGCTGAGGCTTTCCTTCGTGGCAGAAGGCGGCGGCGAACACGAAGTTCTCCACTTCCTTCTGGAGGATGGCCGCGGCCTCGCGCAGCATGGCCGGATCAGCGTCCCTGCTGAACTTTACAACTTTTATTCCATTAATCTCCTGTGCGTTCTCCGAGATCACCTTGGCGAACGCGGCGGCCTTCTCTTTGGCATATTCCTCGATCTTCTTCTTCGCGTCGGAGTTCTCGTTGATGAGTTTGGCCACGGCGGCAGCCACGTCAGGGGCGTTGTTGAACATGGTCCTGATGCCCTTTAGGGTGTCGCTGAGGGTGTCGAGGATGTCCTCCGCCGCCTCTCCTGTCACCGCCTCGATCCTCCTGACTCCGGCGGCGATCGCCGATTCGGAGACGATCTTGAAGAATCCGATGCGTCCGGTCGACGCGGCATGCGTGCCGCCACAGAGTTCCACGGAGTCGCCGAACCTGACCACGCGCACCCTGTCGCCGTACTTCTCGCCGAACAGGGCGATGGCTCCCATGGCGTTCGCCTCTTCCATCGTCGCGTCTCTCTTCTCCTGGAGAGGGTAGTCCGCGCGGATCAGCTCGTTGACCCTGTGCTCGACCTTCCTGAGTTCCTCGTCGGTAACCTTGGCGAAGTGTGAGAAGTCGAAACGGAAATAGTCCGGGCCGACGAACGAGCCTTTCTGCTCGATGTGGGTTCCGAGCGTCTCCCTGAGGGCGTAGTCCAGAAGGTGGGTAGCCGTGTGGTTGGCCGTGATCCTGAGCCTGCGGCTTGCGTCAACCTTAAGTGTGAATGTCTGCGTGCTGTCGGCAGGGATCCTTTCGGCGATGTGGATTGTCAGGTTGTTCTCCTTGACGGTGTTGAGTATCCTGATCTGCTCGCCGCTCTCCGAGACGATGACTCCGGTGTCGCCGACCTGGCCTCCCATTTCGGCGTAGAACGGCGTGCGGTCGAAGACGAGCTGGAACATGGTCTTGTTCTTCTGCTTGACTGTGCGCTGCTTGAGGAGCTTCACACCTTCAAGCTCCAGATTGTCGTAGCCCAGAAAGGCCTCTTCCTCGCCCTCGTGGAACACGACCCAGTCGCCGAACTCGTTGGCGGTTGCGTTGCGCGCCCTGTCCTTCTGCTTCTGGAGCTCCTTGGCGAAGCCTTCCATATCCACGGTGTAACCCTTCTCCGAGGCGATCAGCTCGGTCAGGTCGATCGGGAATCCGTAGGTGTCGTATAGTACGAATGCGTCCTCTCCAGGGATGGTCTTGGTCGAGGCGTTCTTGGCGATGTAGTCGTCCATCAGCCTTATTCCTCTGTCAAGAGTCCTGAGGAATGACATCTCCTCCTCGCGGATGACGCTTTCGATGAGTTTCTGCTGCCTGCCCAGCTCCGGATAGGCCTCTCCCATGTCGGAGACAAGCTGAGGGATCAGCGCGCAGAGGAACGGCTCGTCGAATCCAAGGAACGTGTAGCCGTAGCGGACGGCGCGGCGCAGGATCCTTCTGATCACGTAGCCGGCCTTCACGTTGGACGGCAGCTGTCCGTCGGCGATGGAGAAGGCTATCGCCCTGATGTGGTCGGCGATGACACGCATGGCGACCTCTGTCTTTCCGTTCTCATGGTATTTGTGGCCGGAGAGCTCCTCGATCTTGCCGATCATTCCGGAGAACACGTCCGTGTCGTAGTTGCTGGTCTTGCCCTGCAGCACCATACAGAGCCTTTCAAAGCCCATTCCGGTGTCGATGTTCTTGGCCGGGAGCGGCTCAAGCGATCCGTCGGCCTTGCGGTTGTACTGCATGAACACGAGGTTCCAGATCTCGATCACCTGGTCGTTGTCGGTGTTGACGAGATCCTTTCCGGGGATCCTGGCGATCTCCTCGTCCGTGCGCAGGTCGATGTGGATCTCGCTGCAAGGACCGCAAGGGCCTGTGTCGCCCATCTCCCAGAAGTTGTCGTGCTTGTTGCCGAGGATGATGTGATCCTCAGGCATGAGCTTCAGCCAGGCCTGCCTGGCCTCGTCGTCGAGGGCTGTACCGTCCTCGGACGAGCCTTCGAACACGGTGGCGTAGAGTTTTGACTTGTCGATCTTGTAGACGTCCGTCAGCAGTTCCCATGCCCAGCTGATGGCCTCGGCCTTGAAGTAGTCTCCGAAGCTCCAGTTGCCGAGCATCTCGAACATCGTGTGATGCCTGCCATCGTGTCCCACTGCTTCAAGGTCGTTGTGTTTTCCGCTGACTCTGAGGCATTTCTGTGAGTCTGTGGCTCTTTTCATCTTGGGAGTTGTGTTGCCGAGGAATATGTCCTTGAACTGGTTCATGCCGGCGTTGGTGAACATCAGCGTCGGGTCATTCTTTATCACCATCGGGGCGGAAGGCACGATCGTGTGTCCCTTCGATGCGAAGAAGTCCAAAAATTGCTGTCGAATCTCTTTAGCGGTGTACATATCTAAAAATCAATTAATTCATGAATATTCTCCCGTACCGGCAAGAAAAACTTTTTCAGAAAGGCACGGAATTGGCAAAATTATAACATTTTTCGGGATATATCGCAAAAAAGGGTATATTTGTAGACTATGGGGAAGTATATTCTTAATCCGGAGACCTTATTATATGAGATGAAGGAGGTTTCCTTGAAGTCGAAAGTCTTCAAGGGGTTGCTGCTGTTCGCCGGTAGTGTGGCGATGGCGGTCCTCTACATCTGGCTCTTTACTTCCGTTCTTGGCTATGACCTGCCGAAGACGGCCTTTCTCAAGGCTGAGAGAGCCCGCTGGGACGCCAGGATGGATCTGATGAACACCAAGCTTGACCGCTGCGAGGAGAGCATCGAGGCGTTGAGGGTGAGGGATGACGACATCTACAGATCCATATTCGGAATGAACGAGATTCCCGCGGGCGTGAGGAACGCCGGCATCGGCGGGGTGGACAGGTACTCTTTCCTCGACGGCCTTGAGTCGGACGACAGGCTTAAGAACACCGCCTTGAGGATCGACAGGCTGACCAGGAAGGTCTATGTCCAGAGCAAGTCTTTCGACGAGGTGGCCGCTGTCTCCAAGACAGCCGGTGACATGGCCTCCTGCATCCCGGCGATCCCGCCCATCGTGCCGGATCCGTCCAGGTACAAGATGTCCAGTCCTTTCGGCTACAGGACCGATCCTTTCACCGGAGCGTCCAGGATGCACACAGGTCTGGATTTCGCGATGAAGATCGGCAATCCTGTCTATGCGACGGGTGACGGCGTGGTGGAGTCTGTCAAGTTCGAGTTCTTCGGCTACGGCAACTCGATCACCATCAAGCACGGCTTCGGCTACGAGACCATCTATGCCCATCTTAACTCCGTCAAGGTGATCGAGGGAATGAAGGTCAAGAGAGGGGACTGCATCGGTGAAAGCGGCAAGTCCGGACGCTCAAGCGGCCCTCACCTGCACTACGAGGTGGTCTACAAGGGCCGCAAGGTGAATCCCGCCAACTATCTTGACATGTCGATGTCTGTCCAGGAATATTCTGACATGTTGAGGATGAGGGAGAGCGAGAGCGGGATGCCGTCGTCGATGAGGCATAGTTTCAGTGTCAGACACAGATGATGAGGAGGTTGGCCGATGAAGGAAAGGTACGAGTTTGACAAGGTTCGGATGGAGTTCCGAAAGGTCACGCATTCGGTGTGGTCGATTCTGGGCAAGGCTGCCGTGTACTTTCTGGTGACAGCGTCCCTGGCTGTCGTCTACTATGTGGTCTTCTCGTTTGTGATAAGCACGGACTCGGAGCGTAAGCTCAAGAGGGAGAATCAGATGTACCGTCAGATGTACAAGGATCTGGAGGCGAGGGAGGCATTGGTCGATGATGTGCTGGAAGGCCTTATGGTGAAGGACAACGAGATCTACCGCAACCTTTTCAACTCTGACGCTCCGGATCTGGGCAACATCTATTCCGACGGACTGCTGTCCCGGGTGGATTCGATACCGGACGATCTGATTGTGAGATATTCAAAAGAGAGGCTTGACACGCTGTCCCGGATCTCCGAACGGGTCGAGGCCAATTTCCAAAGGATAATGGAAAGGATTTCGGACAAGTCGGTGGTTCTTCCTCCGATGACGAATCCTCTGGAGAACTTCTCCTATGCAAGGACAGGGGCTTCCGTCGGGGACAAGATCAATCCTTTCTACAAGGTCACGGCTTTCCACGGCGGTCTGGATCTGATCTCGCAGCAGGGAGAACCGGTCGCCGCCGCGGCAGATGGCGTTGTGAACAGGGTTACCCATTCGTCCAAGGGTCTTGGGAACGTGGTCGAGATCGACCACGGCAATGGCTATCTCACCCGCTATGCCCACTTGGAGAACACCCGCGTCCTGAAAGGACAGAAGGTGACAAGAGGGCAGAGGATCGGCCAGGTCGGGATGTCAGGCAACTCGTTCGCCCCGCATCTTCACTACGAGATCCAGAAGGACACGCTGCTGATGGACCCTCTGAACTATCTTTTTGCATCCGTGAGTCCGGACGAGTACATGAGAATGCTTTTCATGTCCGTGAACACTGGTCAGTCAATGGATTAATAAAACTATTCAGGAATATGGAAAAGTTATACTATACAATCGGCGAGGCCGCCGACATTCTGGGGGAGAGCACGTCTTTGGTGCGCTTCTGGTCCAACTCTTTCCCGAAGTACATCAAGCCTAAGAGGAACGCGAAGGGGAACCGCCTTTTCACGGAGGAGGATCTTGAGTGCCTCAAGCAGATCCATCTGCTCGTGAAGGAGCAGGGACTGACTTTGGAAGGGGCCGCGAAGAAGATCGCCGCTGACAGGAAGGCTGTCGAAGGGCGCGTGAAGGCTTTGGACAGCCTGAAGGAGATACGCCGCCAGCTGGTTGAGGTTAAAAAATCTTTATAGGTATGACAGTCAAGGACATAACTTCCGTTATAGAGTCGTTTGCCCCGCTTTCCATACAGGAGAGCTGGGACAACAGCGGTCTAGTCATCGGATCCGAGGCACAGGAGGTCCACGGAGTTCTCCTTGGGTTTGACTGCACGGCGGATCTGGTGGACGAGGCGGTCAGCCTTGGCGCGGACATGATCATCACCCATCACCCGCTGATTTTCTCAGGACTGAAAAAGATTTCCCCTGACGATCCTGTCGGGCTGGCGGTGATGAAGGCCGTCTCGGCGGGCATTGCGGTCTATGCGGCCCACACGAGCGCCGACAAGGTGCTTAGGGGAGTCAGCGGCGCGATGGCGGAAAGGCTGGGGCTCAAGGATGTACGGGTCTTGGACGAGGAGCCGGGCGGCTTTGGCCTCGGCGCGGTCGGCAACCTTCCGCAGCCGATGGACGGCGGAAGTTTCATTGAATATGTCAAGTCAAGGTTCGGCCTCAGGATGATCCGTTGCTCGCATCTTCCTCAGGAGCCGGTGTCCAGGGTCGCCATGTGCGGCGGCTCCGGCGGCTCCCTGATCGAAAAAGCCCGTGAGGCGGGCGCCCAGGCCTATCTCTGCGGAGACATATCCTACCACCACTTCTTCACCACTAAGGATTTTATGGTCATGGATATAGGCCATTTCGAGGGGGAAGTGGAGATTGTGGATATATTATTTTCTCTGTTAAGGAAAAAATTTCCTAACTTTGCAATCTCTACCAGCTCAAGGCTGGAGACAAGTAATCCGGTATATTATTATTAGTCAGATAGCTATATGGCAACTAAAAAAATCAAGAAAGTCGAGACACCGATAGACCAGAGGGAGACATTCGTTTCCCTCCAGAAGAATTTCGCTGACTCTGAAATCAGCGTCGAGGAAAAGCTTAAGACACTCTACGCTCTTCAGGAGGCGGATTCCGCGATTGACAAGATCATGCAGATGCGCGGAGAACTCCCGTCGGAGGTTGAGGCTCTTGAGAACGAGATAACGGATCTTAAGGCCCGTCAGGCTCAGGACACGGCTGTCATCGAGGCTTACAATCAGACAATAGCCGAGAACAGGCAGAGCATTGTCGATTGTGATGTCCAGATCGAGAAGTATCAGCAGCAGCTGAATGACATCTCCAACAGCCGCGAGTATGATTCCATCAACAAGGAGATAGAGAATCAGGGACTTCTCCGTCAGATCGCTCAGAAGAACATAAACGACACCAAGGCGGCCATCGCCGAGAAGAGGGACGACATCGAATCTCTCAAGGACTACATCGCCGTCAGGAACGATGACCTCAAGGCCAAAAGGGAGGAACTTGCCACAATCGTGGAGTCCACATCCAAGGAGGAGAAGAAACTCCGCTCAGTCAGAGAGGATTGCGCCAAGAAGATCGACCCGAGGACAATGAGCGCCTATGATCGTATCAGAGCCAGCGTGCACAATCATCTCGCGGTGGTTTCGGTCTACAACGGGGACTCCTGCGGAGGCTGCTTCAACACGATCACTCCTCAGCGTCTCGTGGACATCGCTTCCAACAAGAAACTCATCATTTGTGAGCATTGCGGCAGGATCATCGTCAATCCTGACTTTGAATAGACCGCTACCCAACATTTAGGAATATGCCTGACCAGCCCGGAAAAACATCCAGAAAGAAGGCGAGGCCAGTTGATTTGGACACTCTTGGGCTTGAGATGGGAAACAAACCGCCTCAAGCTCTTGAAGTCGAAGAGGCTGTCCTCGGCGCCATGCTGATTGAGCCCTCATCCGTTGACACGGCGCTTGAGGAGCTTACTGTCTCTTGTTTCTATGACCCTCGCCACAGAATGATTTTCGAGGCCATGAACGAGCTTGTCAACGAGCATGTGTCGGTGGACATAGTCACGGTCAGCACCAAGCTCCGGGCCAAAGGCAATCTTGAGGCTGTGGGAGGCCCTGTGGCGCTTGCCGGCCTGTCCGAGAAAGTCGGAGCCGCGGCCCACATCGAGTACTACGTCAGGATACTGAAGCAGAAGAGTATCCAGAGGGAGCTGATCACAGCGTCGTACGAGATACTCAAGGATTCCTACGATGACGCCATCAATGTTGATCTTCTGATCGACGAGGCGCAGTCAAAGATCTATGGAGCCATCCAGAACAGCGTGAAGAACGATGTCAAGGACGTGGGAGCCGTGATCAACGACGCCATGAAGGAGATCGAGAAGAATCAGAATGCCGACGGCCTGAGCGGTGTTCCGTCCGGTTTCCTTTCGCTTGACCGTGTCACGAGGGGCTGGCAGAAATCCGACCTCATTATTCTGGCGGCGAGACCTTCCGTCGGTAAGACGGCTTTCGCGCTCAATTTGGCCAGGAACGCGGCTGTGGACTATCACATGCCGGTGGCTGTGTTCTCTTTGGAGATGTCGGCGCTTCAGCTGGTAATGAGGCTCATGACGACCGAGTCCGGTCTGTCGGCTGACAAGCTGAAGGGCGGTACGAAACTGGAGGCGTGGGACTGGCAGCAGCTGGAGACCCGGCTGGCCTCGTTGTCAAAGGCTCCTTTGTACATCGATGACACTCCGAGCATTCCTTTGATGGAGTTCCGCACGAAGGTCAAGAGGCTTGTGAAATCCAAGGATGTCAGACTTGTGATCGTTGATTACCTCCAGCTGATGCAGGGACCGGTCGAGCTTCGCGGAATCCGTGAGCAGGAGGTCGCCGCGATCTCCAGGACGCTCAAGGCCACAGCCAAGGAACTCAATGTCCCGATCATCGCGCTCTCGCAGCTGTCCCGTGACGCTGTGAAACGAACCGGAGGCAGCGGAAAGCCTCAGTTGAGCGACCTCCGTGAGTCCGGATCAATCGAGCAGGATGCCGACATGGTGATATTCATTCATCGTCCTGACTACGTGGGACTTGGAGAAACTCCTGACGGGAAGGAAACCACACAGATCATCATCGCCAAGCATCGTAACGGCGAGGTGTGTGACATCGACATGCTCTTCAAGGCGGAGCAGGTGCGTTTCGTGGAGCCGGGGGATTCCCTGACCGCGAGGGCGGAGGAGATGGGCGGCATGGAGTCCGCCATGAACAATGATTTTGCCAATAACACTGATTTCTGATGGACACGACAAGACTCTTCGGCATCCTTGCCGCCATATTCATCATCTCTTCCGTTCCGGTCTTTGCCGGCGACGAGGGAAAATGTATTCCTGTGAAGAATCTTAAGGAGGAGAATCTGGCTTTCAAGGGAGGGGAGAAACTGGTGTTCACTGTCCATTTTAAATGGGGGCTGATCAACGCCGACGTGGCGCAGGCGACCCTAAAGGTGGACACCACCATCCTTAACGGCAGGAAAGTCTTCCATGCGTCCCTGACCGGCAAGACTCAGAAATTCTACGAGAAGTTCTTCCGTGTCAAGGAGGATCTGGACTCCTGGTTCACGAGGGACGGCCTTAGGCCGATGAAGTTCACGAGGTTCGCCAAGGAGGGGAAATACACCTGCACGAACCTCTACATGTACGACCACACGCCCGGGGACGAGAAGATCTCCGCATCGTTGAACAATTCCAGAAAGGGGGATTTCTCGGCGACCCTGCCGCTGGACAAATGCACCTACGACATTCCGCTGATGTACTATGTGCTGCGGAACATCGACACGGAGAAACTTGAGGAAGGGAAGGACTATCCGATGACGTTTGCCGTCGATGATGATGTGTACACCCTCCATTTCAGGTATTTGGGCAAGGAGAACAAGTACATCGACGGGATCGGGTCGATCCGCTGCCTGAAGTTGAGCTTCGAGGTGGTGTCAGGTGAGGTCTTTTCGGGAGAGTCGGATCTCTACGGCTGGTTCTCGGACGACGAGAACAGGATTCCGGTCTGGTTCACGGCTCCTCTTAAGATAGGCAAGGTGCAAGGTCGCCTGCGCTCCTATTCAGAACTCAGGAATCCTTTCTCCTCAATCGTTGAATGAGTTGATTTTAAGGAATATGGCTACGGGGGAGGTCTCACACAAAGGAACGGTCATTTCTGTAGGGCAAGACAGAATCTCTGTCCGGATAGTGTCCGAGTCGGCTTGCTCGGCCTGCCACGCCGCAGGGCTTTGCGGAGCCTCTGACTCAAAGAACAAGATTGTGGATGTCCCCGTCTATGGAGGACAGACATATTCAGTAGGCCAGGAAGTCGAGGTTTGCCTTGCGAGGAAGATGGGACTCAAGGCAGTCTTGCTTTCTTATGTGATTCCTTTGGTGATATTACTGATTTTAGTGTTAACTTTGTCGTCGATTGGGCTCGGCGAGCTTGTCTGTGGACTTGCCTCGATCGGGGGAGTCGCGCTATATTACCTCATACTCTATTTCCGCAGGGACAGCCTGGCGGAGGGGTATGTGTTTTATGTTAGAAAGTAATTTTTTTATTTGGCTTTATGACAACAATAATCATCTGGACCGTCGCAGTCATCACGGGGCTTGGCCTCCTGCTGGCGCTGGCCCTCTACATTGTCGCGCAGCGGTTCAAGGTTGAGGAGGATCCGCGCATCGAGGAGGTGGAGAAGGTCATGCCAGGCGCTAACTGCGGTGGTTGTGGTTTCGCCGGCTGCCACGCTTTCGCGGAGGCTGCGGTGAAGGCTCCGAATCTGGACAACAACTATTGCCCTGTCGGAGGCAACGAGACAATGAAGAAGGTGGCCGCCATCCTTGGCTACGAGGTCAAGGAAAAGGCTCCTATGGTGGCGGTTGTGCGCTGCGCCGGAACCTGCGCCGCCAGGCCGAGGACCAATGAATATGACGGCTCGGCTTCCTGCAAGGTAAAGGCCGCTCTCTACGCCGGCGACACCGGCTGCTCTTTCGGCTGCCTTGGCTGCGGAGACTGTGTGGCCGCCTGCCAGTTCGGCGCGCTGTCGATGGATCCCCAGACAGGTCTTCCGGTCGTGGATCAGGAGAAGTGCACCGCCTGCGGAGCCTGTGTCAAGGCTTGCCCTAAGTCCATCATCGAGTTGAGGGCGAAGGGTCCGCGTGGAATGAGGATCTTTGTCTCGTGTGTCAACAAGGACAAGGGGCCGGCGGTCAAGAAGGCCTGCTCGGTCGGTTGCATCGGGTGCGGAATCTGCGCGAAGACCTGCACGCATGACGCCATCACCGTAGAGAACAATGTGGCCTACATCGACTTCGCGAAGTGCAAGCTCTGCCGCGAGTGCGAGGCGATGTGTCCTACCGGAGCGATCATCGGGGTGAACTTTCCTAAGCCACTGGACAAGGATGCCGTCAAGGCCCGTGTCCAGGAACGTCAGAAGAAAGCGAGGGAGGCCGCCGCGGCTGCCGCCACAGTAAAGAAGGAGGAACAGAACAATGGCTAGAAGAACATTCTCAATCGGTGGCGTGCATCCTAATGACGCCAAGATCTCCCGCGGCTGCGCCATCGAGGCGCTTCCGCTGCCCCAGACCGTGTACATTTCCCTTGCCCAGCACATCGGGGCTCCGGCCAAGCCGGTAGTGGCAGTGGGCGACAAGGTTAAGGTCGGCCAGCCGATCGCCGAGCCGGGCGGATTCGTTTCGGCATTCATCCACTCTTCCGTTTCCGGAACCGTGAAGTCGATCGGCCCGCGCAAGGATCTCGCCGGCAACACACAGACCTATGTGGAGATCGCTGTGGAGGGGGACGAGTGGCTTGAGAGCATCGACCGCTCAGAGACCCTTGTGACAGACATTCCTGAGGACGGCAAGGCCATCATCGAGAAGATCCGTCTCGGCGGAGTCGTCGGACTCGGCGGAGCGACCTTCCCTACCCACGTGAAACTTACCCCGCCTCCTGGAAAGAAGTGCGAGATGCTGATAATCAACGGCTGCGAGTGCGAGCCTTACCTCACGTCCGATTTCCGCACGCTTCTGGAGAAGGGTGAGCAGGTCGTTGTCGGCACAGCCCTCATCAAGCAGGCTCTCGGCGTGGCGAACGCCACGATAGCCATCGAGGACAACAAGCCGGAGGCGATAGAGCATATTCAGAAAGTACTTTCGGAATTGAAGGGAAAGTCTTCCAAGTACGACGGGATCGAGGTGCTTTCTCTGATGAAGAAATACCCCGAGGGTGGTGAGAAACAGCTGATTGACGCTGTGATGCACCGTCAGGTGAAGTCCGGCGGCCTGCCTATCGACGTGGGCGCCGTCGTCCAGAATGTGGCCACGGCTCTGGCGGTCTATGATGCCGTTCAGAAGAACAAGCCTTTGATTGACAACTCCGTGACCGTCACCGGCGAATGCTTCCCTAAGCAGGCCAATCTGCTTGTCAGGGTCGGCACTCCGCTGCGCTACATCGTCGATTACCTCGGAGGGGTTCCGGAAAGCGCCGCCAAGATCATCAGTGGCGGCCCTATGATGGGTAAGGCTGTCGCCAATCTCGACGCGGCCACCCTGAAGGGAACGGGAGCCTTGCTCTTCCTCACCGCCGAACAGACCAAGAGGCATCCGGAAGGCAACTGCATCCGCTGCGGTAAATGCGCCGACGCCTGCCCTATGGGACTGGAGCCGTTCCTGCTCTATCGTCTCGCCAAGGCCGGCAACACCGACGAGCTTGAGGCGAACGCCGTTCAGGACTGCATCCAGTGTGGATGTTGCCTCTACACCTGCCCTTCCTACATCCCGCTTCTGGATGTCATCAGTCTGGCAAGAGGCCAGGTAATGGGAATAATGAAGGCTCGCGCCGCTGCCGCCAAGGCCGCCGCCGAAGCCGCAAAAGCAAAAACTGTTTAAGAATATGGATAGATTGTTGGTTTCACCGTCTCCGCACCTTCATTCCAAGACCACAACTCCGGTCTTGATGAGGGATGTCGTGATCGCCTTGATCCCTGCTGTCGCGGTCTCGGTCGTGTTCTACGGCCTTGCCGAACTGCTGGTGCTGGCTGTCAGTGTCATCTCCTGCGTGGCGCTGGAGTATTTGATAACTAAATATTTGCTCAAGGCTCCGTCCACCGTGGGCGACTGGTCAGCCGCCGTTACGGGCATCCTGCTGGCGCTCAACCTTCCCGCCTCGACTCCTTGGTGGGTAGTGTTCATCGGCGCGGTGGTCGCCATCGGAGTCGCTAAGATGACATTCGGAGGCCTTGGACAGAATGTGTTCAACCCGGCTCTTGTCGGCCGTGTGTTCCTGCTCATCTCATTTCCTACCTACATGACCGACTGGACGATCCCGGGAGGACTTTTCGGCGCTGACGCGGTTTCCGGAGCCACTCCTCTGGGAGTCATCAATGAAGGCCTCATGAAGGGAGCGTCCGCCGCCGATCTGATCGCGCAGAACGGCTTCTCGGCCTCTCAGATGCTCTTCGCCAACATCGGCGGTTCGGCAGGCGAGGCGAGCGCCATAGCGATCCTCATCGGTTTCGTCTATCTGCTTGTCCGCAAGGTCATCAAGCCGTGGATCACACTTTCGATCCTTGGAACCGTGGCTCTGGTCTCCACCGTCTTCTGGATGGCCGACCCCACCCACTTCACCGGGCCGCTTTTCAACCTTCTCACCGGTGGTCTCCTTCTCGGTTCCTGTTTCATGGCAACCGACTATGTGACCTCTCCGATGAGTACCAAGGGCGGAATCATCTTCGGTGTGGGCATCGGTTTCATCACTTTGATGATCAGGTACTTCGGATCTTATCCGGAAGGAGTGAGCTTCGCTATTCTTATCATGAACTCTGTGGTTCCGCTTCTTAACAAGTGGTTCCATCAGAAAAAATACGGGAGGGCATAGGCTATGGCAGTAAAATCCAATCTCACCACAATGGCTGTCTGCCTGACAGTCGTGTGTCTGGTCTGCTCGGCGCTTCTTGGCGGAATGTACGCTCTGACAGCCGAACCGATCGAGAAGGCCAACGCGGACATCCTCAAGGCCTCCATCGGAGCCGTGCTTCCGGAAGGGGGCGAACTCTCCGACGCAAAGCCGGTAGAAGTCGGCGGCCAGGCTTCTGAATATTACGTCAGCACCGTAGACGGCGCTCCTGTGGCCTACGCCGTGAGGTCAACCACCGTGGGTTTCGGCGGACCGCTCGTCCTGATGGTCGGCATCACCGCCGACGGAGTGGTCTACAACACTTCGGTCCTGTCTCACAACGAGACCCCTGGTCTTGGTGCCAAGTGCAACACTGACGAGAAGTTCATGAACCAGTTCAAGGGCTTCGATCCTTCGTCCAAGTCGTTGACAGTCAAGAAGGACGGGGGCGATGTGGATGCCATCACGGCTTCCACCATCACTTCCAGGGCCTACTCACAGGCTGTGGACAACGCGGTCAAGGCATTTAATTCAATCAAAGGAGAATAGACTATGAGCAGCAATAAACTGAACATTTTCACCAAGGGCTTCTTCAAGGAGAACCCTACATTTGTCCTGCTTCTTGGTATGTGTCCTACGCTGGCGACCACTACCTCGGCCATCAACGGTCTGAGTATGGGTCTCGCCACCCTCTTTGTCCTCGTGCTTTCGAACATCGCCATCTCGGCGATCGCCCCGGTGGTTCCGGACAAGGTGCATATTCCTGTCTATATCGTGGTCATCGCCACTTTCGTGACGATCCTCCAGTTCGCCATGCAGGCCTACACACCGGCGATGTACACCACTCTGGGCCTGTTCATCCCGCTCATCGTCGTGAACTGCATCGTCCTCGGACGCGCCGAGGCTTTCGCAAGCAAGAACGGCATCCTGGACTCCGCCCTTGACGGATTTGGAATAGGCTTGGGCTTCACCCTCTCCCTGACGATTCTGGGAATCGTCCGCGAGATCCTGGGCAGCGGCTCGGTCTTCGGCTACAGGTTCATCACCGGTGACGGCATCCTCGTGTTCGTGATGGCTCCGGGAGCGTTCCTCGCTTTGGGCTACCTTATGGTTCTGTTCAACAAAATCGCTAAAAAGAACTAAATCATGGAATATTTCCTCATAATAATCTCGGCGATCTTCGTCAATAACATCATGCTTGCCCAGTTCCTGGGCACATGTCCGTTCCTGGGTGTCTCCAACAAGATCTCCACTGCCACCGGCATGGCCGGAGCCGTGTGCTTCGTGATCACCCTGGCGACTTTGGTGACTTACCTTATCAACCAGTACCTTCTGGTGGCGTTCGGTCTCCAGTTCCTGCAGACCATAGCCTTCATCCTTGTGATCGCCGCCCTTGTGCAGATGGTGGAGATCGTGCTGAAGAAGATCAGCCCGTCCCTCTATCAGGCTCTCGGAATATTCCTCCCTCTGATCACCACGAACTGCGCCGTTCTCGGTGTGGCTCTCAACGTGGTTTCCAAGGAGTTCGCGTTCGGCGGCCCCGCCAACATGCTGAACCTCGGCGAGTCGGTGGTCTATGCCTTCGCCAATGCGGTCGGCTACGGCATGGCCCTCATCCTGTTCGCCGGTCTTCGTGAGCACCTCGATTTGAATGAAGTCCCTAAGCCGTTCAAAGGCATTCCGATAGCCCTTGTCACTGCCGGTATCCTCGCCATGGCGTTCATGGGATTCTCTGGTTTAGTATAGTTTTTGCAGATTAATAGATTTTTTAGGATTACTTAATCTGTAGATACTTTTAAGATTTGTTATTATGAAAAGAACAATTTTGATCCTTGCCGCTGTCCTTGGTTTCGCAGTTGCGGCAAGCGCCCAGCCAAAGGCTCTTGGTGTGCGCATCGGTTGGGGTGTTGACATCACTTATCAGAATTACTTGAACAGCGCGGACTTCCTTGAGTTCGACCTTGGCCTTGATGACGGCTACAACTCAAGCAATTTCCATGTTGACGGTGTCTACAATTTCATGATTGCCCAGCCGGACTGGACAAGAGGCAAATGGGGCTTCTATGGTGGTCCTGGCGTATCCCTTGCCGTTTGGGACAATGATGACAAGGACAATGTTGTCTATGCCGGCATCGTCGGCAACCTTGGCCTGGAGTACACCTTCAACATCCCGCTCCAGCTTTTCATCGACGTGCGTCCTCGTCTTATGTTCGGCGACGGCGGTGTCAGAAGCAAGGGCATCTTCAACTTCGGACTTGGAATCTGCTACTCGTTCTAGTTTAGGAGCCTGGTCATAAAATAGCGAATCCTCAAAGGGACTGGCCATAATCTCTGGTCAGTCCCTTTGCCGTCTCTTCTTCTCTGTGTCCTTGTCCCGTACGCAAAACAGCCCTATCTGCTCACGAGGCCCTGCGTTGGCGCCCTCTCGTGCTCAAAACCGCCCTATCTGCTCACGAGACCCTGCGTTGGCACCCTCCCGTACGCAAAACAGCCCTATCTGCTCACGAGGCCCTGCGTTGACACCCTCCCGTGCACAAAACCGTCCTATCTGCTCACGAGGCCCTGCGTTGACACCCTCCCGTGCACAAAACCGCCCTATCTGCTCACGAGACCCTGCGTTGGCACCCTCCCGTACGCAAA
>ERZ772820.385-NODE-385-length-43783-cov-12.417124_pt1 | contig 43783 bp, 78 predicted proteins | sample MGYA00511377_ERZ772820 | MGnify/ENA primary metagenome ERZ772820 (study PRJEB29015, sample SAMEA2737684) | human gut metagenome | biome: human gut; feature: human-associated habitat; material: faeces | place: China | collected 2012 ... | reverse complement strand
GTAGCCGGAGCCGTCGCCGGAGCCGGAGCCGTCGCCGGAGCCGGAGCCGTAGCCGGAGCCGTAGCCGGTGCCGTAGCCGTAGCCGTCGCCGGAGCCGTAGCCGGATCGCGCGGCCAGAAACTCTTTGATTTTTATCGTTTCCATACTCTTACTCCATTTATGCTCCGCACCGCCTCGTCGGTGCAAGGGATGATCTCAATAATCCCGAGTACCGTCATTGCCGGTATCGTTACCGTAAACTTACATTTTTCCGGTGCCTTCACCCCATCCGCTGCGAGCTGGGACAAGCTCGCCGCTCCATCCCAATACCACAGCCTTCGGCAATCAACCAGATCTGCCTCGTCACCTCTGCGTTCCGCGATCTTTGCGAAGAATACGCCCGCCCGATCGCACCGAATGATGTAATACTGCTCACTTTTGTTTCCCATTATTGTTTCCTCCTTAAATTTCGTTTTCCGGCAGCTTCGCTCGAAGCGCCTTGTTTTCTTCCGCCAACTGCTCGATTTCGTGCGCTGCCAGAAGAGTAATCATTTTCAAACATTCTAAATTTTTCCGAAACTTGCACTTGATACAGTCATTTCCCGCGCAGCGCCTCAACATCTCCACGATCTCATCCACGATCTCACAGCTCATACAGCACACTCCCCAGTACAGCGCTGATCGCCGCCGCTCCGCCGAAGGCCAGCGCCGCACCGGCCAGCTCCAAGGCCAGCAGCACCAGCGCCATGCCGGACAAAAACGCCCCTGCCAGCCAGCAGACGGAGAGCGCCGCCCGGCGTACCCGCTCTCTCTTTTCCCGCAGGCCGTCCCTCTCGGCTCTGCGCTTGTTCCATTCGCGTTCCCGCGCTCTCTGGTGATTGGTTTCCGTGATAAACTCCACGTCGCTCATGCTATCCTCTCCTTTCATCCTCCGAGGAACCGGATAAACGGCTCTCTCGGGATCTTCACCCTGTGTTCGCTTGTGCAGCAGACCGGGAAGCCCAGCATCTCCGGCTTTTCCCGTGCCATGATTCGCAGCCAGTGTGGCGCGCAGCCGAGAAACCTCGACGCGACCGCCGGTGTGATCGTCGGGCTGTCCATAGCCCGGAGCTCGTCAATGTTCGGCATATCCTAGCCTCCTACTTCAAGTGGCGCTTACCGCGCCGTGTATCTCCTCTGGCTTTCGCTGCAAATCTGGATTGCGCTTGTGTCCATGCCCTCGCAAGGCGGCGTTTCTCGCCTTCCTCGACGCGCTTTTCGTACTCGGCAGTTTTGATCTTCGCATACTCGGCATATGCTGCACAGGTTTTGCGGCATTCCGCGCTCCGACCAGCGCAATCTTGCTTGCAAGGACACCGTTCGTCAAATTGCCCGATTCTAACCATCCGGCATTCCTCTTTCCATCATTTTTTGCATTGCCCGGCGTTCAAAGTCCCCCATTTCGCCGCCATGCTCGACGTATGTTGAATTTTTTCGCGCTGGCTGGCCGTTTTTATCCTTCCCATTCGCTTCCCACGTCAAGAACTTCTGCTTCCAGTTCTGCACAGGCTGGCCTTTTGCGTCAATCCAGTTGCCAACGGTGAAATACTCGAAGAACTTCTTGGCAAACTCAGGATGCCCACGGCTTTCCGCGTAGGCGGTAACCTCGTCAAGCGTCGGCGGGGTAAATTGCTTTCGCGTCGGTTTTCGTGCTCCCGCTCCTCGCGCGTGTGCTGCGCCCTCTTTTTCTTCTGGGGAAGGGGGATTATAGGGGGATGGGGTTACGGGGGTTACAGGGGGAGAAGGGGAAGGGGGAACAAGGGGGGCGCCCTCTTCTTTTTCTCCCTCACATACGAACGTATTCGATTGTATACGGTCGTATACGTTCGTATTCGATGGTATACGGTCGTATGCGTTCGTATCACTCCATCTCTTTTTGACGTTCTTCCTATTCGCCTCACATTTAGCGGCATATCTCGTTTTATCCCTATCTATCCGCTCTTTCATCACCGGAAAGACGAAACGCTCGTTCCCACGTAAATCGGGGGCTTCGCCCGTCATGCTGTATTCTAGGCATGCCGTGAAAAGCCGCCCTCTTTCCGCGTCGTTGAGCGGGTCAATCGACTTCAAGTAGCTGTGATAGGCATTGAAACTGTCAAATGCCATAGGCGCTATGCCTCGGAGTGGTGATAGCGAACGCAGACTGTAATTCCCCCGTTTCTGTCTGCCAAATTCATCAACGTATCAAATTCATCACGGGAAATATTCTTGAAGATGAAAACGGGTGTATCTACGTCGTTGAAATCCGATATGTCCGTAGACCCGATAAGCATTACATCATACTGCATATGTACCACCTCCAATCAGAAGGGCAAATCATCTTCGTTGCCCTGAACTTCCGTGAAATCGCTCTTGGCTTCATGAGAATCGTTGTCGTGCTTGGAGTCGCCAAAATAAACGCGATCCGCAAGGATTTCTGCGCTGCGGCGTTTGTTCCCTTCTTTATCCGTCCAGTCGCGAATCTGCAAGCGGCCAGACACTACGGCCATACGGCCTTTTGAGAAGTATTTGTCTACGAACTCGGCGGTGCTGCGCCAGCAGACAACATTGATGAAGTCTGTCTCTTTCTCCCCGCCCTGCGGCGCGTAGTCGCGCTCACAGGCCAGCGTGAAGGAGGCGGCCGCAACGCCGGTCTGCGTTCTCCGCAGTATCGGGTCAGTAGTTAACCTTCCCATGATTGTAATTGTGTTAAGCATTCCAAATTCCTTTCCTGTATACAAGGTTTGTTTCGTCCCATCCGGGATATTTGCTTCTCAGATAATTCGCCAGCACATCTTTGAACGCCGCGCGGTCTGCTGATTGGTCGTATCTGGTGTGACATATGTCGCACAGCGTTATGATGTTCTCGGCGATTCCAAGGCCGCCGTGTGAGCGCGGTATGTAGTGGCACCACGGGCTTCCCGGTCTACCGCAAACGATGCAGTAGCCGCCGTCACGCTCCATAACGGCCTCTTTTACAGAGGCGGGGATACTAGTTGCCTTTGTCTGTTTGTGCAACTCTCTCACCCCATTCAATGTTCATTCGAGCCAGCTCGTCAGGCGTCAAGGTCTCGATTCCGAGGTTTTTCGCATCCTGCACAGCCATATCGATAATGCGGCTCATTTGCTTCGCGTTGTATCGAGACGAGCCGTAATAGGCTCTGACAACAACGCCGTCACCGTCCTGCTGATAGTCAACTTCTTCGGTCGGCCAGCCTGTACCGAGCATAGACCACGCCGTCCGGAACGTCGGTGCGTCCTCTCTTGTGAGGTGGAAGTCCTTAAATACGCCGACCGCCTTGATATAGTCGATGTATATGTCTTCTTTCGTCCGTCCGAGCTTGTCCGCGATCTGATCGCAGAGCTGCCAGAAGTAGTTGTTTGAATCAAGACTACGCTTCTTGCGGAACTCCTTGATCTCCGCAACGTACTTCTTGCCGGGGATCATCGTTGACAGAAACATTTGTGCTTTCGCGGGGACGTCCGCGCGAATGCGAAGCCATGTCCCGGCGGAGTCCAGCGACCAATCGGCGGCGGTAAATGTAATCTCAGTCATTGCCTATGCCCTGCACAAGCTTCATGTAGCAATCCCAGCAGAGGCAACGCCCATATTTCTTCGTCGTGTTCTCTGCGATGGCCCATGCCGAATAGCTTTTGCCATTGAAAACGGACGGCTCAACAGGCTTGCCGCAGTCAGCGCATTTGAATCCCGGCTGGCGCTCCTGTTTTTTCGGTTGCTGCGCCGCTGGTTTCGGCGCGGGATTCTGCGTCGTATTCCCGAATGTGTAAACCGTTCGACCCTTTGACGTGATCGTCAGTGTCTTGATGCGTTCCGCTTCGTCGTATGTAATCTCCGAGACGTCGAAATGGTCAGAACACTGCCATTTCCCGGTTCGCTCGTTTTTGACGAGCCGAGAACAGTTCTCAGCGCCGATCCAGATAAACGGGGCGGAATAAAGTTCACGGCCAATGCCGTGTTTGAAACCAGCACGTTTGAATGCGTCGGATGCACGGCCTTTCTCAGCCTCCGTGTTGCTTTCAACGCCAGCGTCCCACTTCCATACGAGGTGTCCGTTGCTGAAATAGTCAACGCCGATCCCGCCGTATAGAACTCCATCGACAAGCTTGAAGTCGTTTTCCCAATTCTGCGTTCCTACGGTCTCGTCAAGGAGATCCGCATCCGTTCGAGCCGTCTTGTAGAGCAGGATGGATGCTCCTTTTTCGTTGCACTGCGCAACTCGGCATTCGATTTCATCCGGTTTCAGTGTCCGAAACTGTTTCATTGCTGTCCTCCAGTTCGCGAATTTCTCTTGTTGTTGTTCTGAACTGCCATATCTACAAATCGGCAGTTGTTCGGCTCATAATCCCCATTTACGTCGATCCTGTCTATTGTGCATTTCCCACGCTCAACATTCGGGTCATACCCGTGCGAATAGGCCCATTTCATAAAATTTTCATATTTCAGCCATTCATCACAAACCGTTATCCCTCGCCCACCGTAGTACTTGTACGCCTTGGACGATTGGCGAAAACAGCGCTGCTTCATTGCCCTCCAAATGGGATATAACCGGTTGACCGACTGGCTCCCCTTGTGGCCGTGCGTCCGTAGCGCGTCGCTTACACGGGCGGCTTGGAGGCATCCGCATGATTGCGTATGACCATCCCGCAGGTTGCTGACAGACACCAGCGCCATGTTCCCGCAGTCACATTTACACTTCCATATCGCCCTACTACCCGCCTGATGGTCGATTTCAACAGCTACAAGTTGGCCAAAGCGTTGGCCGGATAGGTCAAGATATTGCCCCTTACGCATCTTCAACCGCCTTTCTCGATAACGCCTTTTCATCTGCCCAATCCGAATAATCATCAACTGGAATCAGTGGACAGGTATGCCCATGCACCCGCGTATCACTTAGATACTCGCCAGTCATACGGCACTGCTTTCTTTGGTATACCTCCATGCAGGGGCATGTTTCACAGCGAATCGGGCCGTCCCAAAATGCAATCTTAGCAACTGCAAGTTCATACTTTGTGCATCCGTTCGACATTGCCACAGCGTCACATCCTTTCGAGAGTTTTCCGGTCATATCCAAGCGCCTCCAAAATGTGCCGCGCCCCGAGTTGTTGTACTAGCAAGGCGACGATTTGATTGTCTGGATCGTAGTTCCCCGTACCGGGGTCTGCCATGATTCCCTCGTCGCCTTGCCAGTAATCCTCTCCGGGGTAAATCTCTACGCCGAAGATGTCATACGCGCATCTTGCCTGCTGCGGGTCTTTGGAATAATCAATCTCCATCGTCGGCCTCCAAGCTGTATTCAGCATAATGCGTCGGTTCGCCAAAACGATTTTCGCCGGTTACGATTCGGCTCCTGATAGGATATCCGGCACGGCGAAGGTCGCATATTCTCGCGCCTAGCCGGAGGCACCCGTATTCTCTGATCGCGTCCATCGGCGTAATCTTCCCGACTGTTTTCAGGTGTCGGAGCACCTTTTCAGCTTGCGTCATGTGCGTACACAATTAGGTCACCTTCCTCTTCTTCCGTGGCTTCTGTAGCAGCGAATCGACCGATACGCCGAAATAGTCTGCAATCGCTTTTACAGTGTCGATGCGCGGGGCAGCGTCCTTGCCTGCCCACTTTCCGATTGTGCCGTTGGCAATGCCGCACGCCTTTTCTACGGTCGCGATGTTCGTCTTATGCTTCTCGCAGAGGCGCTTGACATTCTCATAAATCAAAAAAATCCCTCCAATCTGTACGAATACTACTTGACAGAGATTAGAAGATAGTCTAATATAAGCGTGTCAAGGCAATTAAATATCTTCTGAAAGTCCGTCTTGGTGAGGGGCTTGGTTTTTTGTACCCTTCACACGTCTAAGTATATTAGAGTTTACCCTAAAAGTCAAGAACTATTTTCGCGTTTAGTCTAATTTTTAAGGTGTCGTACATGCTCGATAAAATCAAAGCGCTATGCAAGGAAAAGAAAACTTCTATATCCAAACTGGAAAAACAGCTTGGATTTGGTAATGGTGTCATCGGCAGATGGGATAAGTCTGTTCCGAGCTATGAACGCCTCGCCGCAGTTGCTAACGCGCTTGATGTGCCGGTATCCTACTTGACCGGCGAAACTGATGACCCGTCTGCGGGCATAAAAAAAGAGTCCGCTCCGGAAAAGAGCGAACTCAGTATGGGCCAGCTTGAATTGATTGAACTGTCCAGTAAAATGAGCGACGACGAACTTAGAAAATTCATCGCCGCTATGAAAGCTATGATTGGGGAATAAACATGGAATCCATCTCGGAATTCATTGAGAAATATGTTTCTGTATCAGACATTGTGACCACGCTGATTACAATGGCGATTGCTGGTGTTTTCACTCTGATTCTCCGCGCCATTTGGAAAGGCATCAAGAAACTCAGCAAGGACAAGCAAAAAACAAGGAACGTATTGCAATACATAGTCCTGTTTTTATGTTTCGAGTTCCCTTTCGGGATTGGGTTATTCGTTGGATTGAACCGCGACAATACGTTGCGCGTGATTTGCTGGTCAATCTTTGCTGTTTACTTCGCAATCCGGCTCTCTGTCCTTATTAAACAGCTTCTTGACGAAACGGCAAACCCAGGTGAAGATTGCTTTGCAGGTGAAAGCGAGTGCAATGACGATCGCGTTTCGGATGAATGAATCTACCCAGCCGTTTTCAACAAGATATTCAATCATGTATATCGCCTCCTTTTGCGAATTTATGTTCCGTCTTTTAATATTATAACACAAATTGTGCGAGATTGTGAAGTTAATTGTCAGTTGTTTTGTTAGGGGGTTGTTTTATGCCATTGTTCCAGAAAAAACAGATTCAGCGTGTTAAGTGTCTCGGAGTTAGAACAGCTGAAGAAACAAAAGTTCTTGCTACATACAATAGCACCATATACTGCTTTTTAATCGAATACACAGACCGCAGCCGAGCAATAAAGGAATACGGAGCATCAGACAGAGCACTGCAAGAGCTCCTTCCATATATCAGCATGAACGCATAAGTTTTCAGTAAGTTCATACAGAATTTTGTCCACTTGTTCATTGTCAAGTCTGGCAACAAGTGCTGCTGCCTCAGTCTCCAATGCAATTCGTTCATTTGTTTTCTCATTCATTTCACAAAATTCCCTTCTATTTTTCTGAGGCAGTAAGTACATAATAGAACCTATGTTCTAATAAGTCAACGTTGCAATGTGCACAAAATCCGTCGTTTATTTTTTTGCGCCGCGAGACTGTAAAAGTCCGGTTTTTCACCCATAATATGTGATATGCTGGATTGGGGATTTGGCGAGAAAGAAAATGGCTGTATGGTTGATGGCTGCGCCCCGTGACAGCGCGCCGCCGCTGACACGGGGCTTTGGTTTTTTTCTGCAAGCGATTGGGAGCCGCCTGTAGTTCAACCATACGCTTTCACCAATGGTTATGTACAGCCCTTTCCATGGTCTTCTCCGCCTCAATCATGGGTTTTGGGAGTGATTTTCTTGGAAAAAATGTTGTGGCAGCTCTGCCGCGAAGCAAAGGAGGCTTCGCATCTCACAAATCAGGCCATTGCCGACCGCGCCGGGCTCGCCCTGAATACGGTTTCTCAGTACCTGCGCGGCGAATCAAAAAGCGCCTCTGTCTACACCGTCGGCCCGATCTGCCATGCCCTCGGAATCGACATGAATGCGTACTTCGGCATCTCGCCGCCCGCTCCGGAGTCCGTTTCCGAGCTGCTTCGCCTCGAAAACAAAAGCCTCCGCATCCAGCGCGATCACCTGCGGAAGTCCCTGAAAATGCACCGCATCACCACCCTTGTCCTGCTCGGCATCGTTGCGCTTTGTGTGCTCGCTCTTCTGATTGATCCCCTGAGTCCCACCCTCGGTTGGTTCCGTGCATAAAAAATAGCCGCCCCGGCGCACTTCCGGAGCGGTACTTTTAAGGAGGTAACCCATGCAGCGATGTGTAAAATGCAACATGGAGATCCCAGACGGGTCTCTTTTTTGTTGCTGGTGCGGGAAAAAGCAAATCGTACAGCGTAGCCGCACGCGAGGGAACGGGCAGGGAAACGCATACCAGCGAGGGAAAACGTGGACGGCCCGTTGGACTGAAAAAACATACATCGACGAAAACGGGAAGCTTCAGCAAAAGATGAAAACGAAAGGCGGCTTTGCATCCAAGCGCGCGGCTCTGCAATACGCTGCAAACCCGCCCAAGGAGGCCAAGCGAAGCTGCACCCTCCGTGAATACTACAAGACATACCAAAAAGGGGATTACTTGTCTCTTTCCAACGACCGGCAGGGCGCTTCGGACAAGGCATTTCAGCGGTTGGCGGAGATCGCGGACTGCGAAATTGATAGTCTTACAATTATGCAGATACAAGATGTGATCGACCACAACGCCAGTACCTATTACACGCGGAAGGACATGAAAACCGTTGTGTCCCATTGCTACAATCTTGCGATTGCCGAAAAGCAAACCACGGTGAATCTTGCGAAATACATAAAGCTTCCCGTCCTCGAGGAAAAGTCCCCGGAGCCGTTTTCCGATGCTGATATTAAGAAACTATGGGCAGCTTACGAAAAGGATCATTTCGTCGGATTTGTTCTGGTAATGATTTATACTGGAATGATGCCCGGCGAGCTGCTCCGGCTCAAAAAGGACATGATCGACTTTAATAAAAACGAGATTGTCAAAGGCGGCATAAAAACGAAAAAGCGCAAGGAAACGCCAATGGTTTTCCCAGATTTTCTCGCTCCGCTGCTTCAATCCTTGTGCGCTGAAAGCGACTCGCGCATTGGGAACGTATGCTGCATAAACAAAGACAACTTTTACAAACGATACTATGAGTGCTTAGAGTTGGCCAATGTGCAGAAGCTTCCACCGTATTCCTGCCGTCATACGACCGCAACTGCCCTCGCCTCCAAAAACATTGACCCATTTACGATCAAGGAGATCATGCGGCACACAAAGATAACGACGACGCAGCGATATGTCCATCCGGATATGAGCGGCATGATCGACGCCGTGAATCTGTTGCAAGAAGATACAAACAAGTAAATTCTGTATGCTACAAAATATGCTACAATTTGCAATTTCCGCAGTGTTTTCAATGGTTCTAAATCCCCTGCTAAGGGAGTAGTCGTCTAAAAAGCGAGCGAGAGTTCGAATCTCTCCTTCCGCGCCAAAGTACCGATTTTAGCTTGGAAATAGCTAAAATCGGTACTTTTTATACTCTATACTGTGTTTGTTCGCATCTGCGGCGGGACTCGAACGTTTTGTTTTGATAAATGTGATAACGTAAAATCGTTTCCTGTATGCTACATTATATGTTACATATTTATTTCAGGATATGCCTTTGATCTTCCGTATCACCGCATCATACACCCGTCTATTTGTTATGGGCAATGCACCTGTAATACGCACAAAGCTTTTCCTCCGGGCCGGGGCCGTCCTTATCCATCAAGAACGCCCGCGCCAGCTCCGCGTAGAACTCCGGCACGTTGACTCCGAATTTCCGCGCCACATCGTAGTAGTCCGAGTACATCATGTTCATGGTCACACCCCACGACCAGCGGGGGATGTCGTGCGGGATGCCGCTCGCATCCGCGACGGCGGACGTTTGCTCCATCGTCCAGTGCGGGCCTGTCGTACCGTCGGCATTCTGCATCTTCGCCGCCCATGTCTCCGCGTCCTCTCGGGTGAAATTCATCATTTTCGCGGACTCACGAAAATGGTCTCTATCCATGCCGTCGAGCTTATGCAGGCGGCACAGGAGGCCCGCCACGGCGTCAGCCTCTTCAATGCGTCCCAGCGTCAGCGGCTTTTCAGCCAGCTCTTCCAGCCGCGCGTACAGCTCATCCATGTATTTCTTCATCGTCACGCCTCCTGAATGTATCTGTAAAGCTTGTCTATGTCATTTGCATCAAATCGCATATCTTTGTCCTTGAACGAAAACAACGTGATCTTTTTCCCGTCGATCACATCCCGAGCGTGCTTGTATAGCCGATCAATGTCAACGTTCCCTTGCTCGTCGAGTGCTCCAGTCATCTGCACAAAGAAATTATCCTTCATTGCAAGCAATCGCTCTTTTCCGCCGTCCATTGCCATCCGAATGAGTACAGAAACAGCATAGCCAATACCTTGCGATAACCGCGGGATAAGTTCGCTATTTGCAAATCGCTCGAATCCATTTAATGCCTGATCTATCGTTACCATAGGGATACCTCCGTATTAAGGGTGGGGCGGCTATTGCCGCCCCTTTGGTTTACTTGTTGCAGCACCCGCACTTCGGAAGCGGGTTGTAGAGCGTCTGCGCCGTGGTTGCGGTGCCCGTGGTGACGTCTGCCACCTGCTTGGGATAAAACGTCGCGTTGGCGTAGGTGACAATGCTGTTGTCGCCGCAGCAGCGCCGTTCGGCCTCCATCTCGATCTCGCGGTGCAGCTCGTCCTTGACGGACGCGATGTCCTGGCGGGCCAGCACGAAGCTGTCCTCAGTGCGCTGGTTGTGGACTGCCTGATCGCACAGGGACTTCCGCACGTCCTTGAGCTGGCCGTCGATGTAAGCGTACATCTCCAGCATTTTCTGATCGCCGTAGGTGTTTGCCTTGAGCATCGCGATCTCGCTGTCCTTCTGCGCGAGCTTGTTTTCTCTTTCCAGCTCATAGCGCGTGACCGGCATATTCTCGCTGCACGCACCCGCCGCTACAGCCGCAGCAGCCGGATTTGCGCCGATACCGCACCAGCCTCCGCCGAGCAGATTCCCGAGCAGGCCGAGGCCGACGCCCGCCGTGCCGATGATACCAGTGGTCAGGGCCGCATTGGCCTTGCCATTGCTTGCGTACTCCATAGTAGTACCTCCGATAAAATAGTAAGCTGGCCAGCTCCTGCTATTATTATCCTGTATCCACCAAATTTAAGGGTTGCACTTTTGTGCATCTTCGTGGCATTTGCGTGCAACTTTTTGAAGTGATCTTATGTCGCATTGTGTCGCAAAAAATTTTTCTAAATCCTATTGCATTTCGGCTTTGATTTGTTATACTAAAGGTGCAGAGGAATCTGCCTAAACAGTGATGAACGTCCTTGTCCATCACCTGCCCATCAAAGCGGAAACCCCTTGCCGTCAAGTAGGGACTTAAAAAAGCGGAGAATCCTTGCCGTTAAGTAGGAACTTAAAAAAGCGGAGACCCCTTGCCGTTAAATAGGGACCTAAAAATTGCATGGGCAATCAAAAGCGAGACGGTTTTCCTGTCTCGCTTTTCTTTTTCCGGGAAGGTCGAAATATGGAGAAACTGCGCATCTATCGAGTCACTGACAAATACATAAGGTTTTTGAATTCGCGCGACTCCCGCGTACAGTTCAACAAAAACGCACACCGTCCTTATGTCGGCGTTGTGCTGCTTGTCGGCGAACACCGTTATTTTGTTCCGATGGAATCTCCGAAACCAGGCCATGCCAACATCAAGCCAGGTGTACACATCTTCAAACTCGCCGGAGGGTCGCTTGGCCTGCTTGGCTTTAACAACATGATCCCGGTCCCGGCATGCGCATTGATTGAGTTTGACTTTTCGGCGGAGCCTGACGAAAAATACAAACGCCTGCTGCAAAAGCAGCTAATCGAGATCGCCCGCAACCGTGCGGATATCCTCCAAAAAGCGTCCAAGACATATTTTGACGTTGTAAATAAATCGAACTCATTTTTGGTCCGGATATCCTGTGACTTCAAACTACTCGAACGCGCCGCAAGGTCCTATGACCCTGATTTCCACAAGCAAAAGCCCGAGGCATAATGCCCCGGGCTTTCGCTATACCATATCCAGCCTTTCCGCCGTCCTGCGCGCTTCGATCATGATCTTATCCATGCGCCGGGAGACCGTCGAACGATCCATGTGTAGCTCTTCCGCAATATCGATCTGCGGCATTCGCTCCAAGATGTACATCCTCCCGATCTCCCGATCCTCCCGGCCAAGCATTGCCTGCCCAAGGACGCGCTCCCAATCGCTTGCCAGCAGATTTTTCAATCCATCCGGTAAATGCACGCGCCCTCTTGCCATTTTCGCCTCCTTCCGGCGCAGGACGGCTGAAAATTACTTGCTATCCAGCACGGCGATATTGCCCTTATTGGATACCCTCAGACCCAGCGCGGCGGCGATATCGCGCACCTTGACATAGTTCGTGCCGTTTTTCAGGATGCGTTCGACGGCGACCTCCTTGCCATCCACGATCATTTTGCTTTTCTCTACCACTTCGTCCTCAAACCTTTCCAAGAATTTTTTCCACTGCTCGTTGCCAGTGGTGTGATAGTAGGTGTTCATGTCCGTGCCGACGAACGGGCGCGGGCAGTACTTCCCGGTCACGTCGTAATGCCGGATAATGTGATCCGCCGGAATGTTGTGCTCCTCCATGAGCTTGCGGATGAGCCACTCGGCATTGTCCAGCACCTTTTTCTCGAAGAACCAGTCGGTGTCGTAGGCTCCCATGCGCTTCCGGTTTACCTTCCCCGGCCGCAGCTCCACGCCGATGGAGTTCCAGTTCCGGCACTCCGGATGCAGCGTACCGTCTCCGCAGTGCCACGCCACATCCGTATCCTTTACGCACCGGTAAATGATATCGCCTTCGTCTACGGCGTAGTGTGCGCTGGCTCTGGCCTGCGGATTTTTGAACCACTCGGCCACGCTGGCCGCAGAGCCGAGCGCACCGAAGTAGTGGACGACGATCCATTTCGGCGTGCAGCCGCCCGCTCGATGGTTGATCGGCGTGAGCGCATCTTTAATTACCGGCATTGTCCGCGCCTCCATCCACTGCGTCCTGCACCTTCTGGCTCTGCGTGCCGAAATAGAATGCGATCACGACGGCATACACCGTCATAAAGTCCTGGCTGATCTTGCCCACAACGGCCATGTACGCAAATACCGCCGTCAGCGTCAGCGTCACAAGGCTCTTCACGCTCAAGAGATTCCCGAGCCGCTTGATGATCTTATCCATTTGCAGGTACTCCTTTCACGCTACCATGAAAAATAACTTCCAAAGAATCGGATGCCGCCTGATTCTGTCAATCAGTCTAAGCGCCACCTTGGCGTTTACATTTTCAAAATTTCCAGTATCAATGACCCATGCCCCTTCCGGTATTGTCAGTTCTTGAATAAGTATTGAAAAATCGAATCCATTCAGCCAACCTTTAGATCTGGCTTTGTCGCATATTTCGTTTATCTTATTATCGTCCAAACATTTCTACTCCTTTCAGTCTTTCAACACGATTTCCAGAAACCGTGCCTTTTCCTCTGCCGTGTAAGCCTCCGGCAGGCTCTTGATGTACTTGAGTGCGTATTTACTCCGGTTCTCGTTCTTTGCCTTCCACAGATAAAAGCCGCTGCTCGCCGTCGTCTCCGCGATAACGGCAAGCGTGATCTCCACCAGCGGCAGGCCGAAGGCGCACAGGATCGTCAGCACCACGCAGGCGATTCCGCTTCCAAGCAGCCACTTTTTCGAGAACTCCATCATCCACCCAGCCCCAGCTTTGCCAGCGCAAATCCGATCAGACCTGCAAGGATCGCCGTGATAACTCCCTTTACGACCGCCTCCCAGCGGCTTCCCGGCAGCGCCTTGATGCTTTTCACATCGGCCTTTATCTCGTTCACGTTTTCCTCGATCGCCTCCTGCTTGGTCGCCAGCACCTCCACCGAGGTCGCCAGCTGATGCAGCGCCCTGTTGTCTGCCTCCAGCTCGTCGATCCTGTGCGAGTTGCTCTTGCATCGCGCCTCCACGGAGGCGATCTGCGCCTGAATTCCATCATCCATCTTGATACTCCTTTCAAAGCTTTCTATTTCGCACTCCGGACAGACCATCCTGCCCTCTGGCACGGCCCGCCCGCAGCATACGCATGTATCCATCAACTGATCTCCTGATCCAGCGTGATAATGAGATTCGCGCCACTGCCCTTCGCGCTTACTCTGAAATAAGCCGCGCCCTGCGGGGGAACAACGTTCTTGTCCGTGCTGAATGCTGCTGCCGCGTTGGGGTCGTCAATTTTGGTTGGGTAATATTGGCTTAGCCCAAGCTGTTCATATTTTAGCACGCTGCCTTTGAGGGAAAAATCAGCATTATACCACGCAATGCGACAGCCGTATTCATTCCACGAAATTCCCTCGCCGCCGATACGGTAAATGTGTACTGCCCCCCCATCAAACGGGATGAATCCTGTTGTGGTGAAGTGGTTTTGGGCAACGGTTGTTCCGCTGGAATTTAATGCCTGCCCATCAGTATACGGTGCAGGCGCCCCTGAGCTATCCACCGCTGTCGGCACCAGATTTGTGTACGTTACGATCTTCGTAGCTACAGCTGTAATCGTCACATCTCCCGTTACCTTGGCAATACTGATCGCTCCGGTGCTTGCTGTGTAGGCCGTTGATGTGATATCCGTTCCGCTCATTTTGATCACAACGTTGCCCATCGTGTAGCCGCTGTCCGCCGTCAGCGTTGCGGTATAAGCCGCACCGTCTTCAACGGATACCGCCGCATTGCTGTTCGAAACGTGCGAAAGCGAATTGGTGATGCTCCTGTAGATGGTTGCCGCATAGCCGATTGTGCGGTCTATGCCCGCGCCGTAGCAGAACGAATAGATCGCCTGCTCAGACGGATTGAGGACGTTGATGTTAAAGGCTGTGTCTTTGCCCGTCCCTGCTGTCTTGTCGTATGGAGCAGGGTCTCCGAACGAAATCCCGTATAAAGTGGTGACGCCGGAATTGTTGCGGTAAAAGCATGCGTTCGGTGTGCACATCCGCCATGCATCAAACTCCGTTCCTTGTCCGTTGGCTACGCTGTGTAGTTTCCCGAACTGGAAACAATGGTTATGCCCATGGACATTCGCCACAAATTTCGCGGCATTGTGGCCGTTGAAATTTACCACCGTTCCGTTTTCTGTCGTACTCCCGCCCTCAACATAGGCTTTCACGATGTTGCTCATGGGATATGTGCCGCCGTAATCCAGCGGATAGTGCGCCAGCACCAGTACACTCCAGCTGGCCGCATCGGATTTGCTGCCAACGTCATGGAGCGTCTGCGCGAACCACAAGCGCTGTGCAGGTGAGCAGACGTAGCTTGCCGACTCGCCGCCGATTGTCTCGCCCTCGCAGGTATTAAGGCAAATCACACGGAGTTTCTTATCGGCAAAATCCCGGTAACAGTAGCCGTATTCTGTGCTGCCATAAGTTGCGCCCTCGCAGTATTTCCCGATGACCGAGAAGAGATATTCCGCGCCGACCAGCGTACTGTATTCGCCGGTGTCATGATTTCCTACCGTGCGGAACTGCGGAATGCCCTTGTACGCCTCATCGAGCCAGCTGTTGATCTCTGCTATCTGAGATTTCAAGAGCGCTTCCGTTGTAGTTTTGCTGCCAAAAGTGATATCGCCCAGCATACAGGCAAAATCAATCTCAGGCAGGACATATGCCAGCGCCTTGAGTGCCATGCAGGCGTGCAGATTTCCGGCATTGATGTTTGTCTGCCATCCATCCACCTGTTCTCCTGCATGATGGAAATCCGATACCGCCAGAAAAACAATGCTGTCTGACTTCAACACAGCCTTGACTTTCTCCGCCACGGCCAATGCCTCGGCCTTGACGTAATCCGGAATATCTGCGTGCTGAATCTTTTCGCTTCCGGAGATCGCATCCACCGCGTTTCCGAATCCCTTTTCCGCGTCCCATACGATTTGGGCTGTCTCTCCCGTTTTCGCGCGAATCCGGTCTGCCGTGTGGGTCAGCGCCGCACCGTTTGTCAAATATTCACTCAAAATGAAGCACCTCCCGCGATGAGCAGTTCGGCAGCCGCCCACGCCCCATTTACGACGCGAAGGATTTTCCCGTTATCAGCGGCTGTAACAGCCGGAACACCTTTGGGGATTTCCACGGTTTCCTCCGTGCTGCCATCATAGCTCGTCGTCGCGTTTCCGATCTTGATGTTGAGTGACCAGGGATTTTTGAGTTCCGTTGGAATCGTGGGGATATCCTCGCTTCTTGCCAGCTTTCCGGCCCATGCAAGCCAATCATCCCCGTTGTATGCCACGCATAGATAGTTCGGTTTTTGCGTCGGGTCAGTTGATCCAGCCGCTCCAAATCCGAACACCACATTCCCAGAAATATTTACCGCAGCCTCAAGCGGAAGTGTGTATGGGATGTGAATATCTCTGAATTTTGCAATCGCATATACAGCATAACCCGCCTCATAGGCCGCATACACTTCCGCAGCCGTTTTGTCGGCGGTTGCGATATAGCCGTTTCCTTGCGTCACCGTCACATAAAATGTGCCTTTCACTTTGCCGGTCGCGCCATTCACGCTTTTAACCGGCACACCATCCGCGCCGATGGGCGTAAACCCGAGCGCGCCGACAACCGCATCCTTCGTGACATTCGCATTGTCCCCGTTTGCGCCCTTCGGGATTCCGAGGTTAAGCGTAGGCTGCGCGGCAGTTCCGCCCATGCTGGCCGTAGCCTCGCTTCCTGCGGGCAGCGTTGTCACCGTCCCGATCTGGATATCCGGCGTCACGCCATTCTTTCCGTTTGTGCCGTCTTTACCGTCTGCGCCCTGCGGGCCGGTCTCACCCCTCGACGGCTTCCCGGTGTCCTCGGTGCCGAGATACCAGTTCCCGTTTTCTCCGATCGTCGGCGTCACGCCATTCTTTCCGTTTGTGCCGTCTTTACCGTCTGCGCCCTTTAGATCGGCAATGGCAATGAGGTTTTCCCACGTCGCGCCGCCGTCGTTGCTGTACTGGATGTAGCCATCCGCGACGCGCATATCGATGGTGCCCGCTCCTCCGGAGCCTCCGCCAGAGCGTGCCGCCTCGTTGATGGCCGCAACAAGGTTATCCTTTGCCTTTGTCGTCAGTTTGGAAAGATCTCCAATCTGCGCCTGAATCGCATCGAACCAGCGCTTGGACGGCTCGTCCGGCGGCTCTGTGCCTGCTTCGAGCGCCGGAACAACGATAAAATCAAATTTATCCGATTTCGCCAGCGTATCCCCAGCGTACCACTGCAATTCGCACTGGCCGAAGCCTGCAACGGCAGTATCTGCTGCTGTGATCGTCCAGTAGGCGGTATCGCCCTCGCTCGTCAGCGCGACCGGATACGCGTTGCCGCCCTTCGGCGGCTTCACAAGAAGTGCAGGCCGACCGCCGGGAAATTCTTCTTTGAACGGCACAAGAGAAAACGTCACGCGCACTGCCTCATTTTCTCCGGTGTGTCCTAACTTAATAGGTGCAAGATGTGTTGCTTTAAATTCGTTCATAACATCCCCCTAATAAAGCACATCAACGGTTACGGTTACGTTGCCAGTTGGTTTTTCACCTGTATACCTAACAACCGTCGTATTGTTGTATGTCGCAAACGAAAATTGATCGGCCCTCAAGCTTCCGCCATAAGCAGAAGCATAGGCTGATGCCATAAGTGAAGAACCAAGCGGTACGCTCGCGCTATAATACGCGCCGTTGCCGGCAGCTACCCACTCAGAAGGCGTGATTGTCTTTGTAACAGTCTTAATTTTCACACCGCCGCGAATGCTTTTAGAAGCGATTGGGATGTTGTTTTTGACATATTCCGCGATGCCTCCTGCGGCCTTTACGGCATTGTCGGAGTCGTAATCCGATGCCAGCATATCGCCAGTTCCGGCCCCGGAAGCGCCCCGGCAATAGCCCGCGTCTTTCGTGCTGCCGTCCGAAAACGTCAGGATCAAGTGATACTGCGCATCAATGGAAGCGCCCGTGACGGATACGCCATCCGCGCCTGTGACCTTGCCCGTGTCGATAACCGTTCCGTCGGTCGTTGTAATCACAAGGTGTCCGAGCGCGTTGACAGTCGCATTGTTTATCTTCGCCGCCTCAACACCAGCCGCCTTTGCAAGGGCTTTCAGCGTCGAGCCTTTAATGACCTTGGTCGTCCCAGACTGTGAAACGAGCAGAAGATCATTGTTTCCAAAACTGGCCGCGACATTAAAATCAGATATCTTTTTGTATGTTTCAGCCATTTTCAGCCTCCTGTTTGATAAGCTTGTCCAGCTCGTTATTGATCGCCACGACTGCGAAGCAGTCTGAACGACCAGTGACACGGATCTGATTCAGGGTTTCTTTTATAGCCTTTAGTGATTCAAGCCGTTCGTTCATATCTCCACCTCACAATGCTGTTGCCGTACCGTTTATGTACTTTTTGACCGTGTGATTTGTAAAATCGATCATGATCCCGTCGCTTCCGGTACGGTTTCCAAGCCACAGTTTGTGCGCGGAAGCTTCAAAGATCTTCTGTATGAATGCGGGCGTCGTGTTTCCAAGTTCCAAAGTAGGGTTGCTTCCTTCAACATAAAGGCCCATTTTGTACGTCCCGTCAGTGTAAATCTCCATGCCGTTGGAAAGCATCTTCGCATAATCCTGTTTGCTCTCCTGCGCGTAGATTGTGCAGCCGACAATGTCAATGGCACTGAGTGTGCCCGCCGTGATCTCGTCAGCGTTCAGATTCTTCACATCGATCTTGCTTGCGTCGATGGAGCCGATCTTCACGTTTCCCTGAATGTTCACGCCATCCTTGGAAAGCGTGATGGACGCGCCGTTTTCAGCCGCAGAATAGGATAACGTCAAACTGTTCAGATTCAGGTCTATCGCGCTCTGAACTTCTGCCGCGCCGACTTTCCCGCGAACAGTAAGGGAAATCTCCTCTGTAGTCTTGCGTATCTCAGAAACGGAAACAGCCGTCTTGCGTTCTTCCTTCGTCCTCCCCTGATACGGGTATTCGTGGTTGACCTCTGTATCTATCGGTGCTTCAATGCTGGCGCTCATGGAGACGCCAATTGTGAACACCGCAGATGCAACAATGGAATTCTTTCCATTCGGGCTTACGCTGTCTCCAAGCTCGATAGCCGGATTCAGCCTCGCCGTACCAGCAGAATATGGACGATACGACACGCCACCAAGCAGGCTATTCACATAATCACAAATTGCCTGCGTCGCATAGATACAGTCCGCTTGAATCTCATAGCCTGACGTGCCGGAAGAATACTGCGTATCCCCATCTGGATAAAGCGTGATCCTTCCAATCGTCACCATGTCGGAAAGCGCGTCGTAGGATGCGACGCGCGTCGTATCGACCGTAGACGGAGAAGCAAGCCGTACAAGCCGAAGCTTGTTTCCTTCGGTAATGATGAAGTTGCCGCCGGACGCAGCCGCGATTCCGGAAAGCACCTCTCGCATCGTATAAAGCCCTACAGGGCTGTCAATGCTGTAAGGTGCAATCTGGTTGCGGCTGTCCGTTTCCACACCGAGAGCCGACGCGATGTACGCAACAGCGGCATCCATCGTCATCGAGCCAGCCGAACTTGGAAATTCCTGCTCTGCCGCAAGCATCCGGTCGTATGCCGTGATGGTCATAAGACCGTTTGCGGCAATTTCTCTCGTGTCGATGTAGAACGTTCCAAATGGAATCCAGTCGGTCACGACCGAATATGCACCGGCCAGAATGTACCCATCGTCCGTTTTGATGATGTTCCCAGCCTCGTCCGTGACCAACGTGGTAGGCTCGTAGTTCGTGAGCCGGACATAGCATTCAATTTTTGCTGCCGTGGGAATTGTTCCTTCCGGCCTGAATACCATGTCCAGCATTGCGGACGTAGCCTGACCAATGGTCAGCTTGTCCATCATGGATTTCGTGATCTGCGCGGACTTGATAGACCCGTAGGTGTATGTGACCCCGTTTATGACGGCCTTGAATTCAGTTTTGTGGTCGATTTCAAAAACGTTGGTCCAGTTGCTCGGAACTGACTGCATGGTATCACCTACTTTTCAATGAGAGGAAACGTGATCCCGTCCCAATACTCGCGCCCGTCCGGCTTCTTGATGCAGAAGGACGCAGGGTTGTTGTTGGAATACATCGTTTTTGTAACTGTGCCGCCCTCCTGCGGATCTGTGTACTGTACCTCGACAAAAACAGGCATGATCGCAGACAGGAGGTCGGAAGCCTCCGAAAGGAGCAGCGGGCGGCACGTAACGTCCAGCCTGACTTTCGTAGCGACGCGCGTTCGTTCCATATTGCCGTCCAGCATACGCCCAGTATCTGGGGAATCTACGTCGTTCCTCGTCCACTTGAAGCCACGGAACGCAATGTAATCCGTAATGTCTACTCCGTTTATCTTTACTGTCATAGTGCCTCCCTACACGCCGGACAGCGCCGCACCGTACATACGGTTTCTCCGATTCTGGCCTGCCGTGATCTCCTTGCCGTCAAGATAAATGTGCGTAGCACCGCCTTGCATACCGGACATGAGCGGTGCAATCGCGCGGTAAACACCATCGGACACAGCGTCTACGATCTGGTCGTTGTTTGCAACGGCTGTTCTCCCGCCAATGGAGCCTACCAGTTCGGGGCCAGCTTCTCTTGCGTAGAACAATTGCCCAGACGTGACGAAACCGCCGGATGCGAATTTGCCGACCTTGTTCGAAAACTCCGAGGACGCGGCGTTTGGCTTTTCTACTACTGATCGTCCACCTGTAAAAATGTTTGCAATGGCATCTTTCCACTTGTCTATCGTAGACTGAACATTTGCGTTCCACCAATTTACAACGCTGTCCCACGCTTCTTTGATCGGGTTGAACACGTTATTCCAGTTCGGCTCTCGTTTCTCGAACAGAGATTCACAAGCTTCTGCAATCATTCCAAGTCCAAGCGGAGTGGCAACGCCAGTAAAGAGCAGGCATACGCCAATAGCCAGCATCCCAGACGTTTTCGCAAGCCTCTTTATCGTTTCCCACACTTTGGTGATCTTTGTTTTGACGTAATCCCAGTTTACCGCAGCTGTTGCAACCAACGTGACCGCGCCAGCAGCGATAAGGGCGATACCAAGTGGGAGCATGACGCCACTAAACACAAGCACAACGCCAAGGACGAGAAGCCCGCTTGCGACAAGTGCGAGTGTTTTCCCTAGTTCTCCCTGTAGTGCTGTCCTAATGGTTTCCCAATTCACCGCCACAACGCTTGCAAGGCCAGCCGCACCGGCGATCATAAGTCCAATCCCGAGCGGGAGATTCGCACCGGAGAATGTAAGCACACAGCCCAAAACAAGCAATCCGGCAGACACAGCAGCGAGGATTTTCCCGAGCGTCCCTTGCAATTGCTTTTTCATTCGCTCCCAGTCGAGTTTCGCCGCCGCTCCAAGAACCGCCGCGCCTGTCAGCATAAGGCCAATGCCAAGAGGAATATTCGCGCCGGAGAATGCAAGAATCACGCCAACAACAAGCACACCCGCACCGACGGCAATCATGATCTTCTCGATTGTGTCTTTGACCTTTTCGGTCATTTCGTCCCAGTTTGCCGCAATTTCTTTCGCAAATAGATACGCGCCCGCAGCCATGAGACCGAGGCCCAGCAGAATGTTTGCGCCAGAGAATGTAAGAATTGCACCGATAACGAACATCCCGAGTGCAGACGTCAGGATTCCGTATGCGGAAGTAACGAATTCCTGAATCCTTGTTAGGACTTCTGCAAATTTCTTCGCTTTTTCGCTGATCTGTGCTTCCTCGAACATATCCGAGTAGTCCGCGCCAGCGGCTCCGCCGCCTCCACCCTTGTTTTCATCGTTCAGACGGTTGATCTCATCGAAGCCGAGCAGCGTCTTTTGCAGTTCCTTTGCTGCGCCGGATGCACTCTTGAGGCTCTTCGCATAGTCCACGGTGTTCTTTTTTGCCTTTGTGAATGTGCTTTGACCTCTCAGTGCTTGGAAGAACTGATTGACTGCATTTGCCGCCGTTATAAACGCGCTTGCAATTGTGTTAATAACGGGGAGCAACGCTGCAAGTGCAGGCATGACCGCCGCGCCAACGGAATTTTTGACCTGTAGCAATGTTGACGCATACTCGGACATTGTGGCGTTTGCGGTCGCCGCGTCTGTGCTGTTCAGGGCGGCGCTGTACTGCACGAGATTGTTCACGCCCTCTTTGCAGGCCGTAGATATTCCCTTGATCGCGGAACGAACTACGCGATACACAGCGATACGCCCAAGAGATTTTACCAATCCCTTTATCTGGCTTCCTATTGCAGAGAGTGGAAATATCGCCGCCTTCGCCGCGCCGATAACGCCTTTATTTAATGCCTCCGAGAAAGCCTTGAAGTCAGATACGGACGTTCTCGCAGCGTCGCCAGCTTCCATGACCTGTTCCGTCACTTGCCCGACTTCAACTTCATCCGCCGCGCCCATTTGCACCGCCGCAGCTGGAGCATTTGCCGGAGTGCCGGTATTCCTCGGCCCATTCGACGCGCCTGCTACAGCGTTCACGTTCTGTGCAGCCTCTCTAAGGTTTGAGAAGTCGATATCCGCAATGCCCTGTAGCGTCTGTAATGTCGTTGAAAGGCCGTCATTCGCGCCCGTGACATTATTTATCACCGTACCCAAACTCTTTATCTGGTTGACAGCAGCCTTTAATCCAGCGCCACCGGAAACAGATTGCTTCAACTGCGTCAGCGCCGAAACAAGTCCCTCTATTCCACTCGAGGCGTCCGAAGCGCTTTTTTTAATCTCAATTTCCAGTGTTTCAACTGTCGCCACTCATATCACCACTTTTCTTTTTGAAATTCCGCTCCATATTCTTGAAGAATGCGATTGCCCTTTCTCTCTCACGCTTTACCCGTGCCGCCCGTTCTTCCGGCGTGTCCGGTGTGATCTTCCGGGGTTTGCTCGGATACTCGATAGGCTTTTTGCCTTTCCCGGCAAAGGCGTTGGACAGCGCGATAGAAATAGCATCAAAAAAATAAACGCCTTGGAGCCACAATTCATAATTCTTGCTCTCAAGACGTAATCTGTCTGCTTCAATATAAGGCTTCATCTTGGCGGGATTCATATTCCAGAATCCCGCCTCGCTGATTCCGATCATGAGACATTGCGGAAGATACGTCTCAATGCATTCCTCACGAAAGGATGCGTAGTGCTTTTTTACGCAGTTTCCGTCTGGCCCTTGCTGTCCGCCGTTTCCGCTCTCTTGGACAGAGCCTGAAAAAAACCGCTTTCTTCGACGGCCTGACGGAGAACATCTGCAAGCTCCTCCATCGTACCGCCGTTCAAAATGTGCTTCTCGATCTCTTCTCCTGCCTGATCTGCCTTGGCGCCCATACACATTGCCGCATAAGCGCGGATAAACATGATGGACTTCGCTTCGATATCGGACATGGGCACGCCCATATCCTCGAACTGACAGACCGTGTTGAAGGTGATCTCCTTTGTCGGATACCCCTTCCCGTTAATTACGATTCTCTCCTGCATGCACATTCCTCCATGAAATTAGGCACTTGCCGTCGGTTTTACTGCCGCGTCCCAGCCAATGTTTCCGTTCGGGGTGATATATGCCGTGTTCTCAAGAACACTGTCAACCTCCGCGCCGGCAAAGCCAAGCGGAGACGGGTTGCCCGTGAAGAAAAACGCCTTGGTCAGGCCGGGAATGTAGAATTCCCACCACGTTTTCTTTCCGGCTCCCGCTGCGGTCTTGTACTGGTCAACAATATCATCCCAAGTCGTTTGCAGATCGTTGGACATATTGAAGGTCACAGCCAGCGCCCCGCCGGGGTCTTTCAGACCGTCGATGTAGGTTTTCCATTCCGTCGCTTCGAGCGGCGTCGTTTCCAGCGTGGACGGCTCCGGATTCATGTCCGGGAGGCTCTTTGCGCCCTTGATCTGCGTGAAAGCCGACGGCTTCGTCCCCGCGACTGTTTCGATAGCATAGCCAAGCAGAATGCCTGCCGTGCTGAGTTCAATTGCCATTTGGCTACCTCCTTAGAAGTCGTTTATTTTCGTCAACGACTGTCCGATACCGTGCGTTCATCCGGTAGATGGATGTTTCCGCGTTCGGCAATGTCATGGGTTGCCTGCTCAGTCTGGCAAAACCCAACGCTGACATTTTTTCGTCAATCGTCTGCATGATCTCTTTTGCCTGTGCTTTGCGCCCACTTTTAAGGTTGCTGTATACGTTGACCTCATACATGAGCTGAGAGTGGTGTGAACCTTCCGTATCAAGCGCCGGAAGGTACGCTGCGTTGTCCTCTTCGATAATGCTGACAGCCGGGAAAAACTCAGGAGCGTGGACATACTCGCCAGTCACAAAAATGTCCCCGTATTTCGCTTCCAACGTCGTTGCAACCACATCGAACACATCTGTCTCAATATCAGGAACCACCTGTGAACACCTCCCGCGCTATCCGCAAAATCTCCTGCTGTAGTTCTTTCCCCGTCTGGTACATCGTCGCGGACGGCGGGTTGCCGTATGTATGCAAGCCGCCCTTGTCCTTCGGCAGCCACCATCCCTTGGGGTCGTCCCAATGGCCTTTGCCCGGATATGTTCCGGGCCCGTAGTTCATCGGGGCAGGATGCCCGTATCCGTATGTGACGCCGGAGCCGAATTCGATGAACAAGACTGCCTCTCCGGATGCAATGATGGAATAGCCATTCTCTATAGGCTCTACAGAGATAGAAACGTCATTGTCTCCCGTGTAGACCGCCCTTGAAAATCCGAGGGAGGCTTTTGTGGCTCCAATTTCGGCTAGTCGCCGTGTCACTTCATCGATTTTTCTGTCCCACTCAGCATTAAGTTTCCGGATATCATTGATGGCCTTATTGATAGACGTGGGATTCAGCTCTATCGTGATCTTCTTCACGACACGGACACCTTCTTGATCGCAACCGTCGTGCTGTTGATGGAATTCGCCACCTTTACGACAACGTAGTCCCACGGGGTCGCCGTGGAACCGTCAGCGGCGATCTCCGGCGCTTTCTCGATCCAGAGAACCGAAGACTCGTCCAGATTCAAATTCTTGTCACAGGTCGTTATCGCCCTGTCGTAGTCGGCATTGATTCCGAAGTGTTCATCGTCCAAGGAACCACGCGCGGCAGATACATTCGCTCTGGCCTCGATGGGGTTTCCGTACTTTACCTTGTACTGGCCCGTCCGCTTCCCGTCGGAAAGGATTTCCTCGTTCCCGGTATAGTTGGCGTACCAAAACCGTTTTTCATTGCGTCGGAGCGATCTCAATACGCCACCACCTTTGCGCATACGTTGTTCCGTATGTAAGAAACCATATCGGAGTATTTGAACACTCTGGAAATGCCGTTTTCACTGTGGGAAATCTGGTTTTCCGTGCCAATCAGGTTGTACCCGGCAATGACCGCCATGATCTCGACTGTATCGTAATCGGGAGAAATGGATTCAGACCCAGACCATGACAGTATCTCGCTTTCAGCCATGGAAAGGTACGCACCGATCAGCTCTTCGTTCCCGCTCTCTCCGAGAAGAAGCTCCACTCTCCTGATTTTTTCATCAAATGTCACGATGCGTACCTCCTGTTATCAGGCGATGGTAAACCAGCCCTTGGTCTTGGGGTTGTCGCCGGATGCGGGCGTGACCTTTACATAGCCAACGCCAGACTTCGCGTAGTAAGTCTTGCTGGCGTTCACGGTTTCCTCCGTTGCTGCGGTTGCGGTGCCCTTGAATACCTTGACGTCCTTGGTCTCGTCCGTCAGCGCTGCAAGGTAGTACTTGCGGGAGAAGATGTAGTTCTCGCGCTTGTTCGCCGCGTCCTCGGAGCGATTGTTCGCGATGTTCTGCTCGACCTCGACGCCCTTCTTGTTGAAGAGAGTGACGGCTTCCTTGGTCGCCACATAGACAGAGCCGGACGTTGCGTCCTTCTTGGTGTAAACGTTCACGCCTGCAACCGTACCGACATAGCCGTTTCTTGCAAACGACTCCACGTACTGGAGCGTATCCTTGAGTTCCTTCCGGAGTTCTGCAACATCGGCCGGGCTGACGAATGCAAAAATGCTCGCGCCCTCAAGGTTTTCAAGGTTGAGCATTGCCTGTGCGTCTGCAAATGCATCAAAGTTCAGTTTGGTGGCAAGGACGACCATAGTTGCCTTTGCGAACTCGCCGTAAACGTCCTTGTTTACAGTGTTGAACATATCGGAACCGGCGCGGCGCATACCGACGGGGACGATCATGGGGTCTTCCATTGCGTCCTCGTCGAGATACTTGAAGCGATTCTGCGCAAGAAGGATCTTGTATTCATCCTGCACATAGCTGACCTCGATGGTCTGAGTGTTTCCGACACCCTTTGCAAGCTTTTCCGTACCGGCGGTTGCGGAATAACGATTGACCTTTCTGGTCATACCGGCAGTTCCTGTCAGGTTGTTGTCAACCGTGCAGAACTGCTGGAGGTCAAGGTGGGAATTGTACTGATCTTCGATCTCATTCGAGAGGAAGAAATTGCTATAGGGTTTGTTCATAAATTAGTTACCTCCGTATAATTTTTCGTACTGCTCCGGGTTCTTCTGAGAGAACTCGAAGCGTTCAGCCACGCTCATCTTGCGCAGACTGTCCAGTGTGACACCGGCATCCTTCCCTGCGGGCGGCCTCTGGCCCTTTGCGAGATTCCCCGCATCCGCTGCGGCTTTCAGTGCCTCGTTGTGCTTCTGCTGGTTGGCGAAAACAACGTCCATCTTGCCGTCAGCAAGGGCCGCCGCCGTATCTGTGGCAAGCTGCTCCGCATAGCCAAGCCCGAGGAACTTCGCCTTGTACTCGGAAACGACCTTCTCTTTTCTGAGTTTTTCAAGCTCTTCCATGATCTTCTTTTCGTTTGCCGTCCGCTCCGCTGCCGCCGCCTCATCCTCGGTCATTTTCGATTTGAGCTGCTTGGACAGGTCTGCCGCCTCGGACGCCTTGCGGTCGAACACGGCCTTTTCGACGTACTTCGACATATCAACAGGGTCGGCAAATTCCATGCCGGTAATTGCCTCTCTGGCCTCCTGCGGGAGTGCGTCGAAATTAGGGATTTTGCTGGTGTCGATTTTCATAATTCATTCTCCTTTGGGATTTAAGGCTTCTCTGCCTGTGTAAAGTGGGCTTTTTGCGCTGATCTCCCAGCGTTTGGGTTTTCAGTTCTTCTCTGAACAAATCTGTGAATAAACAAAAAATGGCCGACAAGAAGGAAAACCCTCTCGTCGGCCATGCCTTGCCGCTTCCATCGGACATCATCTTACCGATGGGCCGATATTTAATTATCTGTCAGGCCGGTATTTCACCTTTCTGGACACGTCCACAACGACGATCCCGGCCTTTTCGTTCTTGATCTCGGCGATCCCGCCGTTTTTCAAAATCGCCTCTACGGCTGCTATGACTTTTTCGTCCAGCATAGGATCACCCACTGACAGGTACAAGGATGCATCTGCATCCGTAGTGCTCTTTTGGCGGAACCTTGTCTATGTCGTAAACAACGCCGTCCCGTTTGCCGCAATCGTCGCAAACACGATCATCCTCCATCGTCACCCAGCGCACACGTTTTACGCCGCAGTCGCGGAACGCAGCCAGCATTGCAGCGTCACACGCGCCGATACCGTATTGAAGCGTCTGCGTCCACCAATAATTCGCGGAGCGACGGATGTCGGCCTGAAAGTTCTCGCGGCTGTCAAACTCCCTATCCGTAAGAATGCACTCGTTGAGCCGCATCCTGCGCCGCTCAACTTCTTTTTCGTAGATGTAGCGGGTCACCGGGTTGTATTCCTGCAAGTAGCTTTCGACCCACTTCACATCTATTTTTCGCCGTTTCCCGGCGAACCCGAGCTGCGACGCCTGACCGAAAGCGAACAGGTAAGCAAAATAGCCTCCGTCTAAATATAGCCGCTCGTTCCGCTGCGAAAGCCGCTTGTACATCTGAGCCGTGGCCTTGCGCGTGTTCAAAACGTTCAGCTCGTCGAATCCCATAAGAGAGAGCCGATTAAACTCCCTCCTGAGATTGTTCTTGACTGCCGGAAGCTCCTTGTCCAGTTTGCTGTAGATCGTCGTTTTCATCGCTGTCCACCTCTACCGGCTCCCACTTCTTCATCTGCTCCTGATAGTACGCTTCCGACATATTGAACGCCGACTGCGGGTCTGAGAACAGGCCACAATGCTCGAATGCAAGAGCAGGATGGATGTGCGAATTATTGAGCATCGAAACAAGCACCTGTGACTTGCTCTGAATGTTATCGTAATTGTGCCGCGTGAACTTGATATCGACGTCTTTCAGCATGAGCGAAAGCCCGCCGGAACGCTTGATAATGGAAAGCGCGATTTTCAGGAACTCTCTTTCAGAACGCTTGAAGTTCGCCTCGTCGGATTTCGCTCTTGCCTCTGCCGTAGACCACCCGTCGCGGACAATGACCGCTGCTCCGGTATCGCTTGTGCTTGTTCCGCCGTTCCTGTTCGGCATACCGACGATTTCAAGCACCTTCTGGTACAGATCGTCAATGAGCGTCTGCGTCTGCGTCTGGTTTAGCTGTTCGTTAAGGACTTTGATGTCGGCCTTGTTCTCTCCGAAGGATTTCAGGATGATAAGTCCAGCATCCCGGAGGTTTTTCGCCTTGTCCTCGTCGATCTCGGCATTATAAAGCACCATAAGCGACTGAATGAACTGGTCTACGCCGTCAAGCCTATCGCTCTGCGTGTCGTTGATCGCGTCCAGAAGTGGAAGTACGATCTCAAACGCACCCTGTCTGGCGTTATTCAGGACATATTCCACGACCGGGATGTACCCGACTGTGTTTTTCTCATGCTTCACGATCCGTCCTGTACCGTTTACGCCGTCGCTCTCGATCTCAAAATACTCCGAACCTGTCCAAACGCTGAAAACGACCGTCAAATCGTCCTTCTTGACGTACTTGACGCCAATGACAGGCTTTTCCACGACCCCGGAGTAATGCACGACAAATGCGCCGCGCGGGTCTAGGCAGTGGACAGTGAACGGCGTATCGTCTCCGAGGTCTGGCTTCTCGCCGACAGAGAGGGCCGGGACCGCTTTCCCGAGAATCGCAGCGTCGTTCGGAAGCACAAGCCTGTAGCCTACACCACAAATGTAGAGCCATTCCGCAATGTCGTTGTCCACGCAAGCCTTACTGCAAAGCTCCATGATGTCGTTCAGCTCGCCAACTTCTTTGCTCGTATCTGTGTCGGAGCGGCTTACATACTGGATCGGCTCGCCGAGCAGATAGCCCGTCTTGAATGAAACGATCTCATTCGCGATGTTCTCAACGATTTTATTGCAGATTTCAGGACGAATTTCCTTTTTCCTCTGTAAAACAGGCTGCTGCCCCTTGAAGTAGCTGTACAGGTACTCGATATCCCCGTAATTGGAGATATGGTCGTTCATTGCATATTCCAGCACTGTCAAAACATTGCTCTCGTCTACATATTCAACGTCGGTTTTGATTTTCGTGCGTCCAAACTGCATAGGATACCCCTTTTCGTTGGTGGGCCGTCTCGGACTCGAACCGAGATGTTACCGGTTATGAGCCGGTCGCTCTAGCCATTTGAGATAACGGCCCGTGACTGCCTTCCTGCTTAGATTATCACGCGCAGAATTTTTGCGGCGCATCCTAGGTTTGCCGCTATCTGCGTAGTTTTCAGCAAGCGTTGGTATTCTCTGTATGGCTCGACAGTCGCGCACACATCATCCGGGAGCGACCCGGCAACTGGCGGTGGACGTAAGTGTCGAACTCAACGGATCTCTCCGCGCACTGTGTTCAAAGCAGGCTCCGGGGCCGCCCGGATTCATCCACCGTATGGCGGGACATGAAGGGCTTGAACCTCCGACAGGCGGATTAACAGTCCGCTGCTCTACCAACTGAGCTAATGTCCCGTATGTTCTGCTCTCGCCTTGACACCCGGACGAGCCGGATGCCAAGGAGGAAAGTAATGAAACATGGCCGTGCCAAGGCCGGAGCAGAACTCTTTACATAGATAATAGCACAGAATCACGTGAAAACGTCTGTTTTCGTACACTTTCAACGGAAATAGCGCACACAAACGTGCATCAATTTAGAACGTTCGGCGTTTGATCTCGATTTGCGCAGAGCCATGATACAATTCGTCGGCTAACATTGCCAAACTATCCGGCGCGTCGTCGTGCACGTTCTTACCTGTCTGTGAGAATGTACACACTTCGCGCATAAACTCGTCGTATTCCGGTGTTCTGTGTTCTTTGTCGATGAAATAGAACTTCTTGATTTCCGGGGAGTACTGAATAATCCGCCCGAGCTTGCTTTGATTGTTCGGCGCTCTCTGAGAAGTGATATTCGTCGTCGCCCCAATTCCTCGAAGCAGTCTATCAACAGTCGAAGCATATTCTCCGCCGCCGTTGTTCGCCTCGAAGCGCTCCTTGTGCGGCTTGTGCTCCTTCGTCCGGTTAACTACAAGAGGCTGCGTAACGTCCTTCGCGCCCTTGCTGAAAATAACGTCGTGAATATAAACGCTGCCGTCCGTCGCTACATACGCAAAGGGCATTGCAAGGCTGTCACCGCCGCCCCACGCCACGTCGCACACAGCGACTTTATAGAAATCGTCTTCCGGCAAAACGCCGTTGTAATACCGAAGAGACTCCGCAGGGAACAAAAGGCCCTCACGAACATAAGGTTTACCCTGATACTTCGCACACCATGTCGCATCGTCGATGCTGGCTTTCATGTCCTTGTAGTACTCCGTAGAGAATCCAAGCCCGTATTGGTAGTTGAAATTCGATTCTCCCTTTTCGTTCAGGGCCGGAATCACGCGGAACCGATATCGTGGGTTTCCTTCGTACTGCTCCTGAATCCGTCCCAGCGGATCGGCAACGTTCCACCGTGTACCGACCATCAGTTCGAAAGCCCCGTCTTTTTTTCTGTCTTTGAGCTGATTCAAATACGCATCGTATTTTGCTTGCAGCCGTACAGGATTCAAGGACTCTTCCAGATCCTCTATCAGGTCGTCCACATACAAGCATCCGCCCGTTCCGACTTCGACTGCGCCGGTCAGTGCTCCGCCGACAGACCGCGCCGTGAACGTCGGGAAGCGCTTCTTCCGCTCCAGCTCAATCGTCTCGTTCTTTGCGGAATTATCCACGACCTTAACATCTGGGAACACGTCAGCCCAAGAGTACGTTTCCGCGTCCGTCAGGATGTTCATTGTCTCTCTGTAGAACCCGTCCGTCAGTTTATCCGAGTGTCCTGACATGACATTTGCAACTTCCGGTCTCTTCCCCATGATCCACGTCATGAAAAAAATGCAGAGCGTAGACTTCCCAACTCGCGGAGGCAAAGACACCCCGAGAAAATCCAACTCTCCGTCGTTCAGTTCCTGCAAGTCCTGTACAAGTGGCCGGAGCGTCGCCCTTCTCGGAACATAAAACCGTTTCGTCTTGTCCCTGTTCCATTCCAGATATACGCAGTAAGAATCGAAGTCATCTTTCGCGGCCAAGAGATACGTCTTTTTGTTTATTTCGAAAAATTTGAGAACTGCATTCGCATCTTCCGTTTCTTTCACCTTCAAAGCAGTTGCGTTTCTCAACCACAAATCATGTTTGAACGCGTGCTCCCTATCCGCCTCCCACATTGCCCTGACAATGTCGAAGTAGTCCCCATACGCCGCGCTATCCTCCGGTCTCGACTCGATGAATCGCCTGATCCTGCTTAACGTCTCTTCGTACATCCTTCTCCTCCAAAAGCAAAAGAGCCGACGCTTACAACGTCAGCCCTTCTTTGCTGCTTACACCGAACCCCTTATCGGTGCGGCGTGTATTCAATTCGGTCGTAAGTAAATGCCTTTTTACATTTTCCGTGGTAAAAGCGTTCACCGGGCCGAGGCCTGGGACTCCGTTTCCCCCTCCGGTATGCACCTTCACGGCCTGTATAATATGCGCTTCATGCATTGCATACGTGCATAACGTTCACGTTTCAATGATTTTCAACGTGTTTTCGCAACTTTCCGCAGATATTCAACGCAACAAAATAGATATTTGGTGGCGTTACTTGTCCGGCATATCCGGCACGGGGGACACTTCCGGCAGTGCGTCCCTATACTTGTCCGCGATCTCAGCAGGGGAAACCCCATTATCTAGCGGATTATTCGGAGTGACCACAACATCTTGTGCATCTTTGTACCCGAACATATTCTTGCCAATGAAAATACCGGACGCCGGATTGATCTTGCCGGATTGCATCCAATCATTCCAGAGGGATTCAAGTACAAACATAGCTTTTTTTATCACCGGTAGGTGAGTTGTGCTCCTATAGTCCCCTGCTCTCCATTTGCGAATAGTAGTGGCGTCCACGCCCAGCCATAGCCCCATACCGGGAACGCTTGGCTTTGCATCCTGGTTGATGCAGAATTCGAAGTATTCTTGAATGCGGTGTTCAACCTGCTTGGGATCGCTGATATCGATCGTGGGGAGATCCCATGCAACCATAGCATTGCGCAGATATCGGGCATTGTCTCCCGGCTCTATGTACTCTTGGCCGAAGTTGGCAAGATCGGGCCTGTTGCGCTTGCGCTTTGGCTTTGCGATCTCTGTTGATTGTTCCTTGGCTGCGTTTGCCTTTGGCATGAACTCACCCCGTAAAAATCAAAATTGCGCTTTTGCGTCGGCTGCGCGTGCGCAAGCTAGCTTGCGGCTGCGCTGCTAGCAAAAGCATAACATTTTTTGTACGGGAAAATCAAGGCTTTTGGGCGTGCCGCGGGGAAGTGGTGCCCGTTTGCGTGCATCACTTTGCGCCGTGCGCGGCTTCGTTGCGCGATCGTCGGCGGAATCGTGGCAGATATGGGAGTTTTGCGCAGGGGCGCGTATATTACAAGAGTGGTGCATACTCGGGTTGAAAGGAATAATCAACGCGCGTACATTGTGCGCCGCTGTGGTGCATCCGGTGCGCGGGGGCTCTCAGACATGCGAGCCGCTGACGCTCCCGCATTGCGAAGATAGATACTACACAGGATAGCAAGAACACCGGCCGCCGTTAATCGGTAGTCGGTGCTTTGCTCATTCGCTCTTTGATTGCGGCCTTTATGTATTGGTTTACCCGCTCGCCTCGCGCATCGGCTGCGGCCTTGAGCTGCTCATACTCTGTAATTTGCATATCCAGCGGAACGCGCTTAATATGCGCCGCTCTGTACTTGTCCGCCGCTTTTTTGCCTGCCTCCGTGTATGCCATCTTGTCGCCTCCTTCATGGTAGATTGTAGCACACTCGCCCGCCGTGTGTACATATACAATATTGCATAAAATGTGTACGCATATTTTGTGTAATATTTAGTGCTTTCCCCTGTTGACATATATGTGTACGTATATTATAATAAGCATGTAAACAAGAGATACGGAGCCGCCAAGCGGCAGAAAGGAAACGAAATGAAACTGTTTATGACGAAGAAAGAAAAGCTTGCAAAGAAAGAAGAACTCACCGCAAAATACGAGGCACTCAGCAAAGAATACCGTGAAACCGTAAAAAAGGCGAAAGAAATCGAAGCGACGAAGGGCGAAAAATTTTCTTGGAGCTATTTTCAGCGGGCAGAGCAACTGCTTGTAGAAATGTCCAAAATCAAACTGTAAATCCCCTGACGAGTCTTGGCAGAATAAGTTGCTTGCTGACTCTGGGCTTCTGGGCGGTTGAGCCGATCAGCCGCACTACATAATCTTAAATCAGGAGGAACAAACAATGAAAATCATTAACAACCGTGAAGAATTCCGCGTGATCGACCTTTTGAACCAGTACGACGATCTCTACTTTGAAGGTCTGAACATCTCGGCCCGTCCGTACCGCAATAGCCTTGTTGTTATCGACTTGGCGAACGCGATGCAGAACGGCAAGACCTGCACGCGCTGGCGTTTCTCGGTCAGCACGTGGAAGATGGACGCAGACCGCCTATGCCTGACTGAATATGTAGAGATGTCCGCGCCGGAGTGCGACACCCTCGCGGAGCTTGTCGCATGGCTTCGCGCCGGGAAGCCTATGCGCGAGGTGGACGGCCTGACGGTCTCGGCAGAGACACAGCCGGGAAACCGGACGTTTTCGCCCTTCGCCCCTGTGAAGCCCGTGAAGCTTGGCGACCGGCTGAACGCCGGGACGATTGCAAAGGCCGTCCGCTCTGGGCAGATCGTCGCAGGCCGCACCGAGGGCAGATACACGGACGACTACGCATTTGACGCGGCTACAGACTTCGGACGTGGAGAGATCGACGTGCAGGCGTTCGCGCAGGATATCTACGAGAACCCGCGCGGCTGGCGCTTCTGGTGGCACGACGACAACCGGCGCGAGATCGTCGCAGCGTGCCACACGTTCGACTATAAAACGCTTTCTGTTGCGGGCTGACCTCCACAGGGTGAACGGAACTTATTTCTTCGATGGAGGGAAAACAGCATGAAAATTACAAGCATGGGCGGGCAAGTTCCCGCCCTGTTCGCCGATATGCTTAACCAGCCGCATTTGCTAATTGCTGGCGCGTCCGGCTCCGGTAAATCCGTTTTGCTTAATGGGCTTGTGTGCGCTATCCTGCGCCACCATCCAAACCAGATGCAAATGATTCTTATCGATCCGAAGCGGACAGAGCTTAACGAATATGCCGCGATGCCGCACACACTGCGCCACGCCACGGAACACGGCGACATCATAGCGGCGCTTGATTATGCGATGGGCATTGTAAACGCCCGCTACAAGGACATGCAGCGGCGCAGGATGCGCACATACGACGGCGCGAACGTGTATGTCATCATCGAAGAGTTCGCCGACCTCATGACCACGGCAAAGAAAGAGACATTGCCGACTGTTCAGCGCCTTTGTCAGATCGGGCGCGCCGCAAAAGTGCATGTTATTCTTGTTACGCAATGCCCGCTTGCAACGATCATCCCGACGGCGGTTAAGGTCAATTTTACGGCCATTTGCGGCCTGCACACCGCTACCCGGCAGCAAAGCCGGAATATCTTAGATATGCCCGGCTTGGAACAGCTCCCGAGATACGGCCAGTGCATCTATCAGACACCCGCCGGGATGTGGCGCTACGATGTGCCTTATACTGGAGACCGCGAAATAGCCGCGGTTACTACGTTTTACAAAAAGCAACGCTCTTTTCTGCAAAGAGTCTTTGCGAGATAAGATAACCCCGCCCGTGTGGGCGGGGTTCTTTTTCTGCGGTATCGCAAAAGTTTATTCCGTGTCTCCGCTATCTTCTCTTTCTTCTTTGTTCTTCCCGTTTTTCTGCAATGACGCCCGCAGGAACGCAGTTATCAGGATGTTCGCCTGTTCTTCTGTTGCGCCCGCGTTTATCGTAGCTTTGTAAAACAACAGCGACATTTCTGCAAGCGCTCCAACGGCGTCAATGAGTTCGCCCATCATATCCGAATCCCCTTTATAAATTTGTCGTAGTACGTTGTAGCTACCGCCATAGCCGCCCACATGTCGGCGGAAAAGCCGAAGAAAAAACCCGGCTGTTTCTTTGTGCCTTTCCCGAAGTTCGGCTGTCCGGGCGCGTAGCGGTCAGCTAGCGCCTGCCGGATGTTGCCATCCTTCGCCCTCGGCGAGCCGCACAGGCAAAGCTTTTCTTCCCGCCGGTAGATATGCTCCATCCGGCGGAAGCCCCGCGTTAGCGCACGCTCCCAAAATCGGCCTATCCATACGCACGTATCGAAGACTTCTGCACCGACCGCCATGCCCATTCCGGCGATCATCTCAATCGCAAAATCTGTTTCTGCGCTTTCTGCGATCTCGGAAATGATCTGCATCATTTCTGCGTTCTCTACCTTCCCGACACGAAGCACACGCCTGATTTCTGCCTCGTCGTATTCGGCCAAGACATAGCCGCTTCTGATGTTGCCGGGGTCAATGGATAATATTTTCATTTTCAGCCTCTTTCTGCATCGCATCAACACGCCGCTTAAGCCTTTCTGCGCGTCGCAGATGGTTTTCTGCCCGTGATATTATCCGCGTGACTGTAGACCTGTTTACGCCGTATCTGCGGGCTATTTCGCCGGTTCTGACGCCGCTCATGTAGAGCAGATAGAATTCTTCCTGCCTGTCCGTCATAGCAATTCCCCCAGCCCGAACATATTCCCTTCGCCGCAGAGGAACAGTAGCTTTACAAGGTCAACGAAAACGCGCGGATTCAGTCCGGTTTTTATCTCGATCATGCGCAAATGGTAATCAACGTCGCCCGGACTCAAAAAAATCTCTTCTGCGGTCTTTCTGCTGCTCATATTGCACTTCGCAAATACCGGTAGTATCTTCTTCTGCGTCCATGTAATGGCTTCCATTCCTTTCTGCACCGTCAAACCTCCTTGCATTCGTCATTTCGCACGTTTACCCTATGCCCGTTTACGGAGACAACGTATCCGGTCGGCGCTCTGTGACATTCGTATTTCTCCGCAATATAGGTTTTGCCGGGAATTGGCCTGAAATCAGCGTAAATCGGAAGAACTTTGGTTATAATTACCTTAACGCCGTCCGTCCTTTTTGGTTTAGCAGCCGCACCGAGTTTTACGTGCTTTTTCTTCTGCGGGTCTCTGTATGCGTGATAACATTCCGGCGTACAAAATACACGTTTGTTTGTGTTTTTTGTCTTTCTCGTTATCAACTTCCCACAAGTCGGGCAATGCATTGTAATTTCAATCATTTTCCCGTCTCCTTTGCCTGTAAAAGAGTTTATTGTACGCTTCATAGCGTTCGTCGATGTGCGTCGAGCTGACGATCCCACCCGTTTTCTCCATCAGCACATCAAAGTAATTCTTGTCTTTTCCGCACGGATGCATTTCCGGACATCCTCCGCGATATATGCAGCTCGGGCAAAGCACATCCGCAATTTCCGGCTCGATCTCATGCAGCGCCGCCTTAAAGTCTTCGGCATACTGTCGCGTCTCTGGCGAGGACTGGCGGCACAAGCGCTTGCGCATGGTGTCAATGAGCGACTGCACGTTTGCCTCGCCTGTGAAGTCAACAGGCGCGTCCTGTGGTAGTTTGTCTCGCGGTATCCCCGTCCTGTCTGAACGCTGGCTTTTGATGTACTTCTCAAATTTGTGACGGCTCCAATGCGTCGCCACCCAACTCTTGATGCCGTGCCATGTCCATTTTACGGAGATATCCCGGATCGGGCTGTGCTCCGCAATGAGGATCTTTTTCTTGAAATCCACGCTCGGCTCATGGTCAAGCGGCGGCTTTCCGACCGTTGACCGGCAGTCGGAAGCGACTTCTACCCAGTCACCCTTTATTTTCAGGATTTCGGTCTTTCTGCCCATTCTCCGACGCCTCCTGTTCCATTTCCACGGCAAATGCAATCCGACAAAGTGCGTGTGCAAGATGGTCGTTTGATTCGTCACCAGCGAGCCACGCAAAAAGATGCGTAAGCGCACGCCCTACGTGCTCTTTCGCCGGAATCAGTTTGTAATTATCCTCGGTGTAGTGATGTAATACCGCTGATTCGTACCGGACTTTGGAGAGCTGCAACATAGCCCTCGGTGGAAGCCACTCACTTTTGAAAGGGCGGAAGGATTGTCTTCCGCCGTTCTGCTTCAACTCTTGCTTGTTCGTTATTTTCTCAAGGCTCATTTCATACGTCCTTTCTGTTCAAAACAGGCTTGTTTGTTCGGTATTCTCTGTTTCCTGACCTTCTGCAAAAATATTGCAGAGCATTTTTTCTTTGGCTTCCCTGTAAAAATTCCTGTCGATTTCAAAACCGAAAGCATTCCGGCCAAGCTCCGAGGCAGCGCGCAGCGTGGAACCGCTGCCGCAACACGGGTCTATAACGGTTTCACCCGGATCGGTAAATATTTCAATGAGCTTTTTCAGAACATTCACTGGCTTCTGCGTCGGATGAATCTTTGGCACATCCTTTCCGTCTCGCTCCCACTGGAACCAGTCAAATACCATGCGCCCTGTTCCTCGTATCGGTTTCCCGTCTTCTCCGATTCTCCGGCCATTGTTGAATTTTGGAAGCTTATCCCGATACAGAACAACTGCAAATTCGGTAGCACCAACTATCCGCATATTCGCTTTCAAAACCTGCGCGGAGTAATTCTTGCAAAAGAAAATGGGAAACCATTTCTTGAATCCGTATCGCGCCCCGTATTCTACAACTGTCTGAATCTGATAAAATGCACAAAACACGATCATGGCAGGGGCTTTCCCTTTTTCTTTCGGCTCCGGCTTCAAGAGACGTGAACAGAAATGCATGTACTCAGCAATTTTGAAATAGCCATCCGAATTGAAAAAACTCTTTTTTGCTAACTTACTTTCCCCATTGGAATTATCGCCGCCGTTGTACCACTTTGGATTACTACCGTATGCATCGGCCCCGATGTTGTACGGAATATCCGCAATTACAAGTTGGGCTTTCGGAATGTTGTACTTCTTGTAATTTTGGAAATTATCATGAAATATCTCACATCGCAGCTTCTTCATCTTGTAAGTTCAACCTCAACCGGGAATTCCGTATGGAAAATCAGCTTGTAATTTGGAACTCCGGTGTTCTTACCGGCCATGTAGATTTTCATTTTGCGTCCTCCTTCGGCACAGGCGGCAGCGGCAGCCAGTGCGTTATCACGCTCCCGATGCAATCACGCGGAATCCCTCCACCGTATCCGCTCCATCTACTGTCGCGCGAGAAGATCGCTTCCCCGACAAATACGCCGTCAGTAGCAAGTACGCGCGTTCCCGGAGCTGGGAGTGTTCCATCAATGCTTATCCATTTGCCAAGCAGTGCGTCTCGCTCGGCTTCCGCCTCTCCCTGCTTCCTTTGTGCAAGAGAAATCACCATGTCTTTCCATTCAACTTCTTCGCGCAGCCTTTTAATTTCATTTGATTGCCCATTGGTTAGCGCCCGAAGAAACTCAATGGATTTCTCATACGCCTGTTTCTGCGAACGTTTTACTTTATCCGTCATATGTCCCTCCAATATTTAATTCTCGCGCGTAAAGCTCCCGCATTCTCGGCGGCATGTCCGCCATCGACTCAAATCTCAGCCCGCTCATTCTGTAGCGCCCCAACTGCAGAAATCCTGTCCGTTTGTATCAATATCGTGCTCGAAACAGTGCCCGTTCGGGCTGTCGACAATGCCAACGTTTCTTTTCCAGGCGTCGCAGTCCTTGCACCGCACCACCGTCACAACGTCGGCGGCGGGTTCATCTTCAATTTCAAATTCTTCCGATAGCCACTTGAACACATACGAAAGGTAAAACGAGCCGAACCCAACGTGCCATTTTTTATCTACCGGGTCAAAATACAGAATGTTGTAATACGGCTTTTCAGCCGATCCACAAACAAAGATTTTGGCAAAGTTGGTCTTAATTTTATTCTTGTTGGTGCAAGCATCTGCGCTCTGCATATCTCTTTCAGGCATTTTCGCAACCTCCATCCATCTTCGCGCCGCAGTTGGGGCAGTGTTTCGGCAGGCACTTCGGGTTATCCGTGCCGTCGTCGATGCAGTATCCGCATTGAGAGCAATGCCACACATCAAGCACAATCTCGCCGTCTGCGTATCCGTCTCCCTCACCTTCCCATTGCCCCTGCACCACCTCCGCAACGTCTGCGGCGGGTGCATTTTTGAGCAGAAGAATTACTTTTCGAAGCAAGAACTCCGCTTCTCTCGTATACAAAGTCCCACTGTTCCGCTTGATCGCATCAATCGCACCGGCCCGTAAGATATACTTGTCACTCATTTACATCGGCCTCCATCACCGCACCGCAATGCGGACAATATGGCATACCTCGCATGTCGAGTTTGGCGAATGTACCCTTATCCGTCTTGAATGTGAAGTCCGTGCAGCAATGCGTGCATTCCGTGTATGGATTGCCAGCTGCGGTATAATGCACGGCCCATTTCCCATATTTCACCGGCGCAACGTCGGCAGCAGGCGCGCGGACTATATCTACCTTGAGCAAGTCGAGAAGTCTATTTTGTGCTGGGCTTCTAGTTGCGCCTCTTTGCCTTTGTATGGCATACAGCGCATCAGCGCGCCGGATATAATCAGTCATAATCCATATACTCCCTTACGATTCTGTTTTGCATTTCATACGGCAATGCAAGAAGCGGCGTGCATCTACTCAGGATTTCCGCTTTCAAGAGCCGCTCCGCCTGCCTCTTGGTCAGCTGCGGCTCTCGCTTCTTCGGCGGCAGCTCGCCTTTTGCCGCCGCAATAGCGGTCGGGTTGTGCTTATGTTGACCCATCGTCCCGCACCTCCACGCCAGCCTCGTCCAGCAGGTCACAAAGATCGGTGTCCACGCTGCTACCAATAAACTCGCCATTTTCGTCGTAGTGGTTGTACTCCGTGGTCGGCCGGGATTCTATCCCTGCAAACTCTTTTAAGAGTCTCAGATATTCGTCGTTATCGAAGAGCTGAGTCTGATAGAGCTGGCTCAACTGCGCTTTGGTTATGCACTTAGCCATCCTTCTTGTCCTCCATCGCCCGCTCGACCTCAATGCGGGTATAGTGGCGACTGAAATAATCCCAATTTGTCACGCAGTCGCTTCCCGCATCTTCCGGCGTTGCATCCTCATAATCAAAGTAGATGTTGATATTCTCCCCAAATGGTTCCATGCTGACGATTACTGCGGTTATGCGCACCGCGCGACCGTCCTCATCTACCCATCGTTCTCCCACCTTGCACGGCAGCACGACGCACCGCCCCTCTTTGTCAGCCACATGCAGGTTGTGTGCTCGCTCAATTCTGGATGTGTCATTGTCAAAAGCTGCTTCGACGACTTCTTTCATCCAAGAAACCTTTTCAGGGCTTAACCCTGTGTCCTCGTAGGCCGCAAGTCGATCAACAAAATCCGCCTGGTACTGCACTCCGCTGAAATTTACCCGCCAATATCCGTCTTTGAAATAAGTCAATCGTTCCATAGCTCTTCCTCCACATACCGCCAGCTCTGCGGCGGGCGGGTGACCGGCTTGGGTTTTGCCTTGAGCGCTACCTCTACCTCATTTGGCACAGCATGAAATTCCCGCAGTTCGCGCGGGGTGTCGTAAATCTTGAGATTGGAGATGTGCCAGCCGAAGGTAATTTTGCTGACCTCATCGCACAGAAATTCCCCGATGACTTTGCCGTTTCCGCATTTGTAGATGTAGCACTTAAACGGCGGGTTCATCTTCGGGCGCGTCTTGCGCACCTCGATAGTTTTCTGCCCGTTGATGATCTTCTCACACCACTCCGGGCGAATGCTGATTAAAACAGCTTTACTCATGCTTGTCTCCTTCCTCCGGCGCTTCCGGCAATTCATGCCATTCCCAGTTGCTTCGTCCAAGGCTGCAACTCCCACACTTGCAATTTTTCTTTTTTGTGCAATCGCAGCACGTAAGCAGCAGCGACTCTTGGTGGTCACGTCGGTGGTCGCAGCAGTGTCTGCATGCGGAACATCCGGCAAATATCTTCAGATCTACAATTGCCGCGTCCCTCTCGGCTTCTGCCTTCGCCTGCTTTCTCTGTGCGAGGGAAATCACCATGTCCTTCCACTCGATTTCCTTGCGCAGCTCTGCGTTCTCTGCGGTCAGGCGCTCGATCACGTTAGCAGCCGCAAACTCGATGTATTCCCGCCGATCTTGGATTTCTCCAACCTTGCAGTTTTCGCACGCGTCGTCGTGTCCAAGCCCCTTCGCGCAGCACCGCAGCGCCTGCGCGATTTCTTCATTCGTCACGTTTTTCCCTCCAATATTCGTTGAACTTTTTCCCCGTAATGATCGGCCTGCACCACTCGCGCTGGAAGCGCCGCCAATCCGGATCATATTTTCCATCTTCTCCGCGAAACAGCATTGCATACGGGACAAATCCTGCCTGCATAGTCTGTACGAGACGCTTTTCGGCGTCCTCAAAACTGTCACCGTCATAGCCGCACAGCACATAGCAGCACATTGTGTGGCTCGACGGCCTGAATCCTGCCGCGCGGAATTTTCGTCCCATTTCGATCAGCGGTTCCAGATCGTCTTTCGTATCGTAGGCCGTGTAAATGCGGGCCGGTTTCACTTCGCGCAGCAAATCCGCCTGCCACTGCTGCAAAAGTGCTGGCTCCAAGCCTCCCGTAAATATCGCCGGATGTGCTTGCCGCTTAAGCATCTCGCAAACTGCCAGGAAGTGCCGTTCGGACGTGCCTAAAATGTTATCATCGAGGATGTTCCAACCATCCACGATTGGAAGTTCCTTGATTTGCCCATGCGCGCAGCGTGGTACAGAGCAAAACCAGCATTCTTTCGTGCAACCGCGAGACGTGAATATGTATCCGTCGCGCAGATACATACCCGGTGTAAAATTTCCCATGCGATCATCAAAAGCAGGGCCGCCCACCTCGACAGGCACGCCCAACACCTGCCACGCATAATACAGTTCTTCCGCCGTCTCTATATCCCAAGTGAATGTTACGGATATGTGGACTTGTGTCACATTTGCCTTGATGCAATCTGCGATGTTTTCGATGGTCGGCGCACCGAAAAATGCCAGTGGATCGATGGGAGAAGCTTTTGTCTTGCGCGGAAACACTCTTGCAATCGAATTCATTGCTGTAAGGCTTTTACCCCCTTCCATCAATCGGCACAAGTTGCCCGTGAATGATCTCCGTCGCCTCTTGCAAATATGGATTTTTCATGGTATACTCTCCTTGTACTTAACATGTTACGGGTAAGTGCAAGCTTCCCAGCTCCCGTCCGGTGGCATCCGGGCGGGCGTTTTTTATCCGATCAGGAACTCCGGCTTATAGTGGAGCTTCATCGCCCTGGCGTTCTGGTGGTACTCGGGCGCGCTCCACTTATATCCCCAGTATTTGGCCGCCGTAAAGATCGCGGCCAGCTCGTCTCCCGCGCGTACCGTAATGCTCTGATTGCGGTACGCGACGGCGTAATAATTTTTCCCTGTGTACCCGGCCTGCGCGATCACGCACTGCCTGCGCGGTGCCCGCTCTCCCGAGTAATCGGTGCTATTTTGCCGCATACAAATGCCCCTTCCTTACTTTCCTCCCGGCGTGCGCGATCTCCCGCTGCGCCACAAAATTAAGCTCCTGCGCGTGCTTCTCTGCGAGCTGCTTTTGATAGATGTGCTCCCGGATGGACTGATACAGCATCCACGAGCAGCACATTGCGCTGCATCCCGGCGCACGTCCCGGGCAGTCTCTCCCGCAGGGAGGCGGGACCGGATTTGTCTTTGGTGTGTACCGCATCATTCGTCCTCTGCCTCCTCCCACAAGTGCTGCATCCACGCCGCCAGCGTCAGCAGGCGCTTGCGCGTCTCCAGCAGCATCCCGACGGTCTCCCGGTCTATGCGCGGCTGACCGCTCAGTATCTCCGCGTCCTCCTGATCTTGCTCAGCGGCCCGTGTAGCCGCATCGATCAAGTCAGCCATCTGCTCCGGCGTCAGCTCCACCGTGATCTTTCCTTCATGCATCATTCGTGCCCTGTTCCGCTATCTTCATTGCCTCGCGGATCACGCTCCCTCCATATGCATCCTTGGTCAGCTCAAAGAATGCCTCGCGCGTCATATATGCGCTCAGGTCGATTCCGTGAACCTTTGCAAATGCCTTTCGCCCGGCCTCGCAGCTCCCAGTCAGCCGGTGATGCCAGTCGTACAGCGTCATTGCCGGATACGCTGTATTCGGCTTGATCGCATCCAGAAATGCGGTGATCCGCTCCTCCTTCGGCAGGCCCTCAAACGCCTTATCGCGTGCAGCTTCCACGGCGGCACGGGCCGTTTCCCCATGCGCAAAGAATCCATCTACTTTTGCCACAAAGCATGGCGTCAGCGTCAGATCGCCTTGCAGGATAAAGCCCTTCGCAATGTTCCCGTGTACCGACGTGATGATCGTCTGCACACCATCGATCATATGTACATCTTCGCCGTCATACTTTTTAATGCCGGAGCCGTCGCCGTAGCCGGTGCCGTAGCCGTAGCCGTCGCCGGAGCCGTAGCCGGTGCCGTAGCCGTAGCCGTCGCCGGAGCCGTAGCCGGAGCCGTCGCCGTAGCCGTCGCCGTAGCCGGAGCCGT
>ERZ772820.382-NODE-382-length-44070-cov-7.191162_pt1 | contig 44070 bp, 38 predicted proteins | sample MGYA00511377_ERZ772820 | MGnify/ENA primary metagenome ERZ772820 (study PRJEB29015, sample SAMEA2737684) | human gut metagenome | biome: human gut; feature: human-associated habitat; material: faeces | place: China | collected 2012 ... | reverse complement strand
CGGGCGCCGGGGCCGGGATGCGGCAGGGACCCGGCCATTTGCGGCCGGAAAGCCCGGATTTTATGCGAATTGTGCATTGTTTACCGGGCGGGATTATGGTATACTGAACTATTAGCGAAGGGGGAACAAAAACCATGCGCGTCACCGGGATAGAAACCACCAAAAAGGGCCGTTACGCCCTGATGGTGGACGGCGAATTTGCCTTTTCGCTGCACCGGGATACCTTCCTGCTGTGCCCCTGGCTGCAAAAGGGGGCCGAGGTGTCGCCGGAGCGGCTGGAAACCCTGCGGCAGGAGGACGAACTGCGCAGCGCCCGGGAACGGGCTCTGGATCTCCTTTCGGCGGCGGAGCAGACCAGCGGCACCCTGCGGCAAAAGCTGCTGCGCTGGTACGGCGAGGAGGCTGTGGAAGCCGCTGTGCTCCGCATGGAGGAGCTGGGGCTCATCAATGACCTGGACTACGGCCGGCGGTACGCGGCGGACGCAGTGAATCTGCGGGGATGGCCCCGGAGAAGGATCGCCATGGAGCTGCAAAAAAAGGGCGTCCCGGCGGAAGTCATCGAGGAGGCCCTGGCCGATATTACCGAGGAGACTGAGATAGAAACGGCCTGCCGTTTGCTGGAGGGGCCGTACCGTGGGAAGCTGCGGGACCGCAAGGAGCGGGATAAAGTGAAAGCCGCCCTGCAGCGCCGGGGATTCTCCTACGAGGTGATACGGCAGGCGGTGAGCCGGGTGCTGGAAGCCCTGTCGGAGACAGAACCGGAGCCGGAGGAAACGCCGGAAACCGGGGATGGGCAGGAGGAGCTGCTTGCCCTCATCCGGAAGAAATATGCGAAGAACATGGCTGACCGGGCCGGGATGGAAAAGACCATCGCGGCGCTGTACCGGCGGGGCTACCCGCTGGAGGAGATAAAGGCGGCGATGAATACGATACTGGAGCAGGAGGAAAACTGCCGTGACGATTAAAGTGGGAATGATCTCGCTGGGGTGCAGCAAAAACCAGGTGGACGCCGAGCGCCTGCTGGCGATGCTGGCCGGGGATGGATTTACGATCTGCAATGACATGACCGAGTGTGACGCGGTGATCGTGAACACCTGCGGCTTTATTGAGGACGCCAAGAAGGAATCCATTGACACGATACTGGAGTGCTGTGCCGCCAAGGGCGAGGGCAGCCTAAAATGCGTGGCGGTGACCGGCTGCCTGGCCGAGCGCTACCGTGAGGAGCTGGCACGGGAGATCCCTGAGGCGGATGTGGTGCTGGGGATAGGCAGCAACGGAAAGATAGGCGAGGCGATACGGAAAGCTGTAATGGGCGAGCACTTTACGGAATATGGCGAGAAGGAGTCCCTTTCGATGGAAGGGGAACGGATGCTGGCCAATGAGCCGTGGTTTGCCTATGTGAAGGTGGCCGAGGGCTGCGACAACCGGTGCAGCTACTGCGCCATTCCGCTCATCCGGGGCCGATTTCGCAGCAGGCCCATGGAAAATGTGATAGAGGAATGCAAGGAACTGGCCGCCCGCGGCGTGACCGAGCTGAACCTGGTGGCGCAGGATACCACCCGCTACGGGGAAGATATTTACGGTGAGGGCCGCCTGCCGGAGCTGATCGACGCGGTGTGCGAGATAGAGGGGGTGCACTGGGTGCGCATCCTGTACTGCTACCCCGACCGGGTCACCGATAAGCTGATCGACACCATAGCCCGCCAGCCCAAGGCGGTGCATTACTTCGATATTCCGGTGCAGCACGCCAGCGCCCATGTGCTGCGGGATATGAACCGCCGGGGCGACCGGAGATCTATCACCGCGCTGTGCCAAAAGATCCGGGAGAGGATCCCCGATGTGGTGTTGAGAACGACGCTGATCGCCGGGTTCCCCACCGAAAGCGAGGAGGACTTTGCCGAGCTGTGTAAGCTGGTGGAGGAGGTGCGCTTTGACCGGCTGGGCTGCTTTGCTTACAGCCAGGAGGAGGACACCCCCGCCGGCGCGATGGAACAACTGCCGGAGGAGCTGCGCCGCCGCCGTGCCGAGATCATCATGGAGCTGCAGATGAGCGCGGCCTTTGACTTTGCCGACCGCTGCACTGGACGCACGCTGGAGGTGCTGGTGGAGGGATATGAGGACGGCCAGTACTACGGGCGCAGCTACATGGACGCCCCCGATATTGATACCAGGGTGTACTTTACCAGCGAGGACGAAATAGAGCCCGGCAGCTATGTGCCGGTGCTGATCACCGATACCGACGGCTATGACCTCATCGGCATGGCGAAAGCGAAGGAGGACACAAAATGAATTTACCCAATAAACTGACGATGCTGCGCATCATTCTTATCCCTGTTTTTCTGGTGCTGGTGCTGGTGGAAAGCATCCCGCTGCACTACCTGTGGGCGCTCATTGTCTTTTTGGCAGCCTGCATTACCGATACGCTGGACGGGCATATTGCCCGCAGCCGGGGCCTGGTGACCGACTTTGGCAAGCTGATGGACCCGCTGGCCGATAAGCTGCTGGTGATGAGCGCCTTGGTGGCCTTCATCCCGGTGGCGGGCGTGCCGGTGTGGGTGGTCGTGGTCATTCTGGCAAGAGAATTTATGGTGACCAGCCTGCGGCTGATCGCGGCCGGTAAGGGCGTGGTGATCGCCGCCGATAAATGGGGCAAGATCAAGACCATCAGCCAGATGATATGGCTGAACTACACCCTGCTGATGCTGTGGCTATTCCCGGAAGCGGGCTGGGCCCACACCGTCTTTGTGGTGCTGATGGGCATAGTGGTGGCGACGACGGTGCTGAGCGGCGCCAACTATATGCTGAAAAACAAAGAGCTTTACAGCGACCGGTAAGGGTCGAATTGCGATACAAGGAGTAATATTATGCAGCTTTATAACAGTTTGAGCCACAAAAAAGAGGAATTTGTGCCCAACCACCCGGACATCGTGAAGATGTATACCTGCGGCCCCACCGTGTACCACTTTGCCCATATCGGCAATCTGCGCACCTACATCATGGAGGATGTGCTGGAAAAGTACCTGCGGTACTGCGGCTACAATGTGAAGCGGGTCATGAACATCACCGATGTGGGGCACCTTTCCAGCGACGCCGATACCGGCGAGGACAAGATGCTGAAGGGCGCGAAGCGCGAGCATAAAACGGTGATGGAGATCGCCAAATACTACACCGACGCCTTCTTTGAGGACTGCCGCAAGCTGAATATTAAGACCCCGGATGTGGTGGAGCCCGCCACCGCCTGCATTCCCGAATTCATCAAGCTGGTGGAGGGGCTGCTGGAAAAAGGCTACGCCTATGTAGCAGGCGGCAATGTTTACTTTGATACCTCCAAGCTGGAGAAGTATTATGTCTTTAACGACCACAACGAGGAGGATCTCGCCGTCGGTGTCCGGGAGGGCGTGGAAGAGGACCAGAACAAGCGCAACAAGGCGGACTTTGTGCTGTGGTTCACCAAGAGCAAGTTTGAGGACCAGGAGCTGAAGTGGGATTCCCCCTGGGGCGTGGGTTACCCCGGCTGGCACATCGAGTGCAGCGGCATTTCGATGAAGCACCTGGGCGAGGACCTGGATATCCACTGCGGCGGCATTGATAATGCCTTCCCGCACCACACCAATGAGATCGCCCAAAGTGAGGCGTACCTGGGCCACAAGTGGTGCAATTACTGGTTCCATGTACACCACTTGAACACCAACAGCGGTAAGATGAGCAAAAGCAAGGGTGAATTCCTCACTGTTTCTCTGTTGGAAGAGAAGGGCTATCGTCCGCTGGCGTACCGCTATTTCTGCCTGCAGAGCCACTACCGCAAGGCGCTGGTCTTTAGCTACGAGAACCTGGATAACGCCGAGCAGGCCTATGAAAAGCTGGTGGCCAGAGTGGCGGCGCTGAAGCCGGTGGAGAGCGATGCCATCGATGAGGAGGCGGCCGCGGCGCTGCGGAAGGAATTTACCGACGCACTGGATAATGACCTGAATACCTCGCTGGCGGTAACTGCCGTATACGATGTGCTGAAGGCCAAGACCAACGATAAAACCAAAGCCATGCTGCTGCGGGAATTTGAGACGGTGCTGGGGCTGGGGCTCTTTGAGGAGGCGGCCAAGCACCAGGAGAAGAAGCAGGCGCCGGCGGCCGAGGAAAGCGACCCGGAGATCGACGCGCTGATCGCCGAGCGGCAGGCCGCCCGCAAGAATAAGGACTTTGCAACGGCGGACCGCATCCGCGATGAGCTGACCGCGCGGGGCATTGTGCTGACCGATACCCCCGAGGGCGTAAAATGGCACCGGGCCTGATGACAGGAGGATATAAGATGGACTGGCAGAAAACCGCTGAAAATATGGAAAAAAGGGGCTTTACCGTGCGGCGCTACGCCACCGGCGCCGAAGCCGCCGAGGCCCTGTGCGAGGAGCTGAAGGGGCAGGAAATCGGGATGGGAGGCAGCGTGACCGCCGCCCAAATGGGTCTGCCCGAAAAGCTGGAGGCAGCGGGCTGTACCGTTTACGCCCGGGGCCGCAGCTGGGATAGAAAGGAAACCGATAAGGGCGTGACGGCTCCGGTGTATGTCAGCAGCGCCAACGGCGTGGCGGAGACCGGCGAGCTGGTAAACATCGACGGCACCGGCAACCGGGTGGCGGCAACGCTGTATGGACCCGAGAAGGTGTACTTTATCGTGGGGCTGAATAAGCTGGCCCCGACGCTGGAGGCAGCGATATGGCGGGCGAGGAACATCGCCAGCCCGCTGAACGCGAAGCGGCTGAACCGCAGGACCCCCTGTGCCCTGAGCGAGGTAATGAAGTGCTATGACTGCCAGAGCCCCGAGCGCATCTGCCGGGGTATGACCATCCACATGGGGCCCATGAAAGGCGTGGGGGAGACCATAGTGGTGCTGATAGACGAGAAACTGGGATATTGAGCCGAAACGGCTGCGAAGAATAAACGAGGTGGAACATGAAACACGAGACAGTTTTGGTGCTGGATTTCGGCGGGCAGTATAATGAACTGATCGCCCGGCGGGTGCGCGACCTGGGCGTTTACTGCGAGGTGCACCCCTACAAAAAGGCGCTGGAGAAGATAAAGGAGCTCTGCCCCATCGGGATCATCTTTACCGGCGGGCCGAACAGCGTATATGAAGAAGGCGCGCCCAAGGTGGACCCGGCGGTATTCCAGCAGGGACTGCCCATCCTGGGACTGTGCTACGGTCTGCAGATGATGAGCCAGGTGCTGGGCGGCGAGGTGAAAAGCGCGCCGACCCGCGAATTTGGCAAGACGCCGGTGCACTACGATACCGAGAGCCTGCTATTTAAGGGGATGCCGCAGGAGGCCATCTGCTGGATGAGCCATGTGGACTACGTGAGCCGCCTGCCGGAGGGCTTTACCGCCATCTGCCATACGGCAGCCACCGCCAATGCGGGCATCCAGTGTAAAGAGAAAAACCTGTACGGGGTGCAGTTCCACCCGGAGGTGGAGCACACCCAGTTCGGCAATGATATACTAAAGAATTTCCTGTATGAGATCTGCCATGCCAAGGGCGACTGGAGCATGAAGGACTATGCCCGCAGCACGGTGGAAGCCCTGCGGGAGAAGATCGGCGACGGCAAGGTGCTGCTGGCGCTTTCCGGCGGGGTGGACAGCAGCGTGGCGGCTGCCCTGCTGGACCGCGCGGTGGGCGATAAGCTGACCTGCATCTTTGTGGACCACGGCCTGATGCGCAAGAACGAGGGCGATGAGGTGGAGGCGGCCTTTGCCGGGCGCGGGATGAAGTTTATCCGCGTGAACGCCGAGGAGCGGTTCCTGGGCCGGCTGGCCGGTGTGACCGAGCCGGAGAGAAAGCGCAAGATCATCGGCGAGGAGTTTATCCGGGTCTTTGAGGAAGAAGCCAAAAAGATCGGTAAGGTGGATTTCCTGGCGCAGGGCACCATTTACCCGGATGTGATCGAATCCGGCGCGGGGGATGCCGCGGTCATCAAGAGCCACCACAATGTGGGTGGCCTGCCGGACTATGTGGACTTTAAGGAGATCGTGGAGCCGCTGCGGCTGCTCTTTAAGGACGAGGTGCGCCGCCTGGGGCTGGAGCTGGGCCTGCCGGAGTATCTGGTGTGGCGGCAGCCGTTCCCCGGGCCGGGGCTGGCCATCCGTGTCATCGGCGAGGTGACCAAGGACAAGCTGGAGATCCTGCGGGACGCCGATGCCATCTTCCGGGAGGAGCTGGCGGAGGCGGGACTTTCCCGCAAGGTGCACCAGTACTTTGCCGTACTGACCAACAACCGCTCCGTTGGCGTGATGGGGGACTTCCGCACCTACGACTACACGCTGGCGCTGCGCGGCGTGACGACCACCGACTTTATGACGGCGGACTGGGCACGCATCCCCTATGAGGTGCTGGAGAAGGTTTCGAGCCGGATCATCAACGAGGTGGACCACATCAACCGGATTGTGTATGATATCACGAGCAAGCCGCCGGCGACGATTGAGTGGGAATAATTTTATAGGTTCAAAAAAGCCCGTAAACACTGGACTTTTGCGTTACGGAATTGCCCCGTGACAACAAAATGACAACATTTTAGATTATCCAAGAATAAAGAGCTATCTGATTTCTGTTAGAGAAGTCAGATAGCTCTTTTTGTTTTATTGTGTATTATTGCCGATTACCATTTGATAAAGTCATAAGCCAAATTGCCGAGCTTTGATAACTCTAAATCCAAAGAAATTGCATTTAGTAGTTCTGTTATTTTTGCTTGACATTCCAGATACTGTTGCTCAGTAAGTTTGCTCCAAACGCAATCCTTAATATGAGCTTTTTTAATAATGATACTGTCAAGAGGGCAGTCGCACGATGAAAAATCAAGAATGGATTTGTCTACAAATATCAAATCACTAAAAACATATAGATATTTGAAAGTCATATTTATAAGTTTTTGAGCAAGTCCAAACCCGGTTACATAACGATTGTCATTGCCTATAGTATCATCACAAAACAACAACGAAATATCTTTAATAGTTTTTCTTGAAAACACAAAATTTGATTCAATAATAGCTCTGTTTGTAGCAAAGCAAATTTCATCTTTGTTATTCAGAAAAGAAGCGCTATAATAACGACCTGCCGTCATCATGTCTGAATATGCTAATTCAATGCACTTTTTTATCACTTCCGATGGGCAGTACTTGTTTGTTGATTGCCCCAATACAGAAGACTCTAAAAAGGATTTTTTCCAGTCTGTCATAAACTTTCTCCATTTAGTCGTTGTTTAACCTATCCTTAAATGCTTTGGTAAGTGCATCGCTGAGCTGCTGGGACGGAACTTTCACATAGCCGGAGGTTTCGTCATATTTCGGGTAGTTATAACGCCACTTGTCATAGTCCTCACGGTTAATGTCGCCGTTATGATATTTCTCAGATTGTTCAGCCCACGCATTAAGCATTTCCGAAAGCTCGGCGGCATCCGTCTGCGGATCGACTCCGTTTGCCGGCTTATCAATGCACATTTTTGCTCTTTGCATTTTTTCAAGCTCTGTCATTTTCATTCTCCTTTATTTTTGTTTTCGATCATAAAACTGTTTGTGATTAAATAAACCGACAAGGACTTAATAATTTATCGCTGCCGATCTGATGCTTGCAACAAAAATTCACACATTTTAGGCGCTATAGCATTTGAATTTTAATTAAATATATAGTATAATTAAGGCAATTCGTATACCTCAACTGTGCGATATTGACTTAACTCATATAAAACAAAAGGAAGATTCTTATGGGACATTATAATTTGCTCATTATATGTTATTGCATAATATTTACGGCATTTAATTTCGGTGCTTTTCTGACCTGCTATCTTTTCGGCTTTACATATGACCGCGATCTGAGAAAGAACGATAACAGGGTGTTTCTGGCACCGTTTGCACGTTTCTTTTTCTATTTCAAAGGAATTCAAAGCAGCTCAAGGTCACGACCGACAAAGCTTTGCGGCGGAGCCGAGATATTTGCCTTTTTATATTTCATAGTTATGGAAATCGCAAACATTCTTATCGCAAAAATCTTCAATGATTTTGTTCTGTCGTGCCGTGTTTCGATTGTTCTATTCGTGATAACACTGATTGTTATTCTCGTCCTCACTGCCGTTGTCAGAAAAAAAATCAAAGCTCAGTCCGCACAAGCCGATATTATGGAGCTTAACGAATATCTGACTCCGAAAGAAACTATTGACATAAACAACGATAAGAAAATCGATAATTTCCTTGCCGAGCCTCACGAAAAGCCCAACGAAGAACTTAATCCGCTGAATCTGATTGATGAAGAAAACTTTGAAAGCGAAACAGCTGATGTTTCACAGGGTATGGAAGCCGTAAATCAAATGAAAGAGCATATAATTGTTGACGACGCTAATGAGAATAAAATTGTCGAGAACATTCTTTCCTCTCAAACGGAAACGGAAGAATCCGAAAACCGTGAAACCGCAGATTATAAAGAAGGAATGAAAAAAATCAGCGAAATGAGAGAAAATCCGATAGACAACGATTTTTAATTCTTTGACGCAATTCCAAGGTTTTCCAACAAGCTGATATCCGAGGTGTTTACATATCCGTCGCCGTTTGCATCGGCAAGCATCAAGGCAAGCTTATCCGTATTCATGCCACCCTCGACGCAAGCCGCTTCAACAGCGTCCATTCCGTCGAGATTTCCGTCAAGATTCACATCTCCCCTTATGACAATTTCAAATTTATCCACGCAACTGCCGTTATAAATAAGACGGCAGTTCTCTTTTTCTATAAAAAAGCCGTCGGCAACGGAAATGTTGTTCTTATCGGAAACAATCAAATAAGATGAATACCTTTCGTCTCCCTTCAAAAACGGGTTAATTTCATCAAAGCCGCTGCTGTTATAACTCAGGTACTTAACCTCGCCGCCGTTCATATAAACCGTTGCAATATTCTGAGATGAAGTCACATAGAAATATAGATTTTCGTCATCGGGATGTCCTGCTGTTATGGGCGCATTTTCTATGCTGTTTTGATAAACACGATCAAAGCCGCTCAAGGAAACCGTCAGTTTTGAAACACTGTCACCGTTGCTGTTATGAATTCCGGCAAACTCTGTCTTGCAATTATTGCCGTTTCCGATGTCATCCGCGCCGGTGCCTGCAATGGCCTTGACACTGCCGCCGTTGATTACTACTGTACCGCCGTTTCCGCCGGAACCGCCGCCGATACCTGCTCCTTCGTTGCCGCCTATTGCCGTAACAGTGCCGCCGTTAATTGTAACAGTGCCGCCGCTGCAGAGGAAACCGCCGCCGATACCTGCGGCATAAAGACCGCCGACAGCAACTACAGTGCCGCCGTTTATAGTTATCGTTCCGCCTTTTCCCGAAGAACCTCCCCCGATACCTGCGCTGTAACCGTCGGTGCCGCCCGTTGCATATATTGTTCCCGAATTGATAGTCAGTGTTCCGTTTGATTTTCCGCTTCCTCCGCCGATACCTGCCTCCAGCTCGCTTTCGGCATAGAGTATGCCGTCACCGTTTATCATGGCTGAAGCCTTTACGGCAATGTCCAGTCCGGCTCTGTACGTTCCTGATTTGAGGTGATTTTCGCCGCTAACGGTTATCACCGCACTTGCGGTCTTTAAGACACACAGAGCATAATCGTTTTCGCCCTTTCTTGCAATATTGATGTTCTTAATCTCAACATTCTGCTCACCGGAAGTAATTGATATGCTTCTTTCGAGTGCTTTCTGCGGATTTTGTTGGGTAACGGTATAACCGACGGCATTCACTTCCGAAACAAGCTTTCCGTTTTCATCATAGCCAGAAACGCCGTCCGAACCGATTTTAACATCTCCGTAATCAAGATAAAACACAGTTCGATCTTCCACTGCCTTTACAGAAGAGTTCAACGGCAAAACTGTTAAGCACAATATCAATATACACAGGATAACCTTTTTCAAAATCAATCACCGTCCCTTTTAAAAGCAAACGGCACCTTTGAGGGGTGCCGTTTTATGTTAGTCTATACTGAAAATGTTTCCGAGTGCTTCGCCCGCCGCCTCGAACCACGGGTCATTCTCGTCAATTTCCGGGTGAAAACCGCCTGCGCTGACTCCATCATCCATGATATTCTCAACTATCGAAAACTTTTCAATCTTTATCTCAGGTTTTTCGTATCTCATTTTTTTGCCCCCGGTTTCGTAAAGTATGAAATTATTTCATTGATAATTTCTATCAGCTTCGAGAATACCGTCTTGAGTATTTCAAGCGGACTCTTCTCTGTCGGCTCGTCCTCTATCGTCGGTGCTTCCGCGTCGCTGTTGAGATCTGTCAGATCGTAGCTTTCTGCACCGAGAGTTATTATTTCATCGCCTGCCGATGAGGTTCCCGCTGTCACGTCAAACTGTCTCACCGTGCCGTAATGAACTTCGTTATTTGCATCAATTACATACGTCCTTGCCCATACCGTGTTTGCACCATGAAGATCAACGCTGACCTCAAGCAAGCCCGTAAGTGCATTTGCCGATTTTAAAGCCGCCTTTTTCTCAACATTGTCGTTGTCTGTTGTGAGCATTCCTGCATTTGCCGCTTCCGTCGTGTAAATCACGCCGTGTCCCTTAATTGATTCGCATGATGATGCTACGCTGTGCTCGGCAAGCAGTGAATAGCTGCCGTTGTCGTTAAGTCGGCAATCAACAACTCTTGATGCAATTACAGCTTGATTTCTCATTGCGTAATACTCCTGCTGAGTTGCATATACCGGAGTAAACTTACTGCTCTTTGTCTGGAAGTATCTGTATGTTGTATACGTTCCGACCTTCTCGCCAGTCTCCGCATCAAGCCAATATACGAAGTACATCTTCTGTCCGCTCTCCGTTATCGTCATCGGAGCCTTGATCGTTGCGATGTAGTAGTTCTTTGACTTCGCCTCATTGTATACCGGCGGATTTGCCTTTGCATACTTCTCACATTCGGATTTGATATATTCATTATTTGCTGCCGAATATGAATCGCAACTGAATTCAACCGCATATGCCTTGGCAGTCGTTGTGTAGCTGTAACCGCACTCTGAACACGTATATGAATATCCGTTATCGGTCTTTACATATACAAGCTTATGCTTTTCGGGTGCTTTCTTGTAGCCGCAGTCGTTACATACATACTGATGCTGCTTTCCGTCAAGAATATCGCATCTGTAATCATGCGCTGTCTTGCTGTACTGTGCATAATATGCGATGTCGGCCTTTACCGCCGAAATCTCCGGAGTCCAGCCGCTGAACGTGTACTCGTAACTGTCGTCCTTTGACTTTGTCGGCGTAGCTCCGTTATATGTCGGTGTGGTGTTGTATTCCCACTTGCTCTCCTGAAGAACATCATCTCCGTTCTTGAAGGTTACAGTGTAGGACTTGATTGACCACTCTGCATGAAGTGTTATATTCTCCGAAATAACTGTTGTTTCTTCAACCTTCTGTCCTGCCTCATTAAACCAACCGCTGAAATCGTAACCCTCACGGGTCGGTGTCGGAAACTTAACCGTTACATCAGTCCAGATCGCATAAAGGATAACCGTATCGCCGTCAGTCGATGAAAGATTTGTTACGCTTGCACCGTCTGAATATTCAGCGGCGCCGGTTGCGGTTTTTGCCCAACCGTTAAAGTTCGATACTGCCGTAGCCGTTGTTGCCGTTGAACCGCTGTAGTTATAATCAAAGGTTACTGTGAACTCTCTCTTGAAGCCGTTTGCCGTGAGAGCCTTTGCAACATCATAAGTATGTGATGAGCTTGCGGTTTCACCGCTCGTTGCGCCGTTTCCGTTATAAGAAACAGTATAAGTAATCGGAGTCCAGTGAGCGGTAAGCTTTGTCGCGGCGGTCGGAGTAAAGGTCTGACTTACCTTGGTTCCGTCGCTTGTATACCAACCGTCAAAAGTATAACCGGTTCTGGTCGGAGTCGGGAGTTCAACGCTTGAATCAGCCCACTTAGCATAAAGATCAATAATTTTACCGTCCTCTGCGGTGAGGTTCTTAACGCTCTGCTTATCCTCGTAAACTTTATTGCCGTTCTCCGATGTTGCCCAGCCCAGGAAGCTTGAAGTTGCAGTCAGTGTCTCGGTTTCCCTTCCGTTGCAATAATCAAGATTTACGTCAATTTTACGGTAAAAACCGTTTGCCGCAAGGTTCTTTGCCTCATCGTAGATATGAACCGAATTGCTTGTTGATCCTCCCGTGGAGCCGTTTCCGTTGTATCTAACGGTATATGAGATCGGATCCCAGTGAGCATAAATATCAACATCACGGTCGAGGGTATCGTCAAAGCTTGGCGTACCTAAACTTACAGCCGTAGATCCGTCTGTAATTGCATCACCTTTGGCTCTGACTGTGTACCAGCCGAGGAATTTATAGCCCTCCTTTGTCGGAGTTCCGAGACCCGAACATGTTGAATGGAGATCAATAAGTGCACCGGAGGTTGCCGTTACATTATTTACATAGTCCATGCTTGCATGGAACTTGTAGTTATCAAACTGAACGGGAACATTCGGATTTACCGTTGCAAATATCTCTACCCTTTCGCCTGTCGAAAGTGATTTAAGCGCATGAGTTGAACTTGTTCTGCTGATAGTTGATGTATATACCGTTGCCGAACAACCCATTGCGTTGCCGCCGACATAGTATGCCGAGAAATAAACGTTCTTCGCTTCGGGATTTGTTCCCGAAAGAATTTCAATCTTGCCCGTTGCCGTCGGAGTACCGCTGAGAGTGAACAAATCGGACATAGTATTGTATGTTACCTTAACGCCGTTTTCCGTCTTTGTATATGTCGGATAATATGTCTTTGTTACTCCGTCAAGCTTGATATCATAGGGCAAACCTTGTGCTCTATAGCCGCTCTTTGCCGTGTCTGCAATAAGATCGGCAATGAGGTTACGTCCGACATTCTTTGTGAGGGTGTTAAGCTGCCATTTAAGTGCCGGATAGTCGTTGTTCACGCCCTGCTTATAATCATAGGCATTGCCGACCGAGCTGATACCGGGAACCGATCTGGTTGTGTTCAATGTCGCAAGAGCCGCCGTGCCTTTGCCCATTGTATTTGTAAAGCATCCGGATTGAGTAACGTTGCCCGAACCGACAAGCTTTGAAACCGACGCAGTAACCGAGAATGAGTTATACGCCAATGTGGTGTTGCCGTTGTTCGTACCGATAAGGCCGCCAGCGTTTGTGCCGCTGCTGATGCTTGAAGCGTTGTTATAAGAATCGGCAATAACAGCCTGCTGATTAACTTCGCCGAAAAGGCCGCCGGCATTTTTTGCTTTATAGCTTACCGAAGCAATACGTCCGTCTTTTCCGTTGCCGTTGAAGCACTTGGACATATAAATCTTTACAGTGCTTTCCTTTGCATTAAGCTTACCGACAATACCTCCCATATCCGCAAAGTTATTGGTAGTTGCGGAAAGGCTGCCGTAGTTGCCGCACTGAGTGAACGAGAAAGACGTGCCGTTGTATGCGTTGGAAACTTCGCCGAGGATACCGCCGATATTGTTTTTAGCGGTCACATTGCCATAGTTTATGCAGTCTGCAAAGGAGCTTATATCGTCCTCAATCCATCCGCAGATACCGCCTGAAATGCTGTTTGCAGAGGTGCTTGATGCGTTAACCGTGCCATAGTTGCGGCAGCCGTTGAATTCCGCAAAGCCGTATTCCTTGCCGACAATTCCTCCTACGAATACGCCGTCAGTGCTTCCCGAATTTGAGGAAATGTTGCCGTAGTTGTAGCAATTTATGTATTTATGATGTTGAGTCGATGAGCCGTGGTTATAAATGTTACCTACAATACCGCCGACATCGTTACCCGAAACAGCTATGTTTCCTTTGTTAATACAATCGCTTATGATAACAGTACCCGGGCCATCAAGATTGCCCATGTAACCAAGTATTCCGCCGATTGCCGAAACACCGTTTTTGATATCACCAGTATTTACGCAATTCGTGATTTTCCATGTCGGGTTGTTTGCCTGACTCTGTACAGTTGAAAGAATACCTGCACCGTTTGAGTTGCCGTTTGTTGAAACTGTACCTGTGTTAAGGCAGTTTGTAATCTCACAGCCGTCGTCCTCGATCCATGCACAAAGACCTGCGGTGAACTGCGCACCACTGATATTACCGGTATTGACACAGTTGTTCATCATGGTCTTGCCCTTGGCGTAGCCGACGATGCCGCCGACATACTTGTTTGTAGGTGATGAAATATTTACTGTATTTTTACAGTTATTGAATGTTATATTGCTGTCGTTATAACTTCTGCCTACAATACCGCCTATATACCACGTTTTACCTGTTATCGTACCGCTATTAGTACAATTCTCGAATTTTGAACTGTTAATTCCATCAATTCCGCCGATGATACCGCCGATAAAGTCATTATTTGCGGTAATTACACCTTCATTTGTACTGTTAGTTATGGTAACCGTATTGCCTGTCGCTCTTCCGACGATGCCTCCGACATACTTATCACCTGTAACCGAACCGTAATTTTTACAATTTGAAATATTAAATACGGTGTTATCTCCGGAATTTCCGATAAAACCGCCGCAATTGTTTTGAGCACTTACTTTTCCTCTCATAATGGAATTTTTAATATTCGCTTCGGCATTTACAATATAGCCGATAAATCCTCCGCCGCTTTCACCACTGTAAACGGTTCCCTCCATTATAACATTTTCAATTGTAGTTTTACCTGATGTCCACCCGATAAGTCCGCCGTGGTCGGAATCCTTATTTGCCAAATCCTTATCATAAACAAAGGTTGTCGAAGCAACACTAACCATCGGCGTATCATTTTTTATAATTATTTCGGCCCCGATTGATTCACCTACGAATCCACCTTCTTTATTGCCTCGTCTATTGTCATCTTGATTCGGGGAAACCTTTGTGTTGATTACTTTGCAATTGGTAAATACAGTTTTTTTAAAGGTTTGACCTACAATGCCACCGCATCCGTAGCCGTAATCATTCTCTCTTCCATCTCTTCCGAATTTAATAATTTTCGCTCCGTCAACCGTAACATTATTAATCTGTACGTCCGTATAAGCAGCGCTGCTTTCGCCCTCAATTTTTCCAATCAGAGCGCCTAATCCGTACACGTTTGTTCTGCTTTTGTCTCGTCTATTTAACACCTTAATATAAGTGTCCTTAATTGTAAGATCCTTTACAATGCCGCCGCTCATTTTTCTGATAACACCGAAGCCGCCAACATTTGTTCGCTCTGATTTGTCTATACTCTGCCTATAATTGGCTACAATATGATTAGCACCGTCAAGCTCGCCGTACCAAGCCGTTGCGGAGTCATCCCAATACGCATATGTTATTCCGCTAAAATCAACGTTACAGTCAAGAACAACCTTTTTACCGTTAAATGTGGTCGGATTTTTAAGAAAATATGCGAATCCGTTACCTGTCTTGATTGTATATGTACTTCCTGACAGTGTGTAGTCTGTGCCGGATGTCCATGTACCGTTTTCATTTGTAACCTTCGAATAAACAACATCAGCCGCCGAAGCCTTCGGAAGAAGCTCCGAAAGTACACTCGGTTCAAAGATAAAGAACGTCGTGAACATCATGACAAGGCACAATGCCACACTGATGAATTTTCGTCCGCAACGGGCGAAGGATCGATTGATTTTCATGTTTTTCACCTCATAAAAAATTCAAATCAATTTTCACTTTCAAAATCTTGTTTTGAAATTTATTATCGGGATACATAGCAATCCCAGTTTGTTATACATTATAACACTTTTATATTCTTTATTCAACCTTAAAAAAGGTTATATTTTCGTCAAAACATAGATTTTTTGCCTTTTCCCCCTTTTTCTTTGTTAATTATCACGAAATACGGTCGTTATCAAAAATAACAGTTTTGAGTCGGATTTTATCGGCTTGCCGTTCTTTTTCTGTCCGCTTCTAAGGATATGCAATGCATAATATTAACGAAATCAAATTGAACTTCGCCTGACTTAAATAAAAATGTTCCGCGTGCTTGAAATTTTAGGCTTTTCTACGACGAATTCATGTTTATATCGTTATGTTTTCGGCAATTTTTGGCGCTTTTGTCGAGCAAATTGTGATTGACAGCACCATGTGACACAAGCGGTTGTATCTTTGAAAATGATGTGTAAAATATAATTTTTCTGTTTAAATTTCTGCCGTAAAAGTGTATAATGTTATGGTAAATGCAATTATTGATGTAAAAGGAAGTTTATAATGTCGTATATTTTTAATTCCTCTGTTCTCGGCTCCATGTTTGCCGTGCCGGCTCAGGTCGTGGATAACTACATAAAATTTGCGAGCGCTTCTCAGCTCAAGACCCTGCTTTGGATATGTCGACACATTTCAGAGCCGATCGACTCCGCCAAAATATCGAAGGAAATCGGATACAGCGTCAGTGACGTTGAAGATGCGCTGACCGTCATCGCAAGCTGGGGAGTTCTTATCGGAACGGATGTTTCCGTTGCTCCCGCTCCTATTGCCGCCGAAGAGCCGAAAGCGACTGAGCCGCCGAAGCAGCTTGAGGAAATTTCCGCTTTAAAGCCTTCAAGTGAACAGATAATGACACGCTGCAAGGAGGATCCCGAAATTCTCGCAATGTTCTCTGACATTGAAAAGATGCTCGGCAAAACTCTCGGTTACGACAGCAGAAGCATTCTTCTAATGATGCATGACCACTACGGTCTGCCGATTGAGGTAATTTATATGCTTGTCGATTATTGTAAATCCGTCGGCAAAAGCGGATTTTCATACATCTCAAAGGTCGGCAAGACTTGGGGTGAAAAGGAAATCGACACGATCGAAAAAGCGGACGAGCAAATAAAAATTCTCAACTCCTGTAACAAGCTTTGGAAAGAATTCGCCGAAATGGCAGGAATTCAGAATCCCAGACCGTCCTCGTCGCAGTCGGCTTATCTCAGAACATGGTCGGTCGAGCTGAAATTCAACGTTGAAATGATTTATCTTGCATATGAGGAAATGCTCAACCATTCGAGCAAAATAAGCTTCCCGTACATGAATAAAATCCTGATGAATTGGCACTCCAAGGGAATTAAAACCCCTGACGATATCGAAAAAGAAAAAGAAGAATACCGCAGGAATAAATCACCTGTCGCACAGGCTAATATATCAAATGTATCTTTTGATATTAACGAAATCAACCGCCGCGGCGAAGCATTGCCGGTATATAAGAAAGGAAGCTGAACATGGCATACAGCAAGGAAACATATAAAAAAGCCGAGCAGGAGCTGGCACAAAGAAGAAACCGTGCGCTTGCCGAGCGTGAGGAACACCACAGAATTGCCGTTGAAGCCGTTCCCGAAATTCTTGAGGTTGAGGAAAGAATGTCCTCGGCAGGCTTGGCAACTATTAAAGCTCTCGGCATGGGGGCAGCGGACGCAAAGGAATACATAAAAAAGCTTTCAAAAATCAATCTTTCCGCACAGGCTCAGCGCAAGCTGCTTCTCAAGAACGGCGGCTTTCCCGTTGATTGGCTTGACGTTCGCTATTCATGCAAAAAGTGTGAGGATAAAGGCTACGTTAACGGGCTCATGTGCGATTGCTTCAAGGAGCTTTTGACGTCGATTGAATACGAAAAGCTCTGCTCAAAGCTGCCTGTCAACGACTGTCGGTTTGAAAACTTCAAGCTCGACTATTACCCCGACGGGGTCGGCACAAGCCCGCGCAAAAGAATGGAAAGCGTGCTGAATTACTGCAAAACCTATGCCGTCGATTTCAACCGAAAATCATCAAGTCTCCTGCTCTACGGTCATACGGGTCTCGGAAAAACTCATCTTTCTCTTGCCATTGCGGGCAGGGTTGTTGAAGCGGGCTACGGAGTCATCTATTCCTCGGCACAAAACCTTTTCAACAAGCTCGAAAAAGAGAAATTCGGCCGTTCCGACGGCAATACCGAAGAAAATATACTTAATTGCGACCTATTGATAATCGACGATTTAGGAGCAGAATTTACAACTCAGTTCACGATTTCCTCGCTTTACAACATTGTTAATTCAAGAGGTCTTGAAGATAAGTCAACAATTATAAGCACCAATCTCTCTCCCGAACAGCTTTTAAGCACCTACAGCGAAAGAATTGCTTCAAGAATTCTCAACAACTATACGCTACTGCGCTTTGACGGCACAGATATAAGACAAATTAAAACGAGGTAATTTATGGATATAATTCTTACACTTACAGCCGAATTCAACTTAAAAAAATGGCAGATTGAAAATGTTGTCTCGCTTATTGACGACGGTAACACTATTCCGTTCATTGCCCGATACAGAAAAGAGGCTCACGGTACACTCGACGATCAAACCCTGCGTGCAATCTCCGAAAGACTGGAGTATCTTCGCAATTTGGACAAGCGCCGCGAGGAGATACGTTCATCAATCGAGGGTCAGGAAAAGCTGACCGATGAAATCTCCGCCGCACTCGATAAGGCGGCAACTCTTGCGGAATTGGAGGACATTTACCGTCCGTTCAAGCCCAAGAGAAAGACGAGAGCCTCCGTCGCAAGAGAAAAGGGACTTGAACCGCTCGCTCAGGCTATCTATCTTCAGACAGCAAACAGCCCGTCTGCTATTGAGCTTGCCAAGGACTACATAAACGAGGAGAAAGAGGTCAACACCGCCGAGGATGCGCTCCAAGGCGCAATGGATATCATCGCCGAGGACATTTCGGATATGGCCGATATCCGCCGCAGACTGAAAAATCTTCTCAACGTTGTCGGCATAGTAAATGTAAAAGCAAGCGACGCCGAAGCAAAGAGCGTTTATGAGCAATACTACGACTACTCCGAGCCTGTCAGCAAAATTGCCGACCACAGAATCCTCGCAATTAACCGCGGAGAAAATGAGGGATTTCTCAAGGTCAGCCTTGAGCTTGACCGGGTTAAGGCATTGAATGTCATTGCTTCCGAAACGCTCAACGACAAAGGCTCGCCCTGTACAGACACGGTTCGTGACGCAGGCGTTGATGCATACGACAGACTGATTTTTCCGTCGGTCGAGCGTGAGATTCGCTCCGCATTGACCGAGAGAGCCGACGCTTCGGCAATCAGAAATTTCTCGCTCAATTTAAAGGAGCTTTTGCTCCAGCCTCCCGTCAAGGGCAAGGTTGCGCTCGGGCTTGATCCCGGATACAGAACAGGCTGCAAGGTTGCAGTCGTTGACGCAACCGGACGTGTGCTCGATACCGGAGTTGCTTATATCACCCACTCCGCCGCTCAGCAGGCGCAGGCAAAGGCACTTATAAAGAGTTTTATAAAGAAATACGGTGTGCAGATTATTGCAATCGGTAACGGAACGGCATCAAAGGAGACGGAGATTTTCACCGCCGAGCTTCTCAAGGAGCTTGACACCGGCACCGCTTACATGGTAGTCAGCGAAGCCGGCGCATCGGTCTATTCCGCTTCAAAGCTTGCCGCCGAGGAATTTCCGCAGTACGACGTTTCGCTCAGAAGTGCGGTTTCCATTGCAAGACGTTTGCAGGATCCTCTTGCCGAACTCGTTAAGATAGACCCGAAGGCAATCGGCGTAGGTCAATATCAGCATGACATGCCGAAGAAGGAGCTTGACAGCGCACTGAACGGCGTTGTTGAGGACGCAGTAAACAGCGTCGGCGTTGACCTCAACACAGCTTCACCTTCACTTTTGACAAGGGTTTCCGGAATCAACTCGACCGTTGCAAAAAATATTGTCGCTTACCGTGAGGAAAACGGCGAATTTACTTCTCGGTCGCAGCTCAAAAAAGTGCCAAAGCTCGGCGCAAAGGCATTTGAGCAGTGTGCCGGCTTCATGCGCGTACCGGAGAGCAGAAATCTTCTTGATAACACGGGTGTTCACCCGGAAAGCTATACCGCCGCAAAGGCTCTGCTTGAAATCTGCGGTTACACGGTCAATGACGCCGCAAAAAACAAAATCGGCGATCTCGGCGAAAAGATTACCGCTCTCGGCGAAGAAAAGGTTGCCGAAAAAATCGGCGTAGGTGTCCCGACAATGCAGGATATTATTAAGGAGCTTATGCGCCCCGGTCGTGATCCGCGTGATGAGCTTCCGCCGCCGATGCTCCGTACAGATGTTATGGATATGAAGGATCTCAAGCCCGGCATGGAGCTGAAAGGAACGGTCAGAAATGTTATCGACTTCGGCGCTTTCATTGATATCGGTGTTCACCAGGACGGACTGGTTCACGTTTCGCAGATCACAAATCGCTATATAAAACACCCGTCCGACGTACTCAAGGTCGGACAGATCGTCACGGTTTGGGTGCTTGATGTTAATATCGAAAAGAAAAGAATTTCACTCACAATGAAAAAGCCCAAGGACATTGAATAATGAACAAGCTCGACAGAAAAAACTCAAAAAAGCTAATATATCTATGCTCCCTTGCATATTTTGTCAGCTACCTTACAAGAATAAATTTCGCCGCCGTAATTGCAGCGATAATCTCCGACGGCTACATTGAAAAAGCTGCGGCAGGCGCAGTCACCACCGTCGGATTTATTACCTACGGCGTAGGTCAGCTCGTCAGCGGCAAGCTCGGCGACCGTTTTGATCCCAAAAAGCTGATGACTATCGGTTTCTGCTCAACAGCGGCGATGAATCTGCTCATTCCGTTTGTCAAGGGAGCGGTTCCGATGTGCCTTGTTTGGGGCGTGAACGGACTGGCACAGTCGCTCATGTGGCCGCCGATGCTCAAGATAATGAAAACGGCAATGAACGAAGATGATTTCAACAAAGGCTGCGTTCAGACAAATCTCGGAAGTACGGTCGCAACAATTATAATTTATCTGCTCTCCCCTGCCGTTATCTCCGTTTGGAGCTGGAAGGGTGTATTCTTTATCACTGCGCTTTGCGGCATTATCATGGCAATTACATGGTTCGCCGTGCTGACAAAAATAGAGAGGTCGGCAGACATCAAATATGTTCTCAAAAAATCCTCTGACAAGAAAAAGAAAATGCACAGCCCGGCCATGCCGCTCATGTTGCTCATTTTAACGCTTGCGGCGATATTCTTCCAGGGAATTCTCCGCGACGGCGTAACGACATGGCTTCCGACCTACATTTATGAGTCGTTCGGACTGAGCAGCGAAAAATCAATTCTTACCAGTGCGGTCATTCCGATTTTCTCATACATCAGCCTGCAAATCTGCTCCAAGCTTTATAACAAAACAGGCAGAAAGCCGTTCAAATGCGGACTGATGGTTTTCGCCGTCGGCGCTGCTTCAACGATAATTCTTGTCGCCTTTGGCGGTCATTCCGTAATTCTGACTGCGATTATGTGCGCACTCATCGTCGGCTGTATGTATGGAGTTAACCTTGTTCTCATCAGCTTTATTCCCGGAATTTACGGCAACAACGAAAATGTATCGGAGCTTTCCGGTACGCTGAATTTCATGACATATGTAGGCTCGGCGGCTTCGGCTTACGGCTTCGCCCTGCTTTCGGACAGCTTCGGCTGGAACGGCACAATAATCAGTTGGGTCATAATTGCGCTGCTGGGCACAGTAACTGTCGGCGTCTGCAAAATAATTGATAAGGAACCTCAGAAATGAACGATAAAAAGTCAAAGAAAGAACAAAAAACAAGCTTTTGCCCGGTCGCCGGAAAATGCGGCGGCTGCCAACTGCAAAACATGACATATGAACGTCAGCTTGGCTTTAAGGAAGCGAAGGTGGTCAAGCTTCTCGGCAAATACTGCCATGTTGATAACATAATCGGAATGGAGCACCCGTTCCATTATCGCAACAAGGTTCAGGCTGCTTTCGGCTCAACAAGGGGCGGCAAAATAATCTCGGGCGTCTATCAGTCAAAGTCGCACAGAATAGTCTGCATCGACCGCTGCCGAATCGAAGACAGGAAAGCCGATGAAATCATCGTGACGATTCGTTCAATGATGCCGAAATATCGCATGACAGCTTATAACGAGGACAGAGGCACGGGATTTTTGCGTCACGTGCTCGTTAAACGAGGCTTCAAAAGCGGTGAAATTATGGTTGTTCTTGTTACGGGAACTGTGGTTTTTCCCGGTAAAAATGCTTTCATAAAAGAACTGCTTGAAATTCACCCCGAGATAACAACTATCGTTCAAAATATCAACAATTCCGATACGAGCATGGTTCTCGGTGAAACAGAGAAAGTTCTTTACGGCAAGGGTCATATTAAGGACTCGCTTTGTGGCTGTGTTTTCGGAATTTCGCCGAAATCGTTCTATCAAATAAATCCGATTCAGACCGAAAAGCTCTACAATAAAGCGATGGAGTTTGCGAATCTCACGGGTAAAGAGACCGTAATCGACGCTTATTGCGGCATCGGCACAATAGGTATCGTCGCCGCCAAGAAAGCTAAGCAGGTCATCGGCGTTGAGGTCAACCGTGATGCCGTTCACGATGCGATTGCCAATGCCAAGCTTAATGATACAAAGAATATTCGATTTTACTGCGCCGACGCAGGCGAATTCATGGTTGACATGGCTTCGAACGGCGAAAAAGCGGACATTGTTTTCATGGATCCTCCGAGAGCGGGAAGCGACAAGGCATTTCTTTCATCTGTCGTCACTCTCAGCCCGAAGAAAATCGTCTATATCTCCTGCAACCCCGAAACACAGGCGAGAGACCTCTCTTTCCTCGTCCGCAACGGCTATAAGGTCAGAAAAATCCAGCCCGTCGATATGTTCCCCCACACGGCACATGTGGAATGTATTGCACTTTTGACGAGAGGAAAGAACTGAATATTACCATTTAAACTGATTTAATAAATATTGATTTAACTTATTTTTAAAAAATCTTCCAGTTCAACAACCATTTCGGTTCAGCTTACGGCGTCACAATGCTTATACGGGAAAGGAAACATTCAAGCGAAAAATACCACGGAGGTTGATTTATGACCTTAAAAGAAGCTATAAAATACAGAAAAATATGGATGGGCTTTGCTATTTTGTGGATAGTCTTTTTTCACTTCGGCTACAAGCTGCCCGATCCTTTTTCCGTCATACAGTCGAGCGGCTACAGCGGCGTTGACATTTTCTTTTTTGCTTCGGGTATCGGCTGTTATCTTTCATATTCCAGTGACAAAAATGCCGCCGCTTTTCTCAAGCGACGCTTTATAAAAATCATGCCTACATATCTGGTTTTCATCGTTATATGGTGTCTGTATAAGGTCATAACCGCAGGTATGGATTTTCCGACGGTGCTCGGCAACATTTTCTGCATTCAGGATCTCACCGGCAAGCCCGGAGGATTTAACTGGTATTTCGGCGCAATGTGGATTTTTTATATTTTGACGCCGTACTTTGCCGCCGTTGTCGATAAAATCAAAAAGCCTGCCGGATGTGTCCTTTTCTGTCTGCTGCTGGTGCTGTTCTCCTTCCCGTTTTGGAACGTTACCGCCCTTATAATAATCGTAACAAGGCTTCCCGTTTATTTCTTGGGAATGTTTTTCGCAAAATGCTCGCAGAAAAGCGATAAAAAAATCACGGCAAAATTTATGCTGTTTGCCACACTTCTTTCGCTATTGAGCATGGCGGCATTTTTCATATGCTTTTTTAATCTGCATGATGAGCTTTGGAACTACGGGCTGTGGTGGTATCCGTTTATAATCACCGCACCGACAATCTGTATTTTCCTTTCATTTATCGGAAGATTTCTTGAAAAGAAGCCGTTCGGGCAAAAAATAAATGCGGCATTTTTGTTTGTCGGCGGCTACACTTTCGAGCTTTTTCTTGTGCACAAATTTATTTTCAATGAGACGGCTGACTTGATCATGGCAAACAAGCCCGATCACGTTGTTGCGATTTGGTTTGCCTCCCTTATTCCCGTCGTTATCGGCACTGTGATTCTTTATTGGCTGACAAAAGGCATTAAAGCTCTCATATTCAAATCATCAAAATAACAAAACGGCAGTAACATTGAAGCTACTGCCGTTTTTCAATCTTAATAAATCTGTAATTTTGACAGGAAGTCCTGCATGCCGTCCTTCATTTTGTCGCTCACTGCGTCGAAGTCAACCGTTGCAAGCACCGAGCGAACCGAACCGATATCCGTATTCTCTCCCTCTGCTACGGTAAAGTTGCACTTCTTCCCCTCAAGCTTGAGCGTATACTCGCCTGCCGGAAGCTTTGCGCTGAAATTGCCCGAAGTGTCGGTCATCATTCTGTAAACCGTGCCGTCACGATTGCTCGTTACAGTAAAATCAATCACGTTGCTCGGCGTGATTTTCGCCCATTTAAGATGTCCGTTTACCGTGCCGTAGTTTTCGCACTCTTTTATTGCCGCTTCAACTGCAAGCTGAGCGTTTACCATTCGCATTGTGCCCGTCGGCAGATGAAGCCTGGACGAGCTGTCGGCGACCTCATACTTTGTGTTCTCCTCGTCGCAGACAAAGTGCTTGACCTGAGCACCCGTAAAAGAAGGATTGACGCTCCAAACCAGTGAAGCGATGCCCGTTACTATCGGGGCAGCCATTGATGTGCCGTTGAGGTAACTGTAAGAGCAATAGTTATATTGGTTACCATCGCCGTTGTAATACGCGCTGTAAATTTCATAACCCGGGGCACAAATTGAAACCTGACTGCCGCCGTTTGAAAACTCTACCTGCTCAAACCGGTTGTTGCCGTTGAACTTTGCCGCCGCAACAACAATTATTCTGTCAACAATTTCCTGCGGCGTAACGCCCTTGACGGACTTTATTGCGTTGTCAACCGTTATCGGGCAGAATGTGCCGTTATTGCTTGCATCAACGGCGTAGGCAAATTTATCGTCCTTGTAAACGCCGTTGCCTGCCGATTGACAGCAGATAAAATCATATCCGCGTTGGAGCATTTTGGCAATGTAATATGAATTGAACTTGCCCTGAGTATCCTTAACGATTTGCAGCCTGTCAATTCCGTTTTTTATTGTGCCGGAACTTCCGAGAGAAAAATTGACTACTTTTGCGCCTGCTCTGACAGCGTTAACAAATCCGGTCATTATTCTTGCGCTATTGTTCCATTTCTGACCCTGATTTTCATCTGCCTGCCAATCAACGCAAATAAGCTTGCCGTCGCGAACGATTCCCGCTAAACCTTTTCCGTTATCCTGCTGTGCTCCGATAATTCCGGCAACATGATTGCCGTGATACGAGGGAGCATTATTTTTTTCAAAGAATTCATTCGGGAAAACGATCTTTCCTTCAAGGTCTTCATGAGTCGGGTCGAATCCCGTATCTACAATTCCAACATCGATATCGCTGAAATATTCGTCGTAATCCCAAGCCTTATCGACATCTGTCGCCTTTATCCACCAGTTTGAGAACGTAAACAGTCTGTCAAGCGCATCGTCTTCCCAATAGGTAAAGTTCCACGGATCTTTCGGAACATAATCGGGCGTTATCTTCTCCGCTAACGAACAGCTTGCGAATTCGACCTTTTCATTTTCCATAAGCTCTTCGCACAGGTCATTGATTTCATAAAAATCCGAACGTTCAATTTTTATTTCGTATTCGTTCATAAAATCAACCTTGCCGACTATCTCACCGTCAAGTGACTTAACAACATTATTTTTATCGAGAAGCGTTGCATCGTCGCTGAAAAACACCGTTACAGCATCGTTTATGTAGGTTGTAGAGTCCTCAAGAGTCGATATGCTCTCCTCCTTCGGTTCATAAAAAATATCGTCCTCGTCTTCAAACCGAGCGATATTATTTGGATTGATTTCAACTGTTTTTGCCGAATTCTGTTCTGCCGAAGCGCTTTTTGCCACGGTCCTTTCAACCGTTCTTTCGGCTTTTGAAACGGCCTGAACCGTCGGTTCGTCAGATAGACGAGCTTCCTTTGCAAGCTTAATGCCGACTGTCGGCGAACCTGCGGCAATAACTGCCGCCAACGCAAAAGAAAGGACGGAGCTTAAAAACTTCCGCTTTTTCATTTTATAACACCCCTATTTTATATATAATTGTATGTTACTATGTTAGGCAGTAAAAGTCAATGTGATTTTCAATAAAAATTGAACTATATTTATAATTTTTATAGAAAATATATAGATTTTTAAGTTAATGTATGATATTATATATGTATATTTATTATTCGGAGGGCTGAATATGACGGTAAAAGAAATCATTGATATACTCGACGGACATATGATCTACGGCGAAGATCTGCTTGACAGAGAGGTGTTTACCGCCTGCGGCAGTGATATGATGAGCGATGTGCTTGCTTTTGTCAAGGAGCAGGCAGTTCTTTTGACAGGTCTTGTTAATCCGCAGGTTGTGAGAACTGCGGAAATGATGGACATGAGCTGCATTGTTTTCGTAAGGGGTAAATCGCCCGACCTAAGCATGATCGAACTTGCCGAGCAGCGTGACATTGTTCTCATCGGAACCGAGCTTGAAATGTTCACCTCCTGCGGCCGTCTCTACGCTCATGGGCTCAGAGGAGGCAGCGGAAAATAATGGACGAGGTAAAATTGCATTATGACGTCAGTGCCTATGACTTCACAAGAGCAGGTGAAGCATCGGGCAAGCTGAAGCGTTCTCTTAAAGAGCTTGGATTCTCCCCTGCAGTCACACGCAACGTTGCGATTTCTGTCTATGAGGCGGAAATAAACATGGTTATTCATGCCGACGGCGGAGTTATCGACGCAAGCATAACCCCCGAATGTATAACCGTTGTGCTGGCAGACAAGGGACCGGGAATTCCAAATGTCGAGCTTGCTATGAAGGCGGGTTATTCGACCGCACCCGAGAATGTGCGTTCGCTTGGCTTCGGTGCAGGCATGGGTCTGCCGAATATTAAAAAATACACCGACGAAATGAACATTGATACGGTTATCGGTGAGGGTACAACAATCACTTTAAAAATATACAATAAATAATTATCTGAAAGCAAGGAGTAGATCATGGATACTGTTTTTCATTCGGTTAGCCTTGATAAGCAAAAATGTCTCGGATGTATGAACTGTATAAAAAGATGCCCCACCCAGGCGATAAGAGTTCGCCACGGTAAGGCAACGATTATTTCCGAGCGCTGTATCGACTGCGGAGAATGTATTCGCATCTGTCCCCATCACGCAAAAACCGCTAAAAGCGATCCGATAGAGGATATTCAAAAATTCAAATATAAAATTGCTCTGCCGGCTCCGTCGCTCTACGGTCAGTTCAATAATCTTGACGATATCAATTACATATTGACCGCTTTGACGGAACTGGGCTTTGACAAGGTTTTCGAGGTTGCAAAGGGAGCCGAAATCATCTCCGACGCAACGAGAAAGCTGCTGAAAAACGGCAATCTGAAAAAACCGATTATTTCCTCGGCGTGTCCTGCCGTATGCCGGCTGATAAGAATTTCATACCCGGATCTTATCGGCAACCTTTTGGAACTAAACACTCCGATGGATGAGTCGGCACGTTTGGCAAGAATTGAAGCGAGAGAGCAAACAGGCCTTGACGACAGCGACATAGGCGTATTTTTCATTACCCCCTGCCCTGCCAAAATCACGGCGATAAAGAATCCGCTCTGCGCCGAGAAATCTGACGTTGACGGAGCAATCGCAATCAGCGATATTTATCCCATGCTTGTCAGCAAAATGGATCACCTCAAGGAGCTTAAAAGCATAGATGAATCGGGCCGAATCGGCGTCGGCTGGGCGACAAGCGGCGGTGAAGCCTCAGGCTCGTTGAGCCAGAAATATGTTGCCGCCGACGGAATTGAAAATGTTATAAAAATTCTTGAAGAGATCGAGGACGAAAAGCTTAACGACATTGAATTCATTGAGCTTAACGCCTGTACGGGCGGCTGCGTCGGCGGTTGCCTTACGGTTGCGAACACCTTTGTTGCAAAAACGAGGCTGTCAATTCTGAAGCAATACCGTCCGGTTTCATGCAATCATATAGATGCAAACGAAGTGCCGAACGAGATGATGTGGCAAGAGAATTTACAGCCGTACTCGGTACTGAAGCTTGCCGACAATGTGACCGATGCAATGAAGCTTATGAACCAGGTCTCGGAAATGGTGAAGAATTTCCCGGGACTCGACTGCGGCACCTGCGGCGCACCGACCTGCCGTTCGCTCGCCGAGGATATTGTCCGAGGCTATGCAAGCATTGACCACTGCGTTTTCCGTCTTAAAGCGGAAATGAGTCACACCACTCCGCTCAACGAGAATGAGATTGAAAAATTTATTCCCGTTCCGTTCCGCGAGATTATTGACGAGGAGAAGCTGAAATGGACATAAAAACACTTAAAGAAAAGCTTGATTTAACTCTGATCTGCGGCGATGATCTTGATAGACCCGTAACAGGCTGCTATTGCGGAGACCTGCTCAGTTGGGTCATGTCGAGAGCACAGGAGGGCGACGCATGGCTTACGGTTATGGGCAACGTTAATTCTATCGGCGTTGCCGTTCTCGCCGACGTTGCCTGTATAATTTTGACCGAAAATGCCGCGCTTGATGAGGACGCTCTCAAAAGAGCCGAGCAAAACGGCGTAATAATTCTCACAACGGCGAAGAACTCCTATCAGGTTGCCGCCGAGATTTCAAGGCTGATTTAAAATGGAATTATACTATGATTTTCATCTTCATTCGTGTCTTTCTCCATGCGGCGATAAGGATATGACGCCGTATAACCTTGTTAATATGGCAAAGATTCTCGGCATGGACGCCATTGCCCTGACCGATCACAACACCGCTCAGAATTGCCGTGCCGCTCTTGAGGTCGGTGAAAAAATCGGCATGACAGTCATACCCGGCATGGAGCTTTGTACCTCGGAGGAAGTGCACGTTGTGTGCTTGTTTGATGAAGTGAATAATGCGGAAGCTTTTTCGGAATATGTACTTTCAACCGTTCCGCCGGTTAAAAACCGACCCGATATTTTCGGCGACCAGTTAATCATGGACAGCGGCGACGGGATAATCGGAACACAGGAGCTGCTGTTGACAACGGCAAGCGGAATCAGCATTGAAAATGCGGTTAAATATGTCAGTGAATACGGCGGAGTATGCTACCCCGCCCACATTGACAGAAGCTCCTACAGCGTGATTTCCAACCTCGGAATGATAACACCCGAGATGAACTTCAAGGCAGTTGAAATGACGGAACAAGCCGATCGGAACGAATACATGGAGAAATATCCGATTATAAAAGATATGCCCGTTATAATCAGCTCCGATGCGCACTACCTTGAAAACATGAAAGAAGCGAAGCACACGGTAAATGTCAACGATAATACAGCAAAAGCAATCGTTGATTATTTCAGAAATCTGTTATAAGTATCCGGAGCAGCGGCTCAAAACCGCCGTTCCGGACATAAGAAAAATTTAATCAGTATTTTTTTAAAAAAACGTCAATATTACTTGACAAAACCGAGATTTAATGGTATCATATCAAGCGTTGCAGATATGCGGGTGTAGTTTAGTGGTAGAATTCCAGCCTTCCAAGCTGGTCGTGTGGGTTCGATTCCCATCACCCGCTCCATTTTCTCCGAACATTCTGCAATGTGGAGAACTAATGCGCTTGTAGCTCAGGTGGATAGAGCAACTGCCTTCTAAGCAGTGGGTCAGGGGTTCGAGTCCCTTCAAGCGCGCCACGCCTGCGGGTATGTCTTTCGATGTGCCCGCAGCAGAATAAATGGTGGGTATAGCTCAGTTGGTTAGAGTGCCAGGTTGTGGCCCTGGAGGTCATCGGTTCGAATCCGATTATCCACCCCAGCAGACCAACGCAAAGCAGAAATGTTTTGCGTTTTTTATATATTGCATATATCTTGGGGTGTAGCCAAGTGGCAAGGCAACGGACTTTGACTCCGTCATTCGCTGGTTCGAATCCAGTCATCCCAGCCATAACAGTAAAAGCCTTGAAACTCAATGTTTCCAAGGCTTTTGCTCATTTTAAGGTGCTCTGAAATCGCCTGTTTTGCTCGCTACAACTAACACACAACTAACAAATTAAATCAGATTCACCTCTCTGAGCAGCGTCTGTATCTCGACATGAGTATATACCTTTTCGGTTAGGTTCATTATGGACTTGTGACCGACTATCTTCTTGAGGATTGTTTGATTCGCGTTAGCGGCTACCATGAGCGAAATAAAGGTGTGTCGCGTCTCATGTGGCGTGTGCTTCATATTCAGCTCGTTCATCAGCGGATTCCAATAGATTTTTATGAAGTTGTCATAGCTTAATTTCTGTCCGCTCTCGGTACACACTGCATACGGGCTTTTTGACTTGTCCATGAAGCTCTGCCAAAATGGGAGAACCTTATCCGCTATAGGGACAGCTCGAACGCCCGCTTCTGTTTTGGAGTGCCGGACGCTGAACCACTATTCCTCAAGGTTTACATCTTCCTTTTTGAGGTCAAGCAGCTCCGAGATTCGAACGCCTGAGTATATTAACATTAGGATTATTGATATATACTCGTGCTGATTTAACGAGCTCCAAAGCTTGGCGATTTCTTCGGACGAGAACGCCGCTTGCGGTTTAGGTGCTTCTTTCGCCGTGACTGTCACCTGTTCGGCATAGTTCTTTTGTATCGCGTCATGATTGATACACCAGCGGTATAGTTGGTTGAATAATATCTGTATGCGCTTCTGAGTCTGATATCCTGCTCCGCAACCGTCTATAACCTCTTGCATATGCCACGGGTCAGCGCATTCCTGCGTGGGTGAAGTTGCGAAAGCACAATGTCATGGATAGCCGTGACGAGCTTGGAGGTGGTGTGATATTGATTTTGAATCGATTTCGGCGCGTATTAGCAAATGCGAGGAAGATATAAAAATCCTCTACAGCCGTACAAACAAGGCGGAAGTAAATCAAGCGCGGATCACAGAAAAGCTTGATAATGTGCTTGTGGAACTCGGCCGCGTGCGCGAATCGATAGACAGCCTCAAAGGCAAACCGGCAAACGCTGGGAAAGTCTTATCATGGCAATCATCGCCGCGCTCGCAGGAGCTTTTATCGCATACATACTTAAATAACGGAAAAATAATTTATGAACAAGGTAAAAGACATTATCGGAAACATCAGCAAAGTTAAGGCAAGCACATGGGTTAGACTTGTACTGATGGTAATTACTGTTGTCAACATGATTCTTGCGGCCATTGGAAAGCCCCCGATACATATTGACAATGAGAGCTATATATGATAATCAGCGTTGCTGCGTCGGTTATCGTAGGTGTTGTAAACTTTTGGAAAAACAACAGCTTCACCGGAGCTGCCATAGCGGCAGATGAGTATTTGCACAATCAGGGATTTGCAAACGAGGCACCCGGTATCGATTCAGAGGAGGCGGAGAAATGATAACAGCAATCATCTATAATCTGCTTAATTTGTTCGGACTTTACGGAGCTTGGGCGGTCGTACAGATTCTCAAACTCTTCGGAGCGATTTAAAACACAACCGGGCAAGGGGATTTCCCTCTGCCCGGCTTTCTCATTTATAGTCGCAGCTCCCGGTCAGACCGAGAGCCGCGTGAAATAGGATATAGAGCCGGAGACTCTTTAATTATATTATAACATTATATGCTTTGAAAATCAAGCAATGTTTGCACAGGTAAAAGCGACTGTTACTACAGGGTTACTACGGATTTCATTTTGGGTGCATTGAAATAGAAATGAAAAAAGCCTTGAAACCGTTAAGAATCAAGGCTTTTTATATGGTGCGAATGTTCATATAGGATTTGGTGAAATACAATTTTACCGATAGCCGAACATCATATTCAAACAATAATCCGCACATTCGCAATTTTACTTTGTTTTTCATATAATATACTCACTAAAAATCAAGGAGATTTTAATATGAAAACAATTTTTGAAAATAACGGTGGTACTTATACGCAGGTCGGCGATTATTTATTGCCTAATCTTTCGTTACCAGCGGAAGAAAAAGAAACAAATATCGGCGTTTGGGCAATGAAGCATAAACGATATTTGAAGCAAAGTCATAAGGTGCATTACTACAATTTGCTGACAAGCGGTAAGCTCGATTCATACCTTGCTGACATCGAAGAACAGGCTCAAAATCTTTTTCCTCGGTTGGTAAAAGACCTTGCCGAAAAAGAAAATGTTACAGAAAAATTGAAATCGGATAACCCAATGTTATGGGTGCAAAAGATGAACAACATCCGCAATCGAGCAACAGAAATTGTAAACGAGCAAGTAATATACAACTAAGAAAAAGGCACAGCCGACGGACAAAAAATCCGAAAGCTGTGCTTTGATTTTTGGTTGTGAGGTTATGATGCATAATCTTAGCAAGCAGACCATTTGGATATCCAAACGGTAGCTTGCCCGCTTTTTCACAATCTCAGCGAGCAGACCAATTATGGACAGTTTGTCCAAATCGGTTGCTTTCGCTTCGTTGTGAAACAAGCGGTGTGTTCGGATGGCTACACTACCAAACACCTCGTTAGGGATACCTAAGACCTGATACCGAAGCGTTTTTTAAATGTATCCAAGCTTTTCTTTGATGATGTCTAAACTATTTTGTCTGGAATTGTCTTCTGAAAAGCTGGCTACAACCTCCTGCATTGTTTCAGAACTCCAATAAATTTTCAATTTTTCTTTTGCACGAGTGATTGCAGTATAGAAAATGCCGTGTGTAATTTTCTCTGCATTGCTGCTCGGAATAACGACTTTAACAGATTTGTATTCTAAGCCTTGTGCTTTATGAATTGAAACTGCATAAGCTAGTTGAAACGGCACTATAGTCTTTTCACGATCTTCTTCGGTCATTTCCTCATCAAATGCAAGCACATCAAATCGTATACGTGTTCCATCCTCAATTGTATCAACAAACTCCAGATCATCGTTTAGGCAATCTTTTTCCGTTAAAGGAATAGCGATATCAACTGTAAATGTAATTTTTTCTTTGCTTTTGTTGATACAAATGATTCGTCCTTTCAAATTGTTGTATAGTAATGAAAATCTACCTGTATCATTGAACAGTATGGGATCTCCGGCCTTATATTTCCAATCCTTCCAGGTAACAGCTTTCTCCGTGTTCGCATTCTGAAAATAGCTATTCATATTATTCAAACCAAATTTACCATCATAATTCAAACAAAGAATTACCTCATCTTTTACATCACAAGTGAATATATTTTCTCCAATATTTTCAGAAAATGGGCCATCAATCACAAGTTTTTCTGTAATTAACTGACCTTTACTACGAACTTCTTTCCATAGTTCAATGAGATCCTGGTCTTTAGTTCGCCAAGTGCTTAGAAGTTCAACATTTGCACCTTGAGATTTAATTAGATCCTTTGCATATGAAAACCAATTGCCAAAGTCGATGGATTCAATTTGATAGATATCTCCAGCGAGTACCAAAAAAGTATCAGGACGCATTTTCTCAAGGAATACTTTCATAACCCTGTTGTCAATCGTGCTACATTCATCCACAAAAATAATGTCATAATCTGGTAGATTAACTCGCTTCGTAAAACTGTCTATGCTCACAAAGCTTGCATCTGCACCCGGATTTTCGATTCTTCTCTGCAAGTTCTGTAACGCCGTATGCGTTTTGGTGAGAAAAAGTTTTCGACGGCCTGCCATCATTGTTGAGATCATATTGATAAGCGTTGTCTTTCCAGTACCGGCAGCTCCATAAATAAGAAACAACCTAGAGTTCACAAACGCATACTTAAGTGCCGCTTCTTTCTTTAAATCCGAGAATGTTAATTCACTTTGTCTTAGGTATCTTTCGTTGAACTCTTTTTGCCCTTTATTTGGTATATACGACATCTCCAAAAGCTTCTTCAGGATAAAGAGAGTTGACTCTTCATAAGAATCAATGTACGCCACATCTTCTTTTAGAGTAATTCCATATCCTTGACCTTTCTCCCAAGAGTCTAGCTGGTCGTTATATTTTTGGATTGATGATCTAGTTAGTTTTGAATCGATATCACAGTATATTTCTCCAGTTTCCTGAATGTATTTCATAATAGTCCAGTATGGAATAGCAGCTTCTGATTTTTCTCTTTCCACAACACTTGCCAAATATTTAGCTTGATTAGTAGTGCTTGTTTTACTGCCGACCAAGTCAGATATTAGCGGATTGCGCTCGAATGGAAGGCATTTGCGCGACAAAAATAAATCATCACACTTCCATTGTGGACTGAATTGTGAAGGCATAACACGCTCCAGCAACTCTTCTCGCAGGTTTAGCAACAAATAGCGAACGGTATATTTACCGAATTGATTAGAGCTGACAGTATAGTTTTCTCTCAATTTTCGCAATACATCCTTAAAATAGCTGGTTTTAGAATGTTGGTAAACCGCCTCAAGAACATCAGAAAACTTCACTTCACGAAGGTCAATCATTTCCAGAAAGTTCATACCTGTTCTTGTGAGAAATTGCATTAGCGTATCATATTCCCCATAGTTAGTCGAAAGTTTAAGCGGCATTTTTAATATTCGCCCCAGTTTATTTAAGCATCTGGGATCTATAGAGACTTTCCACGCTGTAATAATCTTGATCTCTGTATCAATTCCCCATAAGCTAATTGTTGCGGGTGCATATTCAATTTGTATGGAATAGCTGGTAGAAATATTTTGCTGCGTATACGCTGTAATACGGTTATACTTTGATGCATAAATACCTGATTGTTGCAGTGTCACTTCGAAATATCGCTCTGCTCCAATATAGAACGGCGTCTTTTTTTGAACATAAAATCTTGTAGCACTACGATTCGTTGATCCATAATTTACGGTGCCAAATGCATCCGCTACAAGCTTATAGTACTGTTTATCCAGTTCATCTGATCCTGTATATTCAAGAAACTTTTCTAAATTTCTTAGTACTGTGATACTATAACTTTCCTGAAGAGATTTTCGTATTTGCCACATAAAGTTATAATATTTCAGCATTAGTCTTTCTGACTGACCATCATCGGGAATTCGTCGCCCGATATATTGCAGACCTCGATAGAAATTCCCTAAATACTTGGTCTCGATACTCAAGAAGGAGTGCTCCCAAGCAAATGCAATGCTTGGGTGTTGATGCCCATCGCGTATGGCATTTAGTAAAAGAGCTGAAACACATAAGTCATCCAATCTTGTCAAGATTCGTTTTGACACATTATCCCTGTTTTTATTGAGGACATCTAATCGTTCAATACTATCCGTAACCTCATCATCGCAAGCCTGAATGATACGCTTTACCTCTTCTTCAGAGTAAGTATTTCGTTCCAATTGGTTCACGAAAGAATGGTGCTCAACAATTTCTTCTAATCGTTCACAAAAGGTTAGAATACTGTCATCATTATTCAGAACTTCTTCTGCTGCTCGAAAATTAATTGTTATACTGTCTTTTGTAAAATCTATCGAATTTAGAAAGTCAACGGACATATACTTCCAATAAACTCTCTCATTGCCTCTATCGGCTGGATTAAGTACTACGAATAGAATTCCCGGATCAAACGATACCTTATTGCATATAAAAGCGGGAAAGGCAAGATCCTTCAAAGAGTACTTTACAATACCATCGTTTTCACTGTAATTGCGCGTTCCTTTGATTTGAACATAAAAGGCCTGCTTTGGCCGACGAGAAATATCAGGGCTTGGAACAAATTCAAAAGTACCGTCGTGATTAGGCCATTTGTCATTCGTGGAAAATGATGGATTTATTCTTCCGTTTGAACGAAGGAATGTTTCCAAAACCGAGACAGCCGCTCTATCATCATCGGATCTCTCCGTATGAGTCTTAATATGTTTTTCAATGTTTTCATTAGACTGATTAATCATAATTGTTTACCACCTCACTAAATTTAGAATAGACTATCTTATTTTAATGTTATTTATAATCTGTTTTACAACAGGCACAGCCACTGTATTTCCACATTGTTTATACATACTTTTTATCGGAATATCGGGAAAATCAAACGATTTAGGAAATCCCTGCAAGGCAAGACATTCTTGCGGTGTAATCGTTCTGATTCCAAAGTTGTCTTTTATAATCGGCACACGATTATACCAAGTCCCCATATTGGCTTTAAGCGTAAAAGATATTCCGTCTTTGCTTTTTTGAATGCCGTAATCCGAAAACCTGTATATTTGATTTTCGTCTGTTATAGTAGCGTTCATCTTTTGATACTGTACGGAATTCTCTTTAAGATAAAAGCTGTCGTCTGCTTTCACACTTCGATCGATAATATCAAATATGTGCTTTTTAAGCGATTGTTCTTTCGGAAATTGAAATTTATTACACATATCAAAATCCTTAAAAGCGACGATATATGTTCTCGTTCTGTGTTGCGGTATTCCGTAGTTGCATGCGTCTGCAATGATATATCTTATATAGTAATTTCTTTCCGACAACTCATTGTGAATACGATTGAAAGTTTTGCCGTTGTCGTGTTCGGTAAGATTAGCGACATTTTCAAGAAAAATGATTTGAGGTTGCTTTTTATCGGCAATTCTCATTATTTCAAAAAACAGATTGCCACGGTCGTCTGCAAAGCCTTTTTTGTTTCCACAAACCGAAAACGACTGACAAGGAAATCCTGCGGTAAGAATATCAAAATCAGGAATATCTTTTGCATTAACTTTTCTTATATCACATTCGGATAACAAGGTGTCAGGGAAATTATGTCTGTAAGTTTTACAAGCATCTTTGTCAAATTCATTTGCCCATACCACTTCAAAACCCGATTGCTTAAAAGCCAAATCAATTCCGCCGATACCTGCGAATAAACTGCAAATAACCATAATTATTTTTTGCAAGCTGCTGCGATGTCATCACTTGTAATCGTTCTTGAGGCTTTAATTATTTCAACTGAACCTGGAGAAACAAACTTTTTCTTCTTTAATTCATCAATAAAATTGTTAAATTCATCGGATGTTGTAAGTATTGCTTGATTAAGTCCCAGCACATCCCCGTTTTTTATTTTATTTGAAACCATACCGGCTTCTGTTGCATCCATAGTTAACAGATAGTTCTCAGCTTTTCTGTGTACATATTTCAACGCAATAGCTTCTAAGTCAGCTTGTTTATATCTTTCTCTCAAACTTGTTTTTAAACTAAGACCAATCGGTCCTGTTTCGTTTGTATATAAAATTGCATCAAAATTTACATTAGGCACAAATGCAACTTGCGCTTGTAAATGCAGGGGTACCAACCCTTCTTTGACAAACAATGTTGCTATAATTAATTCAAAAATTGTACCGTTTAAAGAATTTGTTCTGGACACACCTGATGTTTCGTATTTTTTCCAACAAAACTTAACATACTCGCTGGGAAGCATAGTATTATCTAAAAAATCCGGAGCAATATGTTCCATAAATACTTTATATCCTTTATTTTTTGTCTTTACTATTCCAAGTTTCTTTAACATATATATACCTCATTTTATAAATCTAACCTGCAAATTCAGCTTGATATAATATTTTCCGTTATCTTTGTATATACTTCCGAATTCGTGGCGGGATGTACTTGCTGTTTCAAATTTAGTGTTATTTATCAGATAGGTTTCAAATTCGTTTCTGTTAAACAGATGATAACACAAAACCTCACCATCTTCTCTGACTATAATATATCCGCCTGTTGCGTCTGCCGTACCGTCCCAAACTTTTGACGGAAGCATACCGAGTGCACATTCTGCAAGAAACTTTTTGAACTTATATTCATAAAACGGATGACCTTTTGATAAATCATATCCGATTGGATTATGTACATTTAAAGATTCAAGTGAATTTGCTACTGTGTTGACTCCCGACGAATAGTATTCTTTAAGCATATAACCGCAAATCTTTGGCAAATCGCCGTCTATGAGTTGTAAATTGCTCTCAAAAACATCATTTTCCATTGAATCGTAACTTATATCACAACCGTTACGGTCAAGTAGTTCAAATCTATCCTTGAATTTCTTTGAACAGGTATTAAATTCTTGCACAACCGCATCATCAATATTGCCTGTTACTTCAAAAACAAAGTTTGTTGTTTTACCGGCATTAACAAGAGTGGACGGACTGCCGAGTCTTGATTTTATACTGAAGCCTTGAACTGTTTCGTAACCCGTATTTATATCGTGAATTTTTATCCGAATATCGGCTTTGTCGGTGGACTTTGCTTTAAGTACACCGATGTTCAATGTATCAAGAAATTCTTCTGTATCCGGCAAAGCAAATGCAGAAGCGTTTGTTTCAATTATTTCGCAGTACAGTCTGTCTGCCGCATTTTTGAATTCGGAACAAGGAAGTGTTAATAATTCCGTGCTGTCAGAGGTATTAAAAACAGTTATTGTATCTTCCGTTCTGTTTATTCTGAATTCAAGTTTTCCCACAGGCTCGGTACGGATAATGTTTATGATATTGTAAAACATATCGTCTTTTTTATTAAGCTGTGAATCTGCCGCATATAATTTCTTTATTTCAAGTAAACGGAGGAATGCATATATTTCGCTCCATTCGCCTTTATTTCCCGAAAGTTTAGGCATTGTCGAGTACCTCCTTAATTTGTTTTGCAATAGCTTCAATAACATTTACAGTTACGCTGTTTCCGAATTGTTTATAAAGATGGACATCGGCAAGCGGAAGATTAAATGTATCCGGGAAACCTTGTAATCGAGCCCATTCTCTCGGAGTCATTTTTCTGATACCTTCCTTATTAACTTCACCTTTTATGTGTGTTGTCGGTGTTAAATTTTTTTGTCGTTTATCAATCAGCAAATTGCGTTCTCTGCCCATTCCGCCGCATACAATAGCACCGGCAATGCCGTCCCATTCACGAATTTCATATCCGAAACCGTTACCTTTCGCCGCATGACGGGCTTTGTGTCTTCTAAGTGTTTCCACATAGACATCGCTTAAATAATATTTAGCCGGTACGGGTTTTTCTTCAATAATATCTTTCAGCCTTTTGGTATCATCCGTCGCCTTTGGAAATTCAAATTTTTCGGGTGCAATATCGTTTCTGAAAGCCACAATATAAATTCTTTCTCTGTTCTGTGGAACTCCAAAATCTTTACTGTTAAGTACATCGCTGAAAACTTTATAACCCAAATCTTCAAAAGTTTTTTTAATTATTTCAAATGTTCTTCCTCTGTCGTGAATCTTTAATCCCTTGACATTCTCACAAAAAATAACCTTTGGTTTGTCTGCTTCACAAATTCTCGCAACATCAAGAAACAAAGTGCCTCGGCAAAGACCTTTATAATTATCATCAAACCCTTGTCTTTTTCCCGCAAGACTGAATGCTTGGCAAGGAAACCCCGCAAGACATATATCAAATTGCGGAATATAGGTTTCGTTTATCTTGGTTATATCTCCCGCAATTTCAAAATCATCTTTGAAATTTGCCTTGTATGTTTTCTGTGCATATTCATCCCACTCACTTACAAAAACCGTGTTAATTTCATCCCCGAAGGCTCGTTCAAATCCAAGACGAATGCCACCGATTCCCGCAAACAAATCAATAGATTTATATTTAGTCATTTTTACTTTTTACCGTCCTCTCAATTTCATCGGCACACGCCTGTAAATTCTTTTTTATATTATTGCCCCAAAATCTAAGTACTGTCCAACCCGAATTTTCAAGTGTTTCATTTACCAAATTATCTCGAGCAATGTTTTTTTCAATTTTAGGAATCCAAAACTCTTGATGTGATTTGAATTCCTTTTTCTTATTATCCCAATCATAACCGTGCCAAAATTCACTGTCGCAAAACACGGCAACCTTTTTGCCGATAAAAACAATATCGGGTTTTCCGAATACTTTTTTACTGTTCTTTTGATAACGCAAACCTCTTGACCAAAGTTCTTTTCTGAGCATAACTTCTATCTTTGTGTCTTTGGATTTAACCTGTTGCATATTGTATGATATTTGTTCTTTTGTTTTATGCATTTTCGGTTTCTCCGTCATCCTTATAAAATTCGCATACATCGCCTATATCACAATCAAGGGTTTCGCATATTTTAAGCAAGACTTCCATACTGACAAATTCTCCCTTGCTTAACTTTGCAACAGAATTGCTGCTTATGTGAGCTTGTTCTCTTAATTGATATTTTTTCATTTTTTTATCAATCAATATTTTCCATAATTTGTCATAGCTGACCTTCATAATTGACCTCCTTGCCTGTTTGAATCAATTATAACATTCGGAGCAGAAATATTCAACACAATAAGTTTGCGAACGCCAATTTTTTGTATTTACAGCCCTAAATATTTATTCAAAATTATAATTTTATTTAATTTCCGATATACGAAACAACCCGAAGGTATTTTTCTATAATAATAAACTGTTTTCAACGGGTCTTAGGGAGTCCCTAAATAGCAAAATTACCGTTTGGATATACAAACGGTCTGCTCGCTAAATTTGTGCGTCGGCAGATTATAATAACAAGTGCAACAGTAAAAAAAATAGATTTCATATCGACCAAGGTGTAAAATAATGCTACCAACAAAAACAGACACGGAGGTCAATATGAAATCATATACACATTTTACACTAAATGAAAGGAAATATCTACAAGAAAGTTTGGAAACCGGCGACAGCATCAGAAAAATTGCAAAAGCTCTGAGGCGTAGTCCGTCCACAATAAGCAGAGAGATTAAACGAAATTGGAGTAAGAAACCCAATCACTACCACCATTGGGCGGCTCAGATTAAATATTGGGAAAGAAGAAAGTCCTGTCACAGGAAAAACAATCTTCTCAAAGACAATGCCGCATATGCTTTTGCTCTTGAAAAATTGCACCAATTTTGGTCACCGGAAATTATTGCAGGCAATTGGAACTTAAATCATGATAAAAAAACTTCCTATTCCTCAATCTATCGAGCTGTATATGCCAAGCAATTCCCCGGTATTAAACCGGGAACACATCTGAGAAGAAGAGGCAAACCCTACTCAATAGGGCGTAAATCATATACTCATTATATGGACAGATCTATTCATGACAGAGGCAAAGAAGCCGATTTAAGGATGAGATTCGGCGATTATGAAGGTGATACCATCTATGGCTCGGTTGGCAAGGGATATCTTGTAACAGCTATCGACAGAAAATCCAGGTATGTTGTTGCAGCCGTTTGCAAAGATAAAACCATTGCCTCTATCAATGCAGCTTTCGCCGAAGCCTTTGCAAAAGCCTCCGTAAAAATCAGACCGTTAACTCTCACCTTAGATAACGGTTCTGAGTTTCTTGGCTACAAAGACATCGAAAAAGATTTAAATCTTAAAGTATATTTTGCAGACCCTCATTCTCCTTGGCAAAGAGGCTCAAATGAGAATGTCAACGATGTTTTTAGATTTTTCTTTCCCCGAGGTTTTGATTTCAGAACTCTTTCAAGAGAGCGCCTTGATGCTGTTCTTGATTTGATTAACAATCGCCCCAGAAAATGTCTTGACTTTATTTCTCCTGTTGACTTTTTCAACAAGACTGTTGCACTTGGCTTGACAATTTGAGGTCGCAATTACAATCAAATATTTTTACATACCCAGTCCTTCGTTTTTTAGAACTTTCAAGAAACAAGGGACTTTATTTTTTTGCAAATTTTTCGCCGAAATACCCTGACTTTTTTGTTCACGGTTCAAACAAGTAGAGGGCATAAAAAATTTTCCCAAATAATTTTTATTAAACCGTCAATTTTGGGTGTGCATTTCGGCACCCTTTGTCCAAATGAGTAGAGAGGTAAATATTAAAAAATATAAATTTTTCAAAAACACCCCCAAAAAAGCGTTCTCTGTTCAAACAAGTGAAGGGGTTAATAAAAAATATTGATCAGAGGGTTGATTTTTGACCGTTTTCGTTACCTACAAAGTGAGAGGTGAAAATTTATTTGCAAATAGGGGGGTGCAAAATACCTCTCCCTGTTCAAACAAGTGAAGGGAGTTTTTACAATGCCGAGATTATCAAAGAAAGCAAAACAAGAATGGGATTTTTTCATAAATCCCGAAACAGGCAGAAGAACATACAACAGCCTTTGTCTTAAATGCAAAAACAAATGCAAGCAAAGCCACAAGGCAATCGTTGTTTTTTGTCCGAAATACAAATCCAAAAGAGGTGCAAAAAGCGTTAAAAATCCCTGTGAATATGACGACAGCGGTTAATTTAATATAGCGATACCGATTCTCAATAAAATGTCGATACAAAAGAAAAAATTACCGATTTCGACACCAAATCAATACAGAAACAGAGGTGATACAGTGAACAAATATTTCAAAATATCGGATGCTAAAAACTTTGCTTTCTACAAAGTACCGAAAGAGTTATTTGGAGAAAAGTACAAATCTGTTTCAACCGATGCGAAAATGCTGTACGGACTTTTGCTTGACCGAATGTATTTGTCCGTCAAAAACGGTTGGATAGATAATCAAGGCAGAGTATATCAGTATTTTACGATAAAGTCTGCCCAAGAAAAACTGCATTTCGGTCACGAAAAAATATGTAAATTGTTCTCGGAACTTGAAACTTCGGACTTAATACTTCGCGAAAAGCAAGGTCAAGGTAAACCGAGCATTATCTATCTGAAACAATTCTGAATTTCGATTTTCTTGATTTCCGAATAACGGAAGGTAATAAGACTTAGAAGATTAAGACTGTTACCGGCCGAGAAAAGAATATATATGGAGGTAAAAATGATAAAAAACATAAGTATAGATTTGCTTGTTCCCTTTGAAAATCATCCGTTTAAGGAAAGAAGCGGGATTGAGCAACAAGAATTAACAGAGAGCATAAAAGAAAACGGATTGCTTGAACCGATAATCGTTCGTTCTTTTCCGGCGGGTAAATATGAAATTATCAGCGGTCACAGACGAGTTGAAGCGTGCAAGGAATTGGGGATAACAAGCATACCCGCAATAATCGAAGAACTCACAAAAGACGAGGCGATTGTGCAAATGGTGGATTCAAACATACACCGTGAGAATATTTTACCGAGCGAAAAAGCCTTTGCATACAAAATGAAATCAGAGGCTTTGAAGCATCAAGGGAAAACTTATGGACAAGTTGTCCACAAGTCAAGAGATAACATATCCGACACCGAAAGCGGCAGAAATGTTCAACGATATATCCGTCTGACATATTTAATACCCGAATTACTTAAGCTTGTAGACGAGGAACGGATAGCCTTTACTCCTGCGGTTGAAATTTCATATCTGTCGGAATATGAGCAAAGAACATTGCTTGAACAAATCGAATTTACCGACGCAACACCGTCATTGTCACAAGCACAAAGATTAAGAAAATTCAGTAAAGACGGCAACTTTTTCGTCGATACGGTTTTCGCCGTTCTCAATGAAGAAAAGCCAAATCAAAAGGAGCAAGTGCGAATATCTGCAGATAAGTTGCGTGATGTCTTGCCAAAAGGTTTGGATAAACAAAAGACCGAAGATTTCATAATTAGAGCTTGCGAGCATTACAGAAAATATTTAATCCGACAGCGTGATAGGGAGAGATGATATGAAAAAGCAAATAACAAATTTCAGCTTGGGTACAGGCGAATATATGATAAACGGAGTAAGATATATCGTTTGCGGTAAATTTGAGGATTTTAACATTAAAAAATATAGCGACAGCAATCATTTGAATAACAGATTGAAAAAACATCTCACGGGCGATTTCGCAGAATTGTCTGTTGACAGCATCAATGATAAAATGACAGATGAATATGATTGTTCGACTGTCGAAAAGGAGGATTAAATGCAGTCGAAAAACAAAAATCAAATAGGGATAACGGCTCTTTATTGTCGTTTGTCCCGTGATGACGGAACGGAAAGCGAGAGCAACTCCATAGGCAATCAAAAGAAGCTGCTATCACAAAAAGCAAAAGAAATGGGTTTAACGGATACAAAATATTATGTGGATGACGGATATACCGGAACAAATTTCAACCGTCCCGGATTTCAACAGCTTATCGACGATATTGAAATCGGACTTGTTTCTGCCGTAATGGTTAAAGATTTATCCCGTCTGGGCCGTGATTATGTTTCGGTAGGTAATTATACCGACAGCTATTTTCCCGAACATAATATTCGTTTTATTGCCGTGAACGACGCCATTGACAGCGATGAAGGCGAGAGCGAAATTGCACCGTTCAAGAATATCTTAAAGAACATCTCCCATTCGGGAAAGGTAAGTAATGATTTCTCCCTTTTCGGACGGT
>ERZ772820.381-NODE-381-length-44133-cov-4.807500_pt1 | contig 44133 bp, 44 predicted proteins | sample MGYA00511377_ERZ772820 | MGnify/ENA primary metagenome ERZ772820 (study PRJEB29015, sample SAMEA2737684) | human gut metagenome | biome: human gut; feature: human-associated habitat; material: faeces | place: China | collected 2012 ... | reverse complement strand
CTTCAATTTCACGCTCGGTTATCTCCTTGGCGCTGTTATTCACATCTTCAAGCGCCGATTGTGCCTTTTTAACTGTTTTTTCTCTTATTTCTTCAGCCTGTTTTATTATTTCATCAATTGAATTTTTCATTATAATACACTGTTTCTTTGCACAATCATAACTAAGTAATTTCGAATGTGATGCTAGTTCCTCAAGATTTCCATATATATTGGGAATATTTTGAGATAAATAGTCATTATATCCGCGTAATATTTCGCGTAAAATATCTGTTTCTTGTACAATTCTAAAATAATCCATTTTTTTTAATAATTCATAAGAAATAGTAGTTTTTCCTGAACCTGGTACTCCTGAAATAAGTAAGATTAAATTTTTCTTTTTTTCGCACATGAGCACTTCCTCCATGTTTTTATAGGAATATTATTTTCAAAAGTATCCTTTTGGAACATTGCCAAATTGCCTGTAAATTAACTGTCGGATAACTAAAAATTATCCGTCACTCACATTATACTACACAGCGTATTATATTTTCTAGTCCCAATAACAATTTATCTACTCACATAAAATTGTAATCATTTCTCCGTATATAAAAACCATTTCAGGTTAGTCACTGCATTTAAAATACACTTTCCGCCTTAAATCCATTATTCAAAGCAGAGTTACTATAGCAGAATACTATTTACCTTTATACACATAATTATCTAAATTAATCATTGAGGTAATATCTTGCGGTAAATTAACCTCCTTAAAATTTACTCCCTTTGCTACATGCTTCACCATGAAATATATATCTGTATCAAAGTCTTTTTCCAATATTGCCAAAACCTGTGAAGGCGCGTCCGTTAATTTTTTTATATCTTCAAGCAAGGCAGATGAGGGTACATATACATTGTCTTCCTGACTCAGCCCTAGGCAGAAGTTCACACCTCCTATTAGCTTGTCAACAAAAAGATATGGGCGGGACTTGTTATAATCACCTGCAATTTTAGTTATCTTTGTTATGTCCAGCAACGTAGGTAATGCCTCTAATTTCAACTGAGTCGTACCATCTCGCTTAAATTGAAACTCGTCTGTGCTCAATTTATTTTCGAGCATTTTCGATAAAAGTTTACGGACTGATTCCGCAAAACATTACCGTTTTTATTGATATTGTTTAGCACAATTCAATGCTCTTTTCTTTGCATCTTCCTTGGTATATTTCATACTGCTAATCGTATCCCTCTATAAATTTAAAGAGAGAGCAATAACGCCACTGTGTTATATGCTCTCTCTTTGTGGCTAATTTTAATGTTGTCTGCCAACGACCGGCTAATAATTGCCGGTAAATATATCGGATTTCAGTGTTGCCCGTCAACGGTCAATTAAACAATTGACAAATATACCAGATTTAGGTGTTAGCCCACCAGAAAAGCTCGCTTTTCTTCTAATAATTATACGCAAACATATTTTTTATGTCAGCAAACATTTCTATATTATGTTTATATCTTTTTCTCAAAGACCTTCATACGTTTTATTTCGCCGTCTGCTTCAGCACGTCTTCTATTGCATCGGTCGCCTTTTTCACAAAATTAATCTTTTTATCGCAGATCAGGCTGCCGTCTTCTCTTATTTTCAGCTCTGCAATGACAAGGTCTTCATCCTCTAACAACTCCAACTCCGGACGCCCATCAATTGTCATCCATGTAATTTCCACATCCGCAGGGGTTATTTCTCCTGAAGTTTCTACAGTGAACTGAGTGTCATCAAAGAATTCCGCTTTCGATTTTGCAATTATAGTCAATTTGTTTTTCTGCTCATAAATTTCAACGGAATTATATCCTTTCCTTGACAACAAGAGCAACTCGTCATCACCTAAAGCAGAATTGGATTTTGTTATGTTGTAAAACAACACCCCGCCGCATACCAGTGCTAAACATACAGCAGCTATTATAATTATAACTTTTCTTTTCATAGCTGGTCTCCTTATTCAATCACATATATGACTGCCTGCTCCGTTGATTTTGCACAGCTTTATTTCATAATCATCTCTTCATCTGACGGCAACCCTACAGACAGTCCGGATGGTTTTTCCATATACCAGTATGCAACGGATGTGTAATCATCATATCTCGCTCCTGTCCAGCCAAGATTATCCATGGTCATACGAAACGATTTTTGAAAATAAACCGGATCCTTTACATGAAAACGATAAAGCAAAAAGCGCTGCTGCCCATTATACATTTCCCGGCTGTCGTTACCTAAAATCGCATACATTCCTGTATACAGTCCGCTGAAGGTCTGATACTTATGCAATAAAATATCATTTCCGAACGCATAAGAACCGCAGAAGTAATCCTCCGTTCCCGTGTAATTAATTGTCGGATATATGTCTCCATCCAGATACATCTTAGGCTCACCCTCTACCCAGCATGTATTATTGCCATTCATGCCTGCCGCAAAGCAAAGCCCGGCAAATATACCCCTTCCTTCAATTCCATCGATGACCGTATAAGCACGTCCCTTCTGCACCGGATGCTCCTGCCTGTACGCTGCATGGAAGTATACGTCCGTATCTGTAAGTTCGCCGTGCCATCCCTCAATCATGTAAAAAAGTGTTTCTTCCTTGCTGCCACGATTTTCCATCGTCACCCTACAATGTTTCCGGAATGGCATCTCCCAGTAACAATTGTATCCTCTTCCCGGCGCCACCAGAATACAGCTTGAATTCAGCACCGGATAGTTTCCATCCCTGTCTGCAAAGTTCTCATCATATGCGCATCCAAAAAATGCGGAAATCGGAGCCTCCACAGACGGAACGTCCATACCGTCCCAATAGATTCGAAGAATAAATGAATGGCCCACATAACCTGTAAACCATAAATGTGTAAGCATTCCCGGGCCGTCCGTGTCACACAGCACCACTTCTTCCTGCGGTTTGATCTGAATACATGGTCTTAACTTTTCGCAGTCCTTGCCCCTGCTTCCTCCGTTTCGTTCTCCCATCGGATTCTCTGCCGAAAATCCAAAACTTGTTCTGTTTAATAAATTTGATGATAACATGTGGTTTTCCTCCTTGCGGTCTGTTCTTTGAACGTTATTCTAAATCTGCAATACCATATTAATGAGCTCATTTGACAGGTATTTTTCACATTCCTGTTCTTATCTTATCTATCAATGTTACATCTGCCGGCAGCCATTCCACGCTATCAAGCTCATCGGATGTAAGCCATCTGGCCGCCTCATGCTCTTTAAGCACAAGATTTCCTGAAACCACCTCACACCAGAAGCAGTCCATCGACAAATGGAATGCCGGATAATCGTATTCTATTGTGTCTATCAGGTCCCCGACCTGAATTTTCGTGTCAAGTTCCTCCATTATCTCACGGCATAACGCTTGCTGTGGCGTCTCCCCCGGTTCAATCTTACCACCCGGGAATTCCCATCCTTCAGAAAAGATGTCAACGAACAGGATGTAATCAAGCGGTTGAACCACCTCCGTTGCATCGCACTCTTCCATTGCCAGGCGTTCTATCGCATTCGCCCTTGTTTCCTCTGTGTCGGCTCCGCTGAGTGCAATCGTTCTGAGCCCGTTTTCATTGAATTTACGCGATAATTCTTTAGCTTCTTCAATCCTGCTGCAAAAAATAAGTCCCTTAACCCTGCTTCCGCTGTAACCGTAATACCGGGCCTGCGACATCACATATTTTACACGTTCATCAGATGTGAGAAATCTGAAATTATCTGTGTCACAAACTTCATCATCAATATTTAAATCCGTTATACCAAAATAATGGAACGGACACAATAAGTCCTCTTCCATAGCCTGCTGTAACCGGACTTCGTACGCAATATTATGTCCAAATACCTCATATATATCACGTCCTTTAACATCTGCATCCCTTCTGTCCGGTGTCGCTGTCATTCCAAGAGACAATCGCGGTGTAAAATAATCCATGACTTTCCGATAACTGTCCGCACAGGCATGATGTGCCTCATCATAAATTATTGCATCAAAATGTGTTTTTTCAAATCTATGCAGATTCTCATCTTTTGCAAATGTCTGTATGGTAGCAAAGATATAATCTTTATCGTATTCCATACGACCAAGTGCAGATGACATCATACCCATTGATACACTGTTTCCGAATACCTTGTGATATGATTTTATTGCCTGTTTCGCAATCTGGTTACGATGAACCAGAAACAAGACTTTTTTATACCCAAGTTCGCGCATCGCAAATGCAGAGGCATATGTTTTGCCGGTACCCGCTCGTGTCAAGGGTGTGATGAGGTAATTTTGAAAATTTTTTTATTAAAAAGCCTTTTCATAGATAGGTTTTACTCAGTTTTGGGATTCCGGATGTAATTGAATGCGGTGGCGAGTTATGACTCCCGCTTTATAATCACCTGAGTTACACCGCTATATATTCATAATAACAAAATTCTTAAATACAGAATTAATTCCATGAATAATAATCTCTGTTCCCACATCCTCTTCTATTATTTGCTCTCCGAATCCCTTAGGTCTGTACAAGTATTCACCGTCAGATATTTTTTCTAAATATATATAATCCTTTAACTCATTACAAAAAACTGCACTTTTATTTGACTTCATTTTGAAAACTAAACGATTATCCAATTCATATCCAACATCATGTAACTCTATCCAGCACTCCAAGCTATGGTCTTTTTTGTGCCTTTGTGCTAATAAACCTCGTTGTTCATTGATTCCACAAAACTTATATAAATCAATTCTCTTAACCATATACTGCATATAGTCCTTGATATCAATTTTTCGTTCAGATAACTTTGTAAGATTTACTAAATTATCTCCATCCCAAACCATAATATCATATATTGGTTTCCTATTATCCATACCTTCTCTTACATTTTTAATAATAACGCTATCAAAACACCCTTTCTCAATTGCCCATTCAAGAATCTCATCTGTGGATACATATTTCGATTTGTACTTTTCAGTTGTACTTTGAATAAATTCATCATATAATTCTTTTGGAAAAAATCTATCTCTTTCCACCTTTATAGTATCATAATAATAAAAACCATCGTTACAAGTAGCATCGATAATTAACGGATGAATTGTGCAAATATTAGCTCGATATAATACCTTATTACCATCAACACCTCCAGCATAACCTATTGCATCTACGATACTGTTACAAAAATAAACCCCATTCTTTATATTATTAATTTCACCTCCGCGAAAAAAAACAAACGGTTCTCCTTCCGTATCCCTAAGTATTTCTTCTCCCGTTTTATTACGATGCCGCTTAAAATAATTTAGTAATTTCATTCAAACACCTCTCTCATCTATCAGCCACATCCCTTACCCAATAGTGATTATCAACCTTTCCCTTGGAAATAATATACTGTATTCTTTTATCTTTCTTATTGGATAATCTACTTAATATTGCAACTTTATTTTTATACACTTCATCATCCATTGCTTCTGATAAACGAGATAAAATCAATCCTTCGCAGTCTTGGTCCATTTTCATTATCTTAATCAATAATATGTATGCATAAAATCTCACTTCGCTGTTTTGGTTTCTACTGAATTCCAAAAGGGACTGAAGCATATACTTGCTATGCATTATTGATAAACCTATTTTTTCTGCTTCAGTTAATAAAGCATATAACACATTAAGTACTATAAGTATTTCCGAAGTGTCGTTCCTTGCAATACTAGCAAAAGTCTCTACTACGCTTAATTCATCAATTTGATTAGTAAAGATTTGCCAAAACCGAAAAGCCACTTGCAAGCTACTTTCATTGTATCCTCTCGTTAAAAAAATGTCTTTACCTTGTAAAAATACATCTACATTTTTATTTATCACTATGGTAGCTTCTCTAACACACTTTGCTGTAGGATACTTCATGAAAATAATTGTTATCAGCTTCCATGCATCCACTTTACTTTCCAAAGTCTGCCTCTCTGCTCTAAGTGTTACTAATGTAACATTTAACACTTTACTTATTTCTTTTATAGGCACCTTGACTTTTCCTAAAACAAGAATGTTTTCTATTGTTCTATATGGATTCGAAGCATATCCACTATAACACCCACCCTTGCCTTGTGTTTCATTTTGTTCTTCTATGCTCTTTATTAATCTATCAATATGAGCGTTTGTATCTTCTAAATCATGTTCAAAAACGTTTAAACTATACTCATTTTTATAAAAATTTTGAAATGTGTTCTTAACTGCTTCGTCCAATATGTCAACATCATCTCTCTGCAATCTTATATTTTGAATCGCCGAAGGAAGTCTGTAACATATTTTAGCTATTTCTTCATCATTAACGCATTTCAACAGCCAGGAAACATATTGCTCTATATCCGAATCATTTATCTTTTCAAAACGAATCCTACTCAGAACCCCAAATACATCGTCATACCATCTTTTTAAGCCTTTCTCAAAAATAAGATAAGATAATTCAAAAAATTCTTTTGTAGGTATCCTATACTGATTCTTTTCCATCGCTGATAAATATGCTTTAGAAATCAAATCTCCAGCATATTGTTCCTCTGTCCATGTAATAAATTCCGACTTTAAATCCGTACATAATTTTTCATACTGACTATCATTAAAATATGCTCCAAAAAATCCGAGCAATAAACACGAGGAATGAACCCTTCTATATTCAATTTTCATATTTGATACAGCAACCAGCCAGTCGCTAATATCCTCCGAAGTTACATTATCTGTACATATACCATATGATTCTATAAATTTCGATAATTTCTTTTCTTCCCCCACCAAAAGTAACAATTTGATTGTTGTGGATAATAATTTATGTTCCCTATACTGTAAACAAAGTCCTTGTAAATATGAAGCGATTTTCTCTCTAATCATAACCGTATGAATTATCGAACCATATAGCAAAGCCGCAACATAAATATCCACAAGTTGATCCAATATATAATCAACTCCGCCAAATCTTACTGTAAATGGTGATTCAATTGCATTCTCCAGTAAACCCTTTGCAACATTTTCATAAAAATTACTCGAAAACCGGTCTACAACTGGAAAGAAAACCGGTTCATCGCTTTCATTAATTACGTCTTGTCCCTTTGGCAAAGACTCAACAATATTATCTGTTTGATTACTTACAACTGTCATATTTCTTAGATCAATCGCAATATCATTTACAAACCAACGTGGTATCTTTTTTGTCGCCAAAGATAACTCTAATGCCTTAACCAAAATTGCAATTGTTTCTTTTATTTCACCCTTCCAATATGCCTCCATTGCATCCATTCTAAGCATTATGGCTTTTTGTAAATTACCTGGCTCATGCATTTCCTTAACATATCGTTTAACTCCTTCAAAATCAATGTCTTCTATGGTTTTGTTCCCTAATATAACCCCAAACAAATCACTACATAATCTATCAAAGGTGTTTATCTTCTTAGGAGATTCCTGTCCAATTGAGACTTCACAATTAAGAACCCATTTTGTATAATTACAGCCTTTATAAGCACCTTTATTTAATATAGTCCGAATATCACTCATTGCATTCTCAACCGTACTATCATCATCCGCTTCAGAATCAATACTCTCAACCTTTGCATTACAATAACTCAAATACGTATCAATAATGTCATTTATCACACTTTCATATGCAATTTCAGGAAACTTTGCAAACTGAGAAATCACTTTAAATTTCTCCCCATTTGGCATGCCTATTATTTCTTTCTGTAGTTCTGTCGCTTCCTTTTCATTCTCATCACAGAACAGAAAGATACTTTTCTTTTTTAATTCCCTTCCTCGCTTTACCTCTTTCATTGTACCTTCGCCAATTCCGTCTTTGTTATCAATGAGAAATACAATAATGTCAGACCTTTCAAGTCTTCTCATATACGAAGTTGCTACATCGCTCGTTTTCGCACCATCTTCCTCAAACATATATACTTCACACATACCAGTTTCCAAAAGCAATAATCTCAACGATTCTCTAACTACTGTATATCTTCCACCACAATTAGAACTTATAAATATAGTCACCTTTTCTTTAAATCTTGTACCTTGCATTTTTTTCTCCAATCCAAACCAAAAATAAGACCGATTCAACTACTAAAATTATACCACTTCTCCATATTATTCTCCACCAATATCTCTATCATTTTCGACCATTTTCGCCTCCTTAAACTCATCCCGAAATTTCCACTTTATCTCCACCCTATCCTTGGCATACACAACAATCTCCGCCACGAAAGCATCCACAATTTCCTTATTCAGTTTCTGCAGTTCCATCTGCCCTTCCAGCATCTCAAAGCTATCCACTTCCGGCAATTCTACCTGAGCCATCTTACTGACTGCTGCCTTCTGCTTTTCGATATTTTCCTGCATACGTATAAGTAACTGTTCTTAAGTCTTTTTCTGCTCCAAATAAGTTTCCTTATCGGTGAAGCCAAGTTTGTAACTTTCGTATGCATCACGCAAATCCCTCTTAAGGCGCTCGTTGCTGTTCTCCATATCTACCAGATGTTGTTCCGCCAGTTTCAATCGCTGTGCCTGTTTCTCACTCTGCATGTCCACAATCTTTCTGGAATCCACCCACATATCAACAAACAACTGCAAGGACCTCATCACGACTTCTTCCATATCCGCATCAAGAACACTACTATTACATTTTCCATCTGCTTTATCCAGGTAATGCTTGGCACAATAATACTTAGGGCGACCGGAATATGAATGAGACAAACAATGTCCGCAATTACCACATATCATTTTGCCGGTCAGGCAAAGCAACGTTATAATGCTTGCCCTCCGCTCGTTTCTTAGCAAAATATGTTCCAAAGGATTCATCCCAATGGCAGACATATTTTGTTGCATTGTAAAGAGCGTATCGAAGATAGCGAGAACCACGTTTTTCCATATGAGAATAACAGTTATCCAGTTGTCCTGATTGGTCGGTGGATGGAGACATTCCAGCGTAGGCAAGTATTTTATCTGCTGAGTCAAAACGATTGAAGTCACCGATTTCAGCAATAATCCTAGCTCCCATGTTATAACTGATTTCTGGAATCGAAAGAATTGGAGAGTTGATTTCATCCATAATGGATTTGATTTCAACTTCAATTTCGTCAATCTCAGAAGTCAATTCCCGAATGAGCTTGATGGTATGTTTGAATTGATTGTACTGTCTATATAGGCCGTAGCCATTGATTTGGTTATTTCTTCTGTTCTCATTTTGTTGCCTCCGGGCATAACACATAGATACTTTTTTAATCTTCTTTAAAGAGGTCGTCCAAAACAATAACGTTGGTAAACACTCCACTATACTCATTTGTTGTTAATCCAAAAGTTGTTATCAGTGTGCTGTGAATAGCAATTCTGGTTGATACATTTTCAGCCAGAATTGCCTGTCTGTTCAATAATTTGAGGTAGTAATCTTTATTCACCTTGAACTCTCCATTATAATATTTTATTTCGCACATGTTGATTACATTGTCATTTCGTGAAATTAATAAATCTATCTGAGTTCCATCTGCGTCATCATCCTTTTTTGACCACGCACTCGCCTCTGTTATTACTCCCGATATTCCAAGTGAACGCTTAATTTGTTCAATATGATTAAAGCAGACATTTTCAAATGCAAATCCCCGCCATATTGATACAAAAGATGATGTTACATTTTGCTGCCAGAATTTCTCACTTAATTTTTTCCGATTCCAAATAAAGTGCAGATAAAACATGCAAAAAGGATCTGTCAGTTTGTAATGTTCCTCTCTCTTTCCATGCCCAAACGGAACATATTTTATTATAAAGTCACTTGAAATCAACGCATTTAGATTACTCGACAATCTGCCACCATCTTTTATTCCAAGTTTCTCTATAATTTCCTTTCTTGTAAATCCTGCATTTCTCGTATACAATAATTGAACTATACTTTTTACTGCTTCCGGGTTCACGAAAACCGAAGCAAACAGACGATTATATTCATCTTTAAAAACTGCATTTTTCTTAAAAAACATATTATCTATATTCTGGGCCAGACTCAATCCGGGATTTACATATCCCATATAATATGGAATTCCTCCGAGTACCATATAGCTCTGTGCTATATCATACCTGGAGAGTATTACACCATTGCTTTTATAAAAATCTTCGCATTCCTTCAGATTAAATGGAGACAGTTTTATTTCATAAGTCACTCTGTTATATAATCCACCATGATTATTTAATAATTTATCCTGTATCCATGAATTTGCACTTCCACATACGACGACCATCAAATTTTTACGATGACATCCCCATGTATTCCAAAAAGCTTCAAAAGCTCGTATAAATCCGGATCTCGGAGTGTCCATCCAAGGAAGTTCATCCAGAAATACTAATTGTCTGTTTCCGTCATCCCTGCTCTGCAAAAATTTTTCCAACAACAGGAATGCATCCAGCCAGTTATTAGGCTTATCACATTTCTCCATCCCCTGCAATTCCAACGAATTATAAAAATGATTCAATTGGAGATTTAACAGTCCTTTGGAATCTTCGTCTGCCGGTGAAAGTCCGGCATGTCTAAATGTAATTTTATCTCCGAATGTTTCATCTACAAGATATGTTTTTCCCACATGTATTCTGCCGTAAACTGCAACAAGTTCTGCTTTATTACCGGAATATAACCGGTTTAATTCCTTTATTTCCTGTATACGTCCAACCATACTTATTCTCCTAAAGTGGCGGTGGACACATTTTCATTGTGTTTCACCGCCGTTTTAATTGCATTATAGCAGATGTTTATCCGGCGGTCAACGTGTATTTAACCCATTTCACCGCCGCTTTAATTTTCTTTTTCTTCCCCGTACTCAACTTCCATCAATGTCAGTCCGCATGCCGGGGCGGTGTAACCGGCCGCTGCGCGGTCGCGGGCGGCAAGGATTTCCGGAATGGCGGACGGTGAGAGACGCCCGTCTCCGACCTCGATAAGTGTGCCCGTGAGGATACGGACCATGTTCTGCAGGAAACCGGAGCCGCGGTAATCAATGGCTATATCCGGGCCGGAAGCGGTTATTTTGATGTCATAAATAGTACGGACAGTTGATTTTTTCATCTTGCGGTTGCCGCAGAAAGATGCGAAATCATGCGTGCCGACAAGCTGAGCAGCGGCAGCCTCCATGCGGTGGACATCAAGCGGCTTATCGTATTGATATTGAAAGCGGTGGGCGAAAACATCCGGAATGCCGCCGGTGCGGATGCTGTAGCGGTATGTTTTGGCGGTTGCATTGTAACGGCTGTGGAATCGCTCATCCACGCTCTCTATCGAAAGAACCGCAATATCGTCCGGGAGATATTGATTCACATATGATAACATTGCAGATGTATCGCGCGGAGTATCCAGATGATAATTGGCTACCTGACCGCGGGCATGGACGCCTGCATCGGTTCTGCCGGAGCCGGTCAGTTCAACGGGATATCCCACCATTGCAGAAAGCACGGCTTCGATGCGGCCCTCGATTGTCATATCGGTTGAATTCTGCCCTTGCCAGCCCTTGTATCGGGTGCCATCGTATTGAATTATCATCTTGTAATTGCTCATGTATCCGGTTCCTCCGTGGATTCATAATTTGATAAGATTATATCATAAAATACGTCAAAAAACACCCCCGGATTATATCCGGAGGTGTATCACAAATTACTGTTATTCTATTAATCCGCTTTCCTTCATAAGGATTTCTATGTCCGTTCCCTTCACCTTCTTCATAACGGTCTTTAAGAGCATTTTTTCCTTGAGTGTGAGTGGCACCTGTGTAATCGGTTTCTTGTCGATTGCATAATAGCAGGCTCGTAAGAGCTCACGCACATCATATTTGCTGCCCCATACCTCAGGAACACCGCGGTCGATGTCCAAGAGAGTATAGACGCTCTCCATGCCTGTACGCATTGAATACTCAATAGTGAAAATAGTGTCACGCGGAGTTTCCGTGAACTGGCCGAGGAAAGCAAAGTTTACGGCACCATCAGGAACTACATGCGGGCGGTCCTCATTTTTCCTTGGCTGGAAAAATGCGTTTATATAAGGCATGAAACAAGTCGTCGTGTTGCAGGCATTGGATGCAAGGTCCTCAATTTCATTCTCAGGGATTCCGATGTGGTAAAGCCACTCTTCGCAGACTTCCTTACCGGTGCAGTTACGCATTGCTTTTTTGACATAATTGCCCTCCTTGTTGGTGTTGAGAGCATAGAGCCATACAAGGACCATATTCGGATCCTGGGATTTGAACTGCGGCTGGCGGTTGATTGTCCAGGAGAGATACCAGTTGTCCATGCTGTCCTTTACAGTGACAATTCCGCCTGTTGTTACCTTGCCTTCCCTCGGATCACGCTTGCATATGTTCATTATGTGCTGAATGACCTTCTCATCAGATGTGGCTACCGTTGCACTCATCCAGTTGGTTGCCTCGATATCACTGCAGAAAGCATCCGGGTTGCCGAACTCGCCGTGTTTTGCCTGCTTCGCAATATTTTTCCACATATCCCATGAATCGCCCTTGCCGTTTACAAGGCCTGTAAGGTCAGGTGCATGGTTCTGGTCGCCGTAGCAGGTGGTGTCGGTGCAGCATCCGTTGGTTATGAATACGAGGTCATCCTCGATGAGGTCGATTGTCTGCTCCTTGCCATCCTTAAGATATACAATCTGACGTGCTATTTTTTTATCGCCTACGGTATCTATTATTACATTCTTAACATCCATACCGTATTCAATTTTAACGCCATGTGCTTCAAGGTATTTTACCAACGGAAGGATGAGGCTCTCATACTGGTTGTACTTCGTGAAGCGAAGTGCGCTGAAATCAGGCAGTCCGTCGATGTGATGTACATAACGGCACAGATAACGTTTCATTTCAAGTGCGCTTGACCAGCGCTGGAATGCGAACATCGTCTGCCAGTAAAGCCAGAAGTTCGTGCTCCAGAATGAATCCGGAAGAACCTCAGAGATTTTCTTGTCTTCAAGGTCTTTCTCCGGTGTGATAAAAAGCTGCGAAAGTGCCATCGCAGATTCCTTGTCAAGGCCGAATTTCTTATCGGTGTGGGCATCCTCGCCGCGGTTTACGGATGCACGGCAGAGAGAATAGTTAGGGTCGTGTTTGTTGAGCCAGTAATACTCATCCAAAACCGATGCTCCCGGCGTTTCCAGTGACGGAACATCACGGAACATATCCCACATTACCTCGAAGTGGTTGTCCATCTCACGTCCGCCCCTCATGAAGAAGCCCTTCGTTACATCTTTACGTCCATCGCAGCTTCCGCCTGCAAGCTCAAGTTTTTCCAGAAGATGGATGTGTTCCCCCTTCATCTGTCCGTCACGGACGAGATAAAATGCTGCGGTAAGACCTGCGAGGCCTGTACCTATAATATATGCTGATTTCTTGTCGACTCCCTCCGGTTTCTCCGGATGAGCGAATGACTCATAAGTTCCCGCTGAATAATACATAATGAATACCTCCTGTGATTTATTTTATGACTTGATTATATTAATATTCATTCTGTACCGCCATAGACAAAAAAATACCCGTGATAAATATTTCATCACAGGTATTTTAATGTAAATTTTTTTATCAGATATGCAGTTTTGTATTGTTATATTTTAAACCTATTTAATGCTGCAGAAAATGCATCCTGTATAACCTTTGCAAAACGCCCTACAAGATGTACCGGGTCTTCCTTCATGTCGTCCTTAATCCAGTCAAGCATGATACCGACAAAACAATATGAATACACTCTGGCGATAAATTCTTTATCATCCTCCCTGACCGTCATATTGGCGGATTCCTCTTCAATCACTCCCATGAGAAGATTGTCTGCAAGCGGTTTAAGGTATTTCTCGACCTGGCCGCGGTCAACACAGTTATATACATTCATTATGAATGGCTTGTTATCCTGAACTGCCATAAATATCTGTATAAAACCCTGCTGCCATGTGTCATGCGTTTTCTTCTCGGCAAGTGCTTTTCTGGCATCCTCAAGACATGACCATTCCACAAGGTCATATATATCCTGAAAATGATAATAAAAAGTCATCCTGTTAATTCCACAGTCCTCGGTGATATCGCTTATGGTTATCTTATTAAGCGGTTTCTTAAGAAGAAGGTTCTTAAGTGACTGCTCAAGTGCTCTCTTGGTAATCTGGGACATAAAAACCTCCTCCCGGTAATCCGCTTAACCGTGCAACCCTGCTGTCTGACGGATCATATCCTCAACAACAATGTCATAAATCTCTCCGATTGTATTACAGTATTCAAGGATTTTCCAAGGCTCATTCGTATGGAAATGTATCTTGATAAGATCCTCATCTCCGGCGGCAATCAGTGAATTACCTTCAAAATGTTCCGTGATATAATCCGAGATTTCATCCTCATCAAGATCCTTATCGCGGCGGTCAATCAGAAGCTGTGTGTCGTAACGGTATGCAAACTGATCGTCCTCAGCATCAATGCTGTGAATTTCTGACATATTATGTTCCTCCTATATATAAAAATATAGTGCGGATAACAGGAGTTGAACCTGCACGGGTGTTCCCACCAGAACCTAAATCTGGCGCGTCTGCCAATTCCGCCATATCCGCATTATGCGAAGAAGCCTTACGGACTCTCCGCTAAAAATTATAACCGCACATCACAAAAGTGTCAATTTATTTTGCCGGATTAAGCAGTTCTTCGGCATAATAAACCGACTGCATTGCGTCCTTGCCATAGAAATCCGCTCCTATCATATCCGCGTATTCCTGCGTAAGTACCGCTCCTCCGACCATTATTTTACACCACGGCGCCGACTCATGGAGTTTCTTTATTGTCTCCTCCATGCTTACGACTGTTGTTGTCATAAGCGCGCTGAGTCCGACAAGCGGCGCATGTGTCTCTATCACCTTATCGACAACTGCCTCCGGCGGTACGTCTTTTCCAAGGTCAATCACATCATATCCGTAGTTTTCGAGAAGAACTTTTACAATGTTCTTTCCGATGTCGTGTATATCACCTTTGACCGTTGCGATAACGATTGTTGCTTTTTTCTCCTGATTTGTGCCCTGACTGCTTACATATTCCTTGATAGCCTCAAAACCTGCTTTCGCAGCCTCCGCGCTCATAAGTAACTGCGGAAGGAATACCGTACCTTTTTCAAAACCTTTACCGACAATATCAAGTGCCGGCACAAGTTCACCGTTGATTATCTCCATTGTATCCTTGGTGCCTAGTTCATCTTTGGTCGCTTTGTAAGCCTGCTCTTTAAGTCCTTTCACGATACAATCCGTGAGGCTCAGATTTCCTGTCACGGCTTTGCCGGCCTGCTTAACACTTGTTACCGTCTGTGCCACCGGTGTCGGTTCCGCCACGGCATATTTTTCTATATATGACATGCACTGGCTGTCAAATCCGCCGAGCACGCAGTATGTGTCGTATGCCTGAATCATCGCACGGGCATTTGGATTAATGATACCTGCCGAGAGGCCTGCCTGCATTGCCATCAGGAAAAATCCTGAATTGATAACTTCACGCTGCGGGAGACCGAATGATATATTTGATACACCAAGCACCGTTCTTCCGCCGTGTGCCTTTATCTCACGCACTGTATCAAGTGTGATATTTGCCGAATTATTGTCCGTGCTCATGGTCATAGTGAGTGCATCAATCACGATATCTTTTGGCTTTATACCGTATTGGGCCGCAGTGTCATAGATTTTCTTCGCAACCGCGAGTCTTCCCTCTGCGGTATCCGGAATTCCTGCTTCATCAAGAGCAAGTCCGACGACTGTTCCGCCGTATTTCTGCACCAGCGGAAAAATCTGATGCATGATTTCTTCCTTGCCGTTGACGGAGTTGATCATCGGTTTGCCGTTATATATACGCATTGCCTGTTCCATCGCAACAGGATCCGTTGTGTCAATCTGAAGAGGAAGCGGAAGCACGCTCTGCAGTTCATAGACCGTTCTTCTCATCATTGCCGGTTCATCAATCTCCGGAAGTCCTACATTGACATCCAGGATGTGTGCTCCCGAATCAGCCTGTTTAACGCCCTCTTCGAGAATGTATTCCATATTATTGTCACGGAGCGCCTGTTTGAATTTGGATTTGCCGGTCGGATTGATTCTCTCACCGATTATGACCGGTCTTCCTCCAAGTTCCACTGCTGTTGAGTATGATGTAACAATAGTATAATCTTTATCAGTAAGCGGCTTCGGAGTGATACCGGAGCAACGCTCTGTCAGTGCTTTGATATGTGCAGGTGTGGTACCGCAGCATCCGCCGGCCATCCACGCACCCATATTGATTATCTCTTCCATATCCTCCGCAAATTCTTCCGGACCTACATCATACACGGTCTTGCCGTTCTCGGAGCGCGGAAGTCCCGCATTAGGTGTTATAACAAGAGGAATCGACGCATAGCGCGCCATTGTTTCAAAAATAGGTTTCATCTGCTTCGGTCCGAGTCCGCAGTTCATTCCGATTGCATCCACCCTGAGTCCTTCAAGCAAGGCAACCACTACCTCAGGTGTTGCACCCGTAAGCATCTTATGATGCTCGTCAAAAACAACCGTCGCCACAACCGGAAGATTGGAATTCTCCTTGGCTGCAAGTACCGCCGCCTTGAGTTCGTAAGTGTCACTCATAGTCTCTATAAGAATAAGGTCGGCACCGGCTTTGGCTCCGTATCTGACAACATCGGCATATATCGATACACACTCTTCAAAATCAAGCGTTCCCATCGGTTTGAGGAGCTTGCCTGTCGGGCCCATATCAAGTGCTACATATGCCTTGCGTCCGCTGTCTGCGACTGCTTTCTTCGCATTTACGACCGCAGCCGTGACTATTTCTTCAAGATTATCGTATTTAAATCCGTTGGCGCCGAATGTATTAGCCAATATTATATCTGCCCCGGCATCAAGGTATGCCCTGTGTATATCATACAACACTTCAGGTCTCGTAAGGTTCCATGTCTCCGGAAGTTCTCCCGGTTTAAGTCCTCTCTCCTGAAGGAGTGAGCCGAGTCCACCGTCAAAAAATATTATTCTCCTGCCTAATTCTTCCCTGATATCCAATCAGTTTTACCTCCTGTATGCACAATCTTTTTTGCCACAGATTTCACAGCCCTCTATATGGCATCTGCTGTTCTCACTGCTTATTCCCATAACCGCCGTGACCGACTTCTCCGGAAGCATCACGCCCCCGTCCGAAAGTATAATTCCGACAGTCTTATATGCCGCGAGGACATCCAGAAACTCTTTCTGTATCGTAAGCGGAAGATCTCCGTATCCGGGGCTGAACCTCGGTCTTAAAAAGAGTCCTTCTGCCTTGAGTTCTTCTTCAAGCGCCTTCTGGCACTCATTGCAATATGCCTCTATTGCGGCCGCACCGACGCCCTGAAGCACTGCTGCCTTAGCTATTGATAATTTATTATACCTGTTCATCAGCATATCAACACCGTTGCCAAGTGTCGCCGCGAAAAAAATAATTTCCCCGCAGCCCGTCAGATTCTTAGCAAGGTTCTTACTATGAAATGTAAGTCCCCCCGCAGATATGTTATCATTCTCATCCACTTTAAGTGTAAATCTGCGATGCACATTCCGCGGCTGCATTACTTTTTCGGCCTCCCGGATACACTCTTCCATCATGTCAAGTGTGCGTTCATCCGGGGTATTCCGCCCCAAACCCATATATCTGAGTGCTTCTTTGCGGTCTATTATCATCCTATGATCTCCGAGAGGTTGTCAAGAATCCCCTTCGCTATCTCCGGCTTATTCATTGAATATACATGAATATGGTTAATTCCGTTAGCGATAAGGTCAATTATCTGGTCAGTCGCATACGCGATTCCTGCCTGGCTCATTGCCGCAGGGTTGGTGCCGAATCTGTCAACTATAGCCTTGAATCGTTCCGGTACATTGCATCCCGAAAGTCTCACTGCATTCTCAACCTGGTTGGCTCTTGTAATCGGCATGATTCCCGGAACAACAGGCACGAGTATTCCGGCCTCGCGTACTTTATATAAGAAATTATAAAAAATATTATTGTCAAAAAACATCTGTGTCGTGAGAAATTCACAGCCTGCGTCAACTTTTTTCTTAAGATTAAGGATGTCCTCTTTCTTCGTCGCCGAATCCGGATGTCCTTCAGGATAGCATGCCCCTCCGACACAGAAATCGCCGTATTTCTTAATATCTCCGACAAGTTCAGACGCATAGTGGTAATCCTTAAACGGATCTCCCTCAAAATCCTTCGGTCTGTCACCGCGCAGTGCAAGTATGTTCTCAATTCCGGCTTCCTTCATTCTGCCAAGCGTGTCTTTAATATCTTCCCTGCCCGCACCGACACATGTAAGATGTGCTATTGTGGTGACATCATATCTGTCCTGTATCTCGGAAGCTATATTGACAGTGTTGCCTCTTGTGCCTCCGCCGGCACCGTATGTAACACTCATATACGCCGGTTTAAGAGCTGCAACGCCAAGTGCCGCTTTCTCAACTGATTCGTAGTTAGCGGTTGTCTTCGGCGGAAAAACCTCCATTGATACCGTTATTTTCTCATCTTTTAATATGTCTCTTAATTTCATGTATTATGTCTCCTTGATCAGTCGTCAAAACGCAGTGATGCGGCTCCTATTGCCGTCGCATACTGTGCTTCCTTCGGTATTATGAATTTAACTCCGCAAAGATTGCCTACCGCTCCCAGCAGCTCCTCCGCCTGCGGAAGTGTCGCTACCGAACCGGTCGCAACTATGGTCTTGATGTCGGTATTACGGCACGCAAAGACAGCTAACATTCCCGCCGTCTGATATACCATATTAAGTATTCCGAGTGCTATATCCGCATTCGTGACATTGTTCTTAACTTTACCGAAATTGGATGCAGTGACATACGATGGCAATGCCGTCGTGTCCGTATTGCTGATTTCGTTAATTCCAAGGTCAACCTTCGTCACATCGCCTCCCTTGGCAAGTTCCGCAACCGCAGTCACATCACTTTCTCCGAGCATCTTCGTCGCAAGTCCGATAAGCGTTCCTCCGCCGACACCGCTTCCTCCGATATGCTCATATATATCATTACGTGCATGGACAAAGGCGGTTCCCGTTCCCATACTTATGACAAGAGTTTCATCAAGCCCGGACATTATAAGTCCGCTGTGCCCGATTGCTTCAAACTCATTAACTTTACAGCTCGGAATATCATATATGCTTCCACCCTCAACCTGTGAGGAGCCGACCCCCGTAAGGACAATCTTACGGACCTGGTCAAATGATATTCTGTTACTGTACAGAAGGTTGCCGATTGCCCCGTAAAGGGCAGTTATCTGGTCCGCTGCCTTTACCTGCAGTGTCGCAATACATTCCTTCTTTTCGTTAAGTGCCACAATTTTGGTCGTGGAACCGCCTATATCAACGCCTAATACAACATTCATGTCTTTGTTTTTCTCCCATAATAAGGCATTCTGCCGCCTTTTTTATGGTTCATAGTATAGCATTTTGACATGTTATTGTAAAGGATGTTTATTTTTACGTAACAGTGGGTTTCCGCGCGGCGCCACACTTCCACCCTATCTGTACTTCTCCGCGCGGCCTGATTTTTCGCTTTCATCGGTCTTGTTGTAATATTTGATTATTTTATCACTTTTTTGGTCATTTTCTGGCTCCAGGTGAGATATTTCTATATAATCGCTGATATATTATAGAGCACAATACCCCTTATTTAATTTATTTCGCCAATCCGGTGATATATTTGCGACAATATATAATAATATTTGACATCATCTTTTTTGTCTTCGCTTTAAATTTCTCCCCTTTTACATCAAAATGCTGCAAAAAGTGAGATTTTGACACATTCGCAGCATTCCATATTGCATCGATTTATCACTTTTGTGGCAGATAATCACAATTTGGTGTGAATTGTATCAGATATAGCAACCAGAGTTTGCTCTTTACTCTCTCTTCCGCCCGGCCATTCCGCGCGGCGCCACACTTCCGCCCTATCCGCACTTCCCCGCGCGGCATACTTACAGCAGTGCGTCAAGTCCCGCCTCGTCAAATACCTTCTTGTGCGCAAACAGCTTGCAAAGTGCGGCGAAATTCTCTTCGGAATGTTCCACCTCTCTTGAATAGAGATGCGCTATATCAACGCGCTCAGTGAATGAAAGCGAGCCGCCGTTGCGTTTCCACACTGCCATATCACACTGCATGATCATGAGAGTGCTCACTATTGCCATCTTGACTTTGGTGAGAACATCACGGTCAAATACCCCTTTTAGAAAATACCTGAACACGAAATACGATAATATATTCTCATACTCGTAAGCATATGTACGGCAGTACGAACGGTACTCCGATTCGATATTATCATAACCGCTGCCATAAAGAATACTTTCGCAAAGGCCGGCAAGCTCCACCCATTCACGCTTGATTATCACCTGTCTGAGGTAATATTTCCAGAACGTCCGATACGCAGATGCCTTATCCGCTTTACGCGGTCTCCATGAAGCCGGAGGGTTATAATTAGTGATAACATTGTGAAGCCGGTCCGGATTCTTTATATTGCGCTGTAAATTGATTGCATAGTCAAGAAGAATCCGCATACGTCCGTAAATGTCGGTTTCACGGTTCCACACCATATCAAACGCGCGTTTTCTGGCATCCCTTAAATTCAGGAAAAGAAGGCCGTCTATATCATTAAGCGCCGGAAACGCATCCTCGTCATTGTGTTCGGTAAATCCCGGCGTACGGTCTTCGGTAAGAATAAGTTCTGCCGCAGTTTGGCAGGAAAGTGCAATGCCTGTCTCCCGCAGATTGCCGTACTCGGTTGTATAACGCGGATACTGGTCACAGGTCACACATAAAGCATCCTCTCCGAGAGCGGTGTACAAATCGCACAGATTATTGTCATTGAGAAAAGGGCATCTTCCGTCTTCCCTAATGCAAAACTGCCCTTCTGCTCCTTTGACACCATCGACCATAACCGAATGAAGACGGTCGCCGAAATCGCCGGTTATGGTCTTATAATATTCGTATGAGGCATCATCCACATCCACCTGCCAGCCTGCGCAGCAGGTATCCTTGCATTCGCCTGCGATACACTTGAATTTATCATAATAATCAGGTGTTCTAATCAACATAATTGTTATATTTATCGAGCTGGTTAGCCGATGTTACTATTTCCTCCATTAAGCCGCCGGCCTCTTTGGTCTTGGCCATATTATTGTTGCTGAGTTCAACAGCCATATCCATGCTGGCTGCAACCTCCTCACTGGCTGCGGAAAGCTGGTTAATGCTGTCAACAATCGCATTATTGGAATCGACAATCTGTTTAAGCTGTTTCTGCGTATCTGTAACACTCTCGTAGAGCTGCTTGAACATATCCTCCATCTTGACGTAGGTGTCCATCGAATCGTCTATAAGCACTTTCTCATCTTCAATTGATGCCACAACCTTGCTTACGGTTTCCTTGGTTCCGGAAGCATTGTTTTCGAGCGTCTCCACTATGCCGCTGATTTCGGCAGTAAGCGTCTGGGTCTCATCGGCAAGATTACGGATTTCATCGGCAACGACCGCAAAGCCGCGTCCTGCCTCACCGGCTCTGGCACTCTCGATTGAAGCATTGAGTGATAGAAGATTGGTCTGTGAGGATATACCGTTAATCTTGTCGGTGATTCCTCTTACTTCAATTGCATTCTTGACAAATTCATTGATAGTATTCATAACCTGCTCATTCATTGCAGAAATATTGGATGCCTTATCATCAAGTTTCTCAACAAGCTTACGTCCCTCGGAAACCATATTGAGCGAATCTCCTGCGATACGTTCCATTCTCGATGCATTGCTGTCAGCAGTAATGATCATTTCCTGGATATTGCTTGTCATAACTGTCTGGCTCTCTATATTCTTGGCATTATCGTTATTGCTGTCGGCAACCGCCTTAAGTGTCTCAAGCGCAGTTGTCGTTGCATCGTTAAGTTCTTCCATAAGAGCATCTGCTTTATTGGTGTTCTCCTTAACCGTGTTGCCCAGTGTAAGTACGTCAGAAAGAATCTGTTCGGATTTCTCCTTCTCTGACTTAACCTCATTCATCTGCTCGCCCTTCATGACCTTCTCGAGATGTGTAATCCATGTAAGTGCAAATCCTGCGACACCGATGGTAGCAGCCTGAAGCAATGCCGATGAAAGTGCAAAATCAATTCCGGATGGCATACTGCCGCTGATAGCTGCCATAACAACAGCTACAATATTAAGTACAAGCAATACGCCGGAAATAATTCCCATAAATAAAGTATCAAAATACAGTACATACATTACCATAATAGGAAATGCCATCGTAAAAACGGTATCGCTCTTCGCATTAATAAGTGCAATTCCATATACTGCGGCATAACCTATAATCGATACGAAACGGAAGAGATTTCCATCCTTTTTAATAAAATATACGATATAGTCTGCCACAAGAGTTGCTGCGGTTGCCGCTGCAACAATAATTCCCAGATTCATCGAAATATTGCCCTTCATGGCGTCCTGAAGATAGCCGCCGATCAGAAATGCATCTATAATGGTCATAATGATCATTACAAATGTATTCGTCTTTTTCATGTGTTTCATTGAGTTCCTCCTAATACATGCTTAATATATTTATTTTAACACCTTCCGCAATGTGCATCAATATCTTTTTGTAGCATTTAATATAAAACTCCGGGCAGAAGCAATACATCTTCCACCCGGAGCCGCAATGTCAAATATTACATTACAGGTTCAAATTCAAAACGAAGTCTCGGAAGTTCCTTGATTTCGTAATAGTAATTGGTGAGCCAGTCTTCACCCTGTGACGGATCGTTCTCACCGGTCGCAGGAGGAGCAAAAATATTGAGTTTCACAGTCTTTGGTCCGCTTATCTTACCGTCAAAGAATGCCGGCATGAAATCTACGAATTTAACGCCCGGTGCCTTGTAGAACCACTGTCCGTTAATTTCCATCATAAGGTTGGCATCAGCAAGACTTCCTTCAAAATAAGCCTCGGCAAAAACAGGATTTTTCTCAAGGTCAACATCAATTGCGATACCTTCTGAATCTTCCGAGCTTCCCCAACGCAGTGTGACCGGAAGTTCGGCATCGCCCTTAACTTCAATTCCCTGCTTGAAGAAATCGTCATTCATGATTTCCTTGTAGGCTCCGAGAATAGGCTGCTCAACTCCGACATCGGAATTGTTCGGGTCTGTAATCTCAAGACCGAGTCTTCCGTCATCCCTGAACTGGTAGAATGTGAAACCGCTGAGCCAGTTCTCGCTGTCAGCTTTGATGTATTCGCAGAATTCCTTAACGGTTGCAATTTGGTCAAAAGGTCCTGTTACGTCGCCGTCCGCATTGAACTCCGAGATAAGCATCGGCTTATTTACACCGCCGTTGATCTCACGGAATCTCTTGTATGCCGCCTTGGTTCCGTCATAAATTTCCTTGGTATTGCTTCTCTTATGCTGGCTGTTGTCCTTAAGGGCAACCTCATAAGGCCATCCCCAGTTGAGTGAGAGATACTGGTCAACTGACCAGATGTCCGTTTCCTTAACTGCCTCTGCAAATTCTGCTTCTTTCTCAATTTTGTCCGAGCCCGGCTCAAGACCGCCTATGCAGAGAATCGTAGATACATTAGGAGCGATTTTCTTAAGGATTCTCTGGAATCTTACATAGAAATCGGCAACCTGTTTGTAGCTTGCTCTCTTGGTAAATGAGAACCAGTCTCCCGTAGCTTCGTGATTAAGTCTTAACATCATGCGGCCGTAAGGAACAAGGTCCTTGGCAATGGCTTCAATCTGCTCATCCGTAACGTTTGGATCGCATGTAAGTGTAAGGACAACTTCCTGTCCGTGTTTTCTGATATCACGCATGCATGTAAACGGCTCTCCGTCATGATTTCCGTCAATTCCGCCGCGGTATGGGAAATAATCATCATACGGATAATCCCATGCGAAAGAAATATTGGCATCCTTGCATGCCTCGCTGACTCTCTGCGGCCATTCCTTATCAAAAGGATAGTAGCAGTACATGATGTTGATTCCTCTATGTGGTCTGCCAAGTTTTCTTAAAATATAATCCTGATTGACATAAAGTCCTCTTTCGCTTCCGTCTCCGAGATCGAGCGCACACTTCGCAGGTGTAAGCTGTATCTTTGATATTTTCATAAATGACCTCCTGATATAAAATTTATTTCATAAATACAAATGATTTAAGTTCAAATAAAGCTTTGTTCTCAAAATATGTTTTGGTCCAGCCGCCATAAGCCGTTGTAACCTTGAAAAATACCGCGTGTCTTCCGGTAACCGCTTTCACAACAGTATTGACCGTTCCTGAATCATGTCCTATCTTAACCGAGCCGATTTCTTCGCCATCTTCTCCGTCGACAAGGATATGAAGCGTACAATCGGCTCCCATACCGTTGATCTGTGCTGCAAATTCCATTGTCCCGGAACTGTAATCGTCACCGAATTCGTAGTATTTGTAACCGATCACTGTTCCTTCTTTAATATTGGTAATCACACGTTCAAAAGGATTTTGCTCCGTAATAAAAGCTTCGCCCTTAAGCACACATGCGATATCCGCCGGCGTAACCTTATACGGTGAAAGAGCGTCTTCAAATCCAAGCGATGTCATCTCAACCGTCGGTATCGTACCGTCCGCAAGAATCTCTATTTTCTCAACGCAGCCTCTTCGCGACATGATTGAGCCGTTCGTCATCCTATGGTAAAAAATATACCATTGTCCGTTAATGCATGCAACCGAGCCATGGTCATTACCGCCCGGATAATCCGCACCGTTATCTACAATGTATCCGCGGTATGTGAACGGTCCCGTCGGCTTGTCCGATGTCGCATATGCAAGGCGCGTACCCTGCTGTGGTGAATATATAAGATAATATAATCCATTAATCTTACGCATTGAGCACGCCTCAAAAAAGAGCTTATCTTTGGTATCGAAGCCACGCTCCGGCACCGGCTCATTCGGTATGATATGTTCTATTTCACTGCCGTCTATGATCTCATACATATTATTGCTGTTGACCTCGGCCATAAACGAGCGTTCAAACCCGCAATAAATATATGTCCGTCCGTCATCATCCACGAACACGCCCGGATCTATGAACCATCCGTCACAGCAGATTTCATCCGGCATCGTGTATTTATATTGGGAAATGAGCTTAAACGGACCTTCCGGCCTGTCGCTCACTCCGACGCATCCGCGCGCATTGATAATATATGCATAGAGATAATATCTGCCATCTTTCTCTACAACATCCGGCGCAAAAAGCTGGTTATTCTCATTCGTCCAATCGGTGTCGGCCGCATGATCCCTGTCCGGAATCGTGTGAAAAATATCACCGTGGCACACCCAGTCGTTCAGATTATCAACCGGTGCACTCCAGCACTTAAGCACATGGTCACAGAAGCTGTCCGACCCGGCCTTGTCATGTGAACCGTACACATACACCCTGTCCCCAAAAACTCTCGGCTCACCGTCCGGAATATACTCCCACTGTGGAAGATATGGATTCGCCATAACAAAATCCTCCTGTCAAAACAAATAGTCTATTAGACTATAACCTATATCCATATGAAAAAAAAGGGAATTATTATATATTTTTTACTTGAATTAATGCACATTCATATTGACAAAAAAACCCCCGCCGCGCATAATACATAAAAAAGATGTTGATTTTTCAACATTAATGTAAGGAGGTAATGAGGATGTCCATGTCGGATCGATTTGATATTTTTACAATGACAATAACTCAGATATACCGCAGTCTCCAGCGTATCAAGAACCGCGAAATGACGGAGGTAAATCTTAAAGGAGTGCATGTAATGTGTTTACACACGCTCAACCACAACCCGGGCGGAATGACCTTAACCGCACTCAGCCAGGCATGTGAAGAAGACAAAGCCGCAATGTCAAGAACAATCGCGGAACTTACCAGACGCGGGCTTGTGACCACATCAACGGAGGCTAAGTACCGCGCACCGATTATACTTACCGATACAGGCCGCGAAACAGCAGCCAAGGTCGATGAGATGATCAATGAAGCCGTGGATGCCGGCGGAAACGGACTTACCGATGCCGAGCGCGCCGAGTTCTACCGCATGCTCACGCTCATATCCAATAATCTTATTAAATACCTTAAGGAGGACTGACAACATGTTCTGGGCAAAGAAAATTTACTGCCGATGCTACCAACAGATTTTTCATATAGCAATCCCGTTTCTTCCATATAGAAAGCCGAAGATACTTCAGGGAATTGCAGAGCTTCCTACCCTGCTTCATAAGAAGAAAATAACATCTCTCCTTCTCGTGACCGATGCAAGCATCCGTTCATTCGGACTTACCGCACCGCTTGAGAAACTTCTTGCCGATGAAGGAATTGAATGCATAGTATATGATAAAACGGTTGCCAACCCGACAACTGTCAACGTTGCCGAAGCACTTGAACTTTATAAAGGAAATAACTGTGAGGCACTTATAGGTTTTGGCGGAGGTTCATCAATTGACTGTGCCAAGGCAGCCGGTGCAAGAATCGCCCGGCCGGGCAAAGAACTTTCTGATATGGAAGGAATCCTGAAAGTAGGACGTAAACTTCCGCTTTTAATTGCAATTCCGACAACTGCCGGAACCGGAAGTGAGACAACGCTTGCCGCGGTGATCACAGATGCCGAGACCAGACATAAATACCCTATCAATGATTTTCCGCTCATACCGCATTATGCGGTTCTCGACCCGGAGGTGACACGTTCACTCCCGCCGTCACTCACTGCGACAACGGGAATGGATGCACTTACACACGCAGTCGAGGCATATATCGGACGCTCTACAACCGCCGGAACCCGCAAAGATTCCATCCGCGCCGTGCAGCTTATTTTTAAATATATCAGAACGGCTTACAACGATGGCAATGATATGAGAGCACGTAAGCAGATGCTTTATGCTGCATACCTTGCCGGAAGTGCTTTTACCAAATCATATGTAGGATATGTGCATGCGGTTGCACACTCACTCGGCGGCAGATACAACACCCCGCACGGACTTGCCAATGCCGTTCTACTGCCGCATGTACTTGAGGCTTACGGTGAATCTGCCGCACACAAATTATGCAAACTTGCCGTCTGTGCAGGCCTTGCCGATGCCGGTACCCCTGATGATGAAGGTGCTGCAATTTTTATCGAAGCAATCAGGCAGATGAAGGAGGACCTCAATATTCCGGATGTGATTCCTGAAATCAAAGAGGAGGACATTCCGGAGCTTGCACGCTTTGCCGACAAAGAGGCTAATCCTCTTTATCCTGTTCCGAAGCTTATGAACGCTTCCGAGCTGGAAAAATTCTACTATTGTGTCATGTCATTGGGACAGGCAGACTAACGGAGGATATTATGACACCGGAACAGATTAACAGAATAATTACAGACCAGAAAAAATACTACGCCGAAGGCCACACACTTCCCGTATCCGCAAGGATCAACGCACTTAAGGAACTTTATTTTGCAATAAAAGAACGCGAGAGCGAAATCCACGCGGCAATAAAGGAAGACCTCGGAAAAGGTGCTTTTGAAAGTTATATGTGCGAAGTCGGTCTTTCACTCAGCGAAATATCATACATGATAAAGCATGCCCGCAGATTCTCACGCGAGCACCGCGTTGCAACTCCGATTGCACAGTATGTGTCCCGAAGCTATGTTAAGCCATCGCCTTACGGAACCGTGCTTATCATGAGCCCGTGGAATTATCCTTTCCTGCTTACGATTGACCCGCTTGCGGATGCGATAGCTGCAGGAAACACTGTGGTTCTTAAGCCGAGCGCATATTCACCGGCCACAAGTGCCGTCATCGAATCCATTATCAAAGATTGTTACCCGGCTGAATATGTAACGGTTGTTACCGGAGGCCGCGCGGAAAATTCATGCCTTCTTGAGGCGGAATTTGATTATATATTTTTTACCGGAAGCCAGGCTGTCGGCCGCGAAGTCATGCGCAAAGCCGCCGAACACCTTACGCCGGTATCACTTGAACTCGGCGGCAAGAGCCCATGCATCATAGACCGAAGCGCCAATCTTAAAATTGCAGCCAAACGTGTCGTATTCGGCAAATATCTCAACTGCGGCCAGACATGCGTCGCTCCCGATTATATTTACTGCCACGCAGATATAAAGGATGCTTTTATCGCTGAAGTCCAGAAACAGATTACCCTCCAGTACGGGGATGACCCGCTTGCAAATACTGACTACGGTAAAATAATAAATGCGAAGCATTTCAACAGGATCAAAGATTTGATTGACCCTTCCAAAGTTGTGTACGGTGGTTTATGTGACGAAACGTCGCTTAAGATTGCGCCGACGGTCATGGATAATATAACGCGCGATGACGCTGTCATGAAAGAAGAGATTTTCGGACCGGTCATGCCGGTTATGACTTTTACCGATTATGAGATGTTAATAAATGATATTAATTCACAGCCGCACCCGCTGGCACTGTATATTTTTGCCTCGGACCGTAAACTTATAAAAAATATCACATCCCGCATAAGCTTCGGCGGCGGATGCGTGAACGACACGATCATCCACCTTGCCACAAGCAATATGGGATTTGGCGGTGTCGGCGCGAGCGGTATGGGTTCCTACCACGGCCGTGACGGTTTCAATACCTTCTCACACTACAAAAGTATTGTCGATAAGAAAACATGGCTCGACCTCCCGATGCGCTACCAGCCTTACCGCAGCTTTAACGGTAAATTAATAAGAATGTTTTTAAAATAATTACTTGTCGCTGTCGATGTACACTGCCGCCTCATCAAGGTCCTTGCACACGGCAGCGACTTTCTGTCTCATCACATCATCCGGCTGCCACAGGTCCGGCACCATAATAGTCCGGCAGCCCGATGCCAGTGCTGCCTTAAGCCCGCTTTCCGAATCCTCAAATGCATAGCACTCGCTCGTCGGAAGTTTTAGTTTTGTGGCCGCCTCAATATAAATATCAGGTTCAGGCTTTGATTTAGCCACCATATCCCCACACATGATAACATCAAAATATTTATCAATATCTGCGTCCTTAAGATGTGCTTTTACAACATTTTCCGGTGATGATGATGCGACCGCAATACGGTATCTGTGGCCTTTAAGATAATCAAGAATGTTTTTAAGTCCTTTTTTTACCGGAACATGATTATTGGCATAGTAATCGTCAATATATTCGTAAGTCATGCGCTCAACTTCGGCCTCGTCACACTTCCCGCCAAAACGTTCACGCCATTTCTGCTTAGTCACCTCAAGATTCATCCCAAGTGTCTCTATCACCATGAATCCGGCCGGGCCTATTCCAAGCTTGTCCCCTACATAGTCCCACGCTTTCACAAAAACAGACTCAGTGTCAAACATGAGTCCATCCATATCAAATATAGCACCTTGCATTATGCCATCCTCCTTATATTTCAGTATAAGTTTTAACATAAAAAAGTCTTTTAATACATCTCGACAAAATGTCGAGATGACAGCGATTTTTGTCTGTCTTATTCTGTTGACTTTTGGCATATTTACCGTTAGAATAGCTCTTGTAAGAACGAAATGTTCTTATTACCAAACCCCCTCTTATTTCAGAGTTAATACTCTGATATTAACCCACATATATCCTTAAGATTCCGTTACCCTCCCAAGGTAACGGTTTCTTAATTTACGGGATTAATTTCTATATTACAGCGCCGACGCCGCCGCGCATTCTTCCGTATACGCGGTTTCCGCACACTATGCAGTTACGGCCACTGTTCTTCGCTTTATATAAAGCTCTGTCAGCTTCCTCGTACATATCGTCAAACGCATAATCTTCCCCCGGTACCCCATATGCAATTCCCATACTGACAGTAACATATTCCGACACTCCTGCATAAGCATGTGCTATCTTAAGGTCGGCAACGCTCTTTCTTACTTTCATTGCAAATTCGACAAGCTCTGCTTCCGTCATATTCTGTACAAAAATAATAAATTCCTCGCCACCTGTTCTGGCTGTGATATCAACACTGCGCTTAGCCGCATTTTTGATCGCATGTGCCACTTCCTTAAGGCATTTGTCGCCTGCCGGATGACCGAATCTGTCGTTATATTTCTTAAAAAAATCAATATCAATTTCAATGAGTCCAACATTGGTCTGTGTTCTCGCGCAGTACGGCCACAGAACCGCTGCTTTTCTGTCAAGTCCTCTTCTGTTAGCCAGAGCCGTAAGCGGATCCATATCCGCAGAAATTGATTTCGCACGAAGTCTGATCCTCGTCTGTTCCCTTCCGCACACACATCTTTCAATGACTGCCGCCGCTGCCCATGACATAACGCACAGACATACCACTTCCGCGATATCCTCTCCTGCACGGTGTGCCATGATTACAGACACCATTGCCGCCACAGAATAATATCCCATAAACAGCTTAAAATATAATCCGTCAAGAACCGGAATGAGTATCACTCCCGCCGCCGATATGATATATCCGATTGTACTTCCGGTAACATTCAGATAAAATCCGGATATAATAAGTCCGAAGGCCGTTACCGAATAGTATTGTGTCATATAATACAGATTATAATAACTGCGGTAGCCCTTTGAAAAAATAAAATATCCGGCACATGCCATACCCATTTCAATCACCTCGGCAACTATAAGCCATGCAGTAACCGCTGTCATATGGGAAGCATATGTTCCGGATAAATGGTTTATAAGAAAATATACCGGTATTATAAATATGAGCGCGAGCGCAACAAAAAAAGCCCTGACCGCATTCTTATGTCCGAGCACTTCACCGATTTCTTTAACAGCCACACCTCTTTGTCTGCTCATTTTAAACACCACTCTCGAATAATCTGTACTTGTAAGCAACTATTGATAATAGTATACATCATACATATACCGGATTGCAATACCCAGTCCGACATAAAGCGAAAATTTTCGCAGATATTCTCCTTACTGTTCCCAGTCTGATGCATCTATTTGATACACAGCATACATATATTTCATAATCGGTTCGGTGACCTCATTGATTTCATTTATCAGTATTCCGTTTTCCGTCTTACGCATCCAGTATACAAACAGGTTTATTCCCTGAACATAGGCCGGATTTTTGGTGTCTATGTCACAATCTGTCACTACAAACACAAACATATCTCCCGGCTGTTCCGTCCGGTCGGTATATCCCCAGGTCATAAAGCAATTCGAATCAACCTGATGCATGTATTTTATATCTGCATGCTTAATATGTGCCACTCCGTTGCCTTTTGTATCTTCATCAAAAAGATACAACATCAGTTCTCTGTCGGTATACAAATCAACAAGTGTATTCCAATCCCGCTTATTAATACACGCTATCTGCTTTTCTATAACTTCACGGTATTTCTTAAACACCGTTTCATCCGCAACCGTAACCGGTTCCTGCGAGGATAATTCAACCGTATAATTCGGAACTGTTGTTTTACCACAGGATACGAGGCATAACGATGTTAAAATAATAATAAGGCTTAAAATATATTTCATATGATTATTCCAATCTAAAGCGAAACACTTTATTATTCATATAATAATTTACAGCCGAGTCAACATATTCTCTCTCAACATCCGTCAATTCCGCATTTTGGATATATTGTATCCACTGATTTTCATGAGATGAACTGCCTGTTACCGTCATAATAAATGGCGATACTGTATACTCGTTAATTCCGCCGTATGCCTCTGTATAATCAGATTTCTCTCTGGCTTTTGCTGTACTTATAATCTTACGAAAAAGTTCCATTCGTGTACTATCGTCCAGTGAATTATATGCCCGGTTTCCTCCCAGAACTATTTCCGCTGCCATAACGCCCCTGTACTGTTTCCAACTATCCATAGTTATATTTTGTGTTGAAAGTTTATCTATATAAAATTTGGCATAGCATTGATAGAAGTCAATTCTCCGGGAAGCTGCTTCAAACGCATTTGATTTTTCCATAATATTGTTTATCACCGCACTCCTGACCGGATTAATTTTAATGCTGAACACTTCGCACACGGTACTGTTTGCAAATTCTATCAATTCTTCGGTTGATAAATTATCAATCAGATTATCCGGCATATAATTTCTCGCTATTTTTACAGCGCTATCAGCGTTACTTCCAAAATTATCCCACGGTTCCATCGGATAAGTAGGATTTCCGTTTTTATCTGTCCAAGCCGCTTCTGAATATGTCTCATATTCTGTTTCGTACTTTTCTATAATTTCTGCTGCTTTATATTTAACAGGCGCAACCGTATGTGATTCAGATTTATGCATACATCCGCAGCATAATATAATTGGTATTACCAATATAATCACAACTGCAGATATTCTTATCTTACTATTCAAACTCATATTCCAACACCTGGCAGTTATCGATTCCGAATGCCGCAAATGCCTCATTAGTCATATCGCAGAAATACGACTGCACAGCTCTTGCAATTCCGTTGTGAGCCACCAGCAGATACGTCTTGTTGCTGCCCTTGAGTTCCTCTAACAGGCTGTAAATTCTGTAACACAGATGTAACATCGTCTCGCCGTTGCCGAAATGATTGATGAAATTTGTCTTAGCCATTCTGAACTCTTCTCCGTTACGGGCTGTAGATTCATATTTGCCAAAATTCTGCTCGCGGAGTCTTTCTTCCACGCGCATCGGTATTCCTGTAATTTCTGATACATGTTTTGCCGTATCATAGGCACGTTCAAGCGGAGAGCAGAGAATTTCGTCAATCGCATATCCTGACTTCTTTATGATTTCTCCCAGTTCTTTGGCCTGTTCATGTCCTTTGGCGGTAAGCGCTATGTCTGTAGCACCGCATATCTTATTTTCAACGTTCCAGACAGTCTGTCCGTGTCTTGCAAAATATATTTTATTCAATATCCGTTCCCTCCATATCCATCGGTCTTAACTTCCAATATGCCCCGCCGGCAGCATAAGATGCAGCTTAAGTCTGTACATTTCAATTCTCTCAGATAAATCCAAAACGCTTTAACGCCTTCGCAATTCCGTCGCGGCTGGCATTGTCCGTAACATAGGCAACCTCGTCCTTAAGTGCCGCCGGATCCGAATTTCCCATCGCCACACTGTTTTTAACATATCTTAACATTGGCAGGTCATTGCTGCTGTCGCCAAAAGCATACGCGTCATCAAAATCCAGCCCGAAATGCTCCACAAGGTACTTGATTCCGGTTGCTTTGGAATAACCGTGCGGAACAAATTCGAGAAAATTATTGCCGCGGTCAATACATTGAAAATATTTATCCGTGACTTTTCTGAGCTCTTTAACCTGAGCCATAGTATCATACCATACAACAAACTTATCACAGGTATAATCTTCCGCCTCAAGCGGATGCGACATATCATAGTGAAGCGACTTGAATTCCTCATAAAGTTTCTTCGCCGCCGGATTCCTGATTCCGCGGCTTAAGTCAAAAAGAACTTCCTCGCGTGATTCAAACACAACATCCGCATCCACCTTGCGCACCTGCTCAAGAATCTCCATCACCACCTCATGCGGCTGGTGTACATGCATAAGCTCCTTGCCGCCATAATAGATATTGGTTCCGCAGCCGCACACAATTCCGTCAAATCCAATCTCCATAAAACGCGGTTCCACGTTCTGGTAACATCTTCCGGTATTGATAAACATAAGATTGCCATTCGCCCTCGCCTGCCTTATCGCAAGAATCGCACTGTCGGGAAGCGAACCATCCACCTCTGACGTCAGCGTTCCGTCTATATCAAAAAAAGCAATTTTGGTACTCATAAATTCTCCTTAATTTTCTTATCATGTATGTGTCTTGCCAGATATACAAACGGTGTGTCCAAAAGGCTCGTTACCACATAGATAACGTAGCTGCTGATAAAAATAGAGCCGATAGTTCTGAAATCATATGTGCCCCAGAAGGCAAAAAGTGTAAACAAAAGCGTATTTATTATCTGGCTTACCAGCGTGGAGCCGTTGTTACGCAGCCACAAAAATTTTCTCTTGTCGCCAAACCGTTTCTCCGTGAAAGCCCACCACTTATGATAAAGCCACACATCAAAAAACTGACTCACAACATATACCACAAGTGACGCAAGTATCATCCTCGGCGTGTTCGAGAATACCGCTTTTATGGACGGCATCATCGTATCGCCGGCCGACGGCACATACAAAAGCCAGCTCTGTGATAATAATAAGAAGAAAACGGATACAAAAATACTCATCGTCACAGCTTTATTGGCCTCTTTACGGCCCTCACACTCCGACAGAATATCCGTGATAAGGAATGTCGATGCAAAAAGAACATTTCCAAGCGTCTGCTCCATTCCAAATGCCTTCACAAGTATTATCACTTCAATGTTGGCCAGCACCGTCGCTATTGCGGACACGCAGAACAATCCGGCCTTTCCGAATAACTTATATGCAAGAATAACTGTTCCAAAAATAAGAACAACGGAACCTATTAAAAGCAATTCATTCATAATCTCAGTCTCCTACTCCAAAATCAGTATTATTGATAAGAATATCCACCCGCTCATTATCCTTGTACTCAGGATATATATTGCGGACGAATTTTTTGATTACACGCTTACACGGCTTTATACCGGTCGAGTTTGCGCACATAATATTAATACATATTCTCTCAAAATTTGCAAGACCGAGTTCAATATCTTTACGCATGCCATCCTCTGTCTGCCCGCGTATACCGAACAGAAAATTGGCCTCATCAAAATTCCTGCTTATCACTTCCGGATCTTTTTCCGGGATTCCCTTGTGAAGTATTTTTTCCCTGAAATCGTAATCAAATGACTCCAGCCCAAGCTTCATCTTAAGTTCAAAGTCCGCAAATTCCCGGCGCAAATCTTCTATCCTGTTATTGTAAAGATAATGCGCTTCAAAATGTATTGTATGGATCATGCATTCCGCACAGCGTTTCTTAATAAGCTCGATTGTCCTCTTATCAAGTTCAAACACCGAGCCCGAATTGATTATTTCGATATTGCCGTACTTTCCGGTAACCTGCGACAGCGCCGCCCGGTTTATCATATAATTGACATCCTCATCCTTGCCGCTGTCACTGTAATAATCGCAGAATGTGCATTTCTTATACACGCATCCGCTGCCGCGCAATAGCACTATTTCCCTTGGATTTTTATCTTCTATTACACTATATCTGTCCATCCTGTCCTCTGTGTACCTGATGATATCGGCATATTGCGGATACTTCCCCGCAAACTGCATGATGACCTCCGGTTTGTCCCAGTAGTGCATCGGATAAACCGCATCCGCTTTTACTTTTTCAAGGAGATATTCTATTCCTCTGAACATATCATCCCCCTGCCTTGAATCCACCGGCACCATGACCGCATCAAAATGCATCCCTTCAACCGGCGTCAGGTATTTGCGGTATGAGCCGGTCATCCATTTATTCACACGCTCGTCTTCGCCTTCCCATACCCAGTCATTCAAATCTCCCGCATGGTATACCGACCTTTGCACTCCGCCATCATCAAACGTGACAACATATGCCACTCCCTTATCTGTAGAGCGCAGTGTCCGGACCAGTGCGCCATTATCCAGTGTATATTCCTTATCCGGCTCCGCTGCTATGATTTCCACGCCCTCCATATGGGATGTATAATTGCGCGGTTTAATATCATATGATATAATCCCCGTCATCCGGCGTACTTTCTTTTCTCTTAATATCTCAAAAACATACGGATTATAATGATCCGGGTGCCTGTGGCTCACAAACACATACACCGGCTTATCCGCATCTGTAACAGAAAAATCCGCTCTGTAATAATCAAATATATAATAGGCATCAGCGGACTCCACAAGGAATCCGCTGTGATAAATGTATGTAATCTTCATAATAATACACCTTACTTATTCGTATGCATAAGCTTATTGCTGACAAAGCCAAATGTGGCACCCACCGCACCGCCGATGATGTGTGTGATATTAGATACATTGCTGGTAACGACTATAAGCTGATATATCTGCTCGCCTATATAAATAACCGCAACAAGTATGAATGTGACCGGAATACCTCCGTCATCAAAACTCGTAAGCGATGACAGCAGGATAAAAGCAAACACAACGCCGCTGGCTCCCAAAAGCCTTGAAAAAGGGCTGAAAATCATATGAAATGCCCCTGTGACAACCGCTGTTATCAATATTACCAGAAGGATATCCTTTGAGCCGTATTTCTCTTCAAGCATAGGCCCCAATATAAGGATCATCATTATATTATTGATGAAATGGCTCCATCCGGCATGTCCGAAAATATGTCCTATAAGCCTCACATATGTAAGTGGATTAAGAAATGACGAGCGGTACACGCTGAACAACTTAAGTGTACTGATTCCGCCCGTAATCTTATCAAGTATCAGTGCCAGCAGGCACACTCCCACAAATGATAAAATAACCGGCGAATTAAATGTAATACGTATCCGTTTCTTAGCTGTATTATCTGTCTGCATACAATCTCTCCCTAAAAAAATATTCTACAGACATTCTACAATTTCAATGGATTTTTAGCAAGATTTTTTTCAGACGTTACATTGCATTCAGTATCTTCTGAATCTCCTCCGCAGGTATTTCTGAATATTCACTGATTCCATTCAATCCCTTCAAATCCGGATCTATCACAAATTCATCTCCGAGTTCATATGAATTATCTGTGCTGTTATAAACAAGCTTATTCTTTACAAGCAGGCTGATAAGCTCCCTATAAGTATCCGTATACTGCGCATACGCCGTTACCCAGAATCCGACATATGGACCGTCTTCACCAAAATATATATATTGGTTCTCGCTGTTTAAGCGTATGTCTCCGATTTCGGTATTCTCATTAATTTCTATATTATCAATGACTTCTTCTCCACCTGAAAGTGAAACTCTGATCTCAAGATTATCATCAGACACTCTTTTACCTGTCACACTCGTAACGTCATCAAATTTCTTAAAATAGTCTTTCGCGGACAGTTCCAATGCCTTATGGGTCTTTCCATCAACAATCACGCAATAACAATTGTTGTCAATTTGTTCCATCATTCCCGAATAAAAGCTGTTCATCCTCACTATTACGTCTTTCACGCCGTCTCCGTTGGCATCACGATATAATAACCGTGGAGTTCGGCTGCCTTTATACATATCTACTATTGCAAGACTATCATTGACAGGCACTGTAACAATATCCCACTTTGAAACATCATCATCATTATTAAAGTTTATTTCAAGGCTGTCAATTTTATCAACTACTGTTATCCCATCATCTGTCACAAGTGAACGCAAATCATAATCATACTCTGTTGTATATGACATCGAATAATCCGGATATAGTATTTTACCATATCCTTTAAGCCACATTCCATCATACAGTCTTCCCCATACTCTTCCAATTATAAGTTCATCCGTCTCCTCTTTAGTTAATATTCTTTCTACACTTGATTCCGTTTTCTTCTTCTGTTCGATTTCTCCCATTGATTCCGTTGACGTTTCGGTCGCAATTTCAGGTGTCTGTTCGGCCACCTCATTTTGATTGTTCACCGATGCGCATCCTGTAAGAAGGACTCCCGCCATTGCCATTGATAAAATAATTTTTCTGCTCCTCATAAGTTCTCTCCTTATATGTTTTATATATTAAGTATATAATGTCCCCCCCCCATATTTCAATGCCAAAATTGTTACATTTTTGTTACATTGTTTTAAAATTCAGTCAATTGTTTCCCATATACGCACAAAAGCTGTAAAGACCTCTTACCGGCCTTTACAGCTTCTAAAGATTTCGTATTATTAAAGCATTATCCCTGCGTATATCTTGACAGGAACTGCCTGGTTCTCTCTTCCTTCGGATTATCTATGACATCATGTGGCGCACCCTGCTCCACAATCAATCCGTCATCCATGAATATAATATGATCCGCAACGTCTCTGGCAAAAGCCATCTCATGAGTTACGATAATCATGGTCGTGTGTCTGTCCGCAAGTCCTCTTATGACCTTAAGCACCTCTCCGGTAAGCTCCGGGTCAAGTGCCGACGTTGGTTCATCAAAACACAGGATATCCGGTTCAAGCGCGAGTGCTCTTGCTATTGCAACACGCTGCTGCTGTCCGCCCGAAAGCTGATGCGGATAATGATCCATTCTCTCCGCCAGTCCCATCTGTGCTAACAGTTCTTCACCGTGACTATTTATTTTATCATAAATCTCTTTCTTCGCAGTCCTGAAATCCGGGCGCTCCTTTGCAAGAAGTTTTTCTGCAAGCGTCACATTCTCAAGTGCCGTGTATTGCGGGAAAAGATTAAATGACTGGAATACCATTCCGAAATGCAGTCTTTTGGTTCTGAGTTCGCTCTCCTTGCGTTTCTGCTTAAGCGAAGCGTCAAAAAGCGTCTCTCCTTTGACCTTAATCGTTCCTCCATTCGGAGTCTCCAGGAAATTAAGGCATCTGAGGAGTGTCGTTTTTCCCGAACCCGAAGAGCCTATTATCGCAAGCGCACTGCCTTCTTCAAGTGAGAAGCTGACATCTTTGAGAACGCTTGTACTGCCAAAATGTTTTTCAATATTATTGACTTCAAGTATCGCCATAACCGCTCCTCCTATTTGAAATAGCTGAGCCTGCGCTCAACATAATTGAATATCAATGTAAGTATTCCTACAAAAAGCAGGTAGAAAATTCCGGTATAGAAAAGCGGCCACACAAGTCCGGCTGATTTCATAAATGAGTATCCGGTAAAAGTAAGTTCGTATGCCGCGATTGTTCTGGCAAGCGAGGTATCTTTGACAAGCGTAATGATTTCATTGGACATCGGCGGCACAATTCTCTTAATCATCTGAACCAGTGTTATTTTTCTGAAAATCTGTCCCTTGGTCATTCCGAGCACCTCTCCGGCTTCTCTCTGTCCTGCGGGAACACCTTCGATTCCGCCTCTGAAAATAACGGAAAAATAGCACGCATAATTAATCGTAAATGCAACAACCGTTGCCGTGATTCTTCCCGTCTCGTTGCCGCTCCACACATGCCAGCCTATCATACCCGGTCCGTAAAAAATAATAAGAAGCTGAAGCATAAGCGGCGTTCCGCGGATAATCCACACAATCGTATGAATCAGCCACTTAAGCGGCTTAAACTTGCTCATCGAACCGAATGCGATTACAAGTCCGAGCGGAAGTGCAAAAAGCAGTGTAAACGCAAATATTTCAAATGTTGTCAATAGACCGCTTAAAAGGGTCTGTGTTACCGTCCAAAACATAGCATACCTTTCCTAATGTTACTTATTTGATACAACAACAACCTGTGCGTTATTGCAGTATGCGTTGGTGCAGTCCATGGCAGCCGTAACTTCATCTGTAAGTGTCATACCATTCCATACAACGTCAATAGTCTTAGAATCAAGTTCCATTGACTTATTGTCCCAGTCAATCTCAACGAACTGTACTTCAACTCCAAGCTTCTCAGCTACAAGTTTAGCCATATCTGCATCAAAACCGATCCACTCTTTGCCGTCCTCTGACTTATAGTCCATCGGCTCAAAATCAGTGATACCTACAACGAGAGTTCCTTTATTTTTAATGTACTCAACATCACTATCGTCATTCTTAACATACTCGGCATCTTTCTGCTCAACAAGGGCTTCCTGAACGCCATACTTCTCTGCGGTTGCTTTCATGGTGCCGTCAGCATATGATGATGCAAAAACAGAGTTAATATAAGATACAAGATCTGAACCCTTACGGCATCCGACACCATATTCCTCTGTTGTAAGCTTGTCTGTGTATTTAAGATCCGGATAACTTGTTCCCTCACCAATCATCGCTCCGGCCATAAGAAGGTCGATAATAGCGGCATCCGATGTACCTGACGCAACTTCCATAAGGGCATCAGACTGTGCAGCTACCACATTGGTCTTCCAGCCGTTATCCTTAGCTGCTGCCTGTCCAGCTGAACCTGCCTCAACAGCGTATACTTTATTATCTGCCGAGCCTGCACCTGCTGTCCCACTTGACTTCTTGCCGCACGCTGTTGCCGCAATACCCATAGTAAGGGCAAGTGCCATAACTAATGCTAATTTCTTTTTCATAAAATTAATCCTCCATTCCAATTGCGCACAAAAAATCCTCCGCGCATTTATTTAGTATTCTACCATAGTAGTACACTAAAGTAAAGCCGGAGAATTCGCGATTTTACTTCTTCTCCTATCCGAACTGCAATTTTTTCACTTGATATAGCATAATATTCTGTTGGCCATGACATTTCGCGTGCCATTCTTGAAATCATAATGCTTCTATATGTGAGTTCATACACAAACGGCACATACTGCTCACCCGGCAGATTCAGGCTTATTGGCATCAATAGTGTTATGAGCGGTGGCCGCTTATTCACACGCCCATTTGGGAGGAATAGCAGCATGGTGTTATGCGCCGCTGAAAGAACGGCATCACGATATATAATACGATATTTTCACCCTTTTACGGTCAAAATCAGCAATTTAGTGTTACCAATTTGCTATATGTGATAACACAGCATGATAATATATAGTAATATGTATATTAGAAGATATGAGAAATTTAAAATATTACATCAAGAACCTTGCAAAATTATCACCGATTGCATCGAAATCTGTAAAAAAGTGTGAATTAGTAAATTCCAAGCATAGAATACGTCAGGTATACCTTCCGGAAATGCCTTGCAACAGAATGCATCCCCCTTTTTGCCTATATAATTTTTACAATCCATACATTGAGAAAAAACAACCATTATTATTCCTTCTTTTGAACATAGAAAACACCCTGCTACTGCGGAGTGCTTTATTCGTTAAATCTTCCTACATTGCTATCTTCAAATTCTTCATCAAGAATCTCATTATATTTTTTCGATGCCAGCTGAAATAAATGTTCTTTTTCACGTTCATCTGAGGTGTCTCTTGCCTGTTGCAACAATGTTTTGTACTGCATGATTAATTTTTCTCTTTTACTTTGATTCTGCATACTATATTTCCTTTCATTGTTGTTTTCTCATCTTCAAGATCTTCAGGGAACCATAACAGCTCTTTATGATTTGATAAATAATCAAATTTATTCTCTATAACAATATCTACAACTTCATAAGTTGCCGAGGTCAAAACTTCTGCTTCTCTGTCTCCAAATTTTGATATGTGCTGTACGCCAACACCTGTCTTATTATCAATACATTCAAGTATCACTGAACTTCTTTCATATGATTTGATACCTCCAAAAGATATAGCCGTTCTGTTATTACTCGTCCAACTTTCAATTATACCTTTGTTTGGCAATATATCTCCAGGTTTCAACTCACTGAACATCTTTATGTTTTCACTTTTGAAAATCATCCCCCGATATATAGATCCTTTATACGTTGGTAACAAGTCCATACCGTTTCTGATGATTTGCGCTGTATTATTTTCTCCAGCAAGAATTGTTTCATAATCGCCACCGAAATATTCCAGTAACGCATTGTGAAACTCTTTCGCCTTTCCATCTGAATATCCTGTATCTCGTTTTATCTGTTCAAACGCCTTTTTATTATATTCCTGGATCTTATCATCTGGAATCTTGCCTTTGTATCCCGTATCTAATTGAACTCTTTTTTCTTTATTGTATATTAAATCTGACTTCTTTTGGAATAGTTTCTTTAATTCTGCATCTATTTTTTTTAGTTTCTCAAAGTCAGCATCTTTTTCTCCATTTACAAAGCCATCTTCAATAGAACTAAAATCTCTATACCACTCATCATACGAATATCCATCTGTCAATTGTTTAAACTGATTTTTCAGTTTATCTATTTGTGTATTTGTAGACGCAATATCTTTATTTAATTCTATTCTAACATTTTTACTGTCTTTTACAAGTACAGTTTTCGGCTTATACATCGGATTGTTATCCAGCAACCGTTTATATTTCTCATATTCCTTGTCCGTCATAGAATTAAGCACTGTCTCAAAATTTTTGCCATATTTCTTCTCCATGTCCGTAACATAATTCATATAGGCAATATTTTCATCTGACCAGTATGTTTTCTTCCATTCTTCATAATCATCCGGTGTTTCAAATGCGACTATTCGCTTCGAGAAGGTATCCATCTTGGTCATCCCACCTTCAAGGGTACCGGCTCTGGGTTTGCAAGCAGATATACGGTACCGACTGGGTGCGGTTTGATAATTACGCAATCCGGTCCTGTCCGGAGCTTGCGATTATGGTGATATTTTGAGTTTCCAAATCAAATTTAATAATGTATAATAGAGTTACCAAACACATAGACTGTATTGAATGAAACTGAGGACAGAAAAGGCAGCCGTCGCCCATTGTTAGGAGATGTGGGAAATGTCACCCCACCTTTTCATTCGGTTTGGAAGCAGGTAACTTCGGTTACCTGATTTTTTTACATAGAAAGAGGTGTATGTTATGAAATTAATTTATCCGGCAATTTTTACTCCATTCGAGGAGGCAGAAGGTTATACCGTAGTTATACCTGATCTGCCCGGTTGTGTGACAGAAGGCCACGACTTAACTAATGCCACCGAGATGGCGATTGATGCCGCCGGCGGATGGGTTCTTGACGAACTCGAAAACGGCCATGCTGTTCCGGATTCAAGCTCGCCAGCTTCAATTACTGTTCCGGAAGGCTCATTTATGAATATGATTACTCTAAATATAACAGAGTAGTTTTCTTTTATACGTATTATTACGTATTTATGTATTGACATACGTATTCGCACGTATTATAATATAATCACGATAAGGAGGAGATAAAGTTAATGCCAATGACACCCCGAGAAATGATTAAACTTCTCAAGCAGAACGGTTTTAAAGAAGTTAGTCAGAATGGTTCACATATTAAAATGATCAATGAAAATACTAATAAACAAACCATTGTTCCTTATCACGGAAAAGCTCTTAAAAAAGGGCTGGAACAAGCGATTCTTAAACAAGCGGGGATTAAATAATCCCTGCCGTATATGGAGGTATGTATATGAACAAATTATTTTACCCGGCATTATTTCATAAAGCCGAAGAAGGCGGTTTTTGGATTTCATTTCCCGATATTCCGGAATGCTTAACTGAGGGAGATAATATGGAAGAAGCCTATAACATGGCTGTTGATGCACTCGGGCTGTGCCTTGAAGATATGGAGAAGAATAATATTCCGTTTCCTGTTCCTTCATCTATTGACAAAATCACAGTTGATGACGATGCATTTCTTGTTGTTATTGAATTTGATATGCTTGCCTATAAGAAACGCACCAACTCCAAAGCCGTAAAGAAAACCCTGACCATTCCTGCGTGGCTTAATGAGAAAGCTATCCAGCTCAACATTAATTTTTCCCAGGTCCTTCAGGATGCATTATTAGAAAAAGTAGGAAAATAGTTTTCTTTAAAAAAACGGCCCCCGGCACAGCCGGGAGTCTGCGCAAATACCATAAGAGGTTCTGACGGACGTTTCACGGCACATATCGTAATGGCAAAAAACACTATATCAAGATACGAAGTGACAAATTCAGCCGTGACCCGGAACTTAAAGTTAAGAATTTCAAAATCTAAAAAGCACCCTGCATTCCTGCAAAGCGCTTTCTAGTTCTTCTTTTCTTTTAAAACTTCCTTTTCTTTTTCTGCAAGAAGTTTATCACGTTCTGTTTGAGACATTGATCCGAATTTATCAATCTCTTCCTTGTTCAGATTATCATTCTCCTTATACATTTTTCTTTACCTCTTTGAATGTGAAGTTATATAAATAAAATAAATATTTCAGTGAGCCATCAGGATTCGAGTCCCCGATTTACAAAAAAAGAATCACATTCGTGATTCTTCATTTCAGTGAGCCATCGGGGGTGAGACGGATTCAGATAAAGGTCCGGCGGACCTTTATCCCGTCGAACCGACCGAGCCTGAGTTTACGAAGGCGAGACGAACCCGGGTTCGAGTCCCCGATTTACAAAAAAAGAATCACATTCGTGATTCTTATTTTCAGTGAGCCATCGGGGACTCGAACCCCGGACAACTTGATTAAAAGTCAAGTGCTCTACCACCTGAGCTAGTGGCCCATATAATGTTTTACTTGGTTGCCCAATAACTGGGCTAGCTGGATTCGAACCAGCGAATGCAGGAGTCAAAGTCCTGTGCC
>ERZ772820.376-NODE-376-length-44458-cov-18.324077_pt1 | contig 44458 bp, 40 predicted proteins | sample MGYA00511377_ERZ772820 | MGnify/ENA primary metagenome ERZ772820 (study PRJEB29015, sample SAMEA2737684) | human gut metagenome | biome: human gut; feature: human-associated habitat; material: faeces | place: China | collected 2012 ... | reverse complement strand
AAGGCTCCCCTTTACGGGGAGCTGGCAATACGCCGTGAGGCGGATTGACTGAGGGAGTTAAACAAACAAATAGAAGATAAGCTTCTTTATAATCTTTTTGCAGGGGGGCCGGGGAAGATTTCGATTTCTCCCCTTAGGCCCCCCTGCATCCCCCGTAACCCCATTGAAACGATCGCTCCGCGAGGGGGTACGGCACTGTACGCAGAGCTTATACCGCACCAAAAGGCTCCCCTTTACGGGGAGCTGGCAATACGCCGTGAGGCGGATTGACTGAGGGGTTGAGGAAAATAAAGAGCAGCCCCGATTCAACCCCTCCGTCTGCTCGCTTTGCTCGCGGCCACCTCCCTCAATGAGGGAGGATGGTGGTATCACTAACCAAAAGCTGTCCCCGCATGCGGGGAAAGTGGACACGAAGTGGCCGAAAGGGGAACGGCTCTGAGCAGCCAAGCTATTTTACTATTCCCCCTCAGTCGGCTACGCCGACAGCTCCCCCGCGCGCGGTGGAGCCTTTTGGTGTTGCGCGCTGTGTTTTTGCCGTATAAAAACGGGCTCCCTCAAAGAAGGAGCCGGAAATTCGCTGTAAGCGAATTTTCTGAGGGAGTGAAACAAACAAGAGATGTGAGATGCTTATGACTCCCTCCGTCTGCTCGCGTTGCTCGCATCCACCTCCCTCAAGGATGGAGGCTTAATGTAAAAGCTTGTACACTGTGTCCAAAAGGCTCCCTCTTGGAGGGAGCTGTCGAGTCGTAGGCGAGACTGAGGGAGTTAAACAAATTCATTCTTCATTTTTTATTTTTTATTATCTCAAGGTACTCCGCTGCCGCCTTCTTCCAGGAAAAGTCCTTTGCCATGCCGCGGCTTATAAGGCCGTTCCACAGGGGCTTGTTCTGATAATCCTTAGCGGCGGTTTCGGCGGCGTAGAGCAGTTCATGCGCGTTGTAATTGGCGAAGGAGTAGCCGCAGCCGGTGTTGTCGCAGCGGTTGAAGGGAACAACGGTGTCCTTCAGGCCGCCTGTCTCGCGCACTATGGGAACGGTGCCGTAGCGCATGGCTATCATCTGCGTAAGGCCGCAGGGCTCAAACAGACTCGGCGCAAGGAATATGTCCGCGCCGGCAAATATGCGGCGGGCAAGCGCATCGTTGTATTCTATGCGGGCGGCAAGCCTGCCGGGATAGGTTCTCTGCGCGTATCTGAAAAGGTTTTCGTAGCGGCTCTCCCCCGTTCCCAGCACAGCAAGCTGAATTGGGATATTCATAAGCTCCTTTAATACGCGCTCAACAAGATCAAGCCCCTTTTGCCCGGTAAGGCGGGAAACTATCGCCGCAACGGGAATGCTTGGGTCAACGTCAAGATCAAGCTCGTTCTGAAGCGCGGCCTTGCATTCCGCCTTGCCGCTCATATTTTCCGGGCAATAGTTGCGGCGCAGCGCTTCGTCCGTAAACGGATCGTAGGAAACGGTGTCTATGCCGTTGAGTATGCCCACAACGTCCCCCGCGCGCTCCGCAAGCACGCCCTCAAGCGATTCGCCGTAGAATTTGGTCATTATCTCCTTTGCATATGTGGGGGATACGGTGGTAACCTTATCCGCGTATACTATGCCGCCCTTAAGATAGTTAACGTTGCCGTAGAACTCCAGCTTATGCATATCGAACGCCGCTTCGCCGAGGGAGAGCAGCTCGTCGCAGAAGCCGCGGTCGAACACTCCCTGAAACCGCAGGTTATGTATTGTAAGTATTGTCTTTATGCGGGAGAAATACGGCAGCTTGGCGTAGTGCAGCTTCATAAGCGCGGCGGCCATTGCCGTTTGCCAGTCGTTCAGGTGCAGCGCATCGGGCATGAAGCCTATGTGCGGCAGCATCTCTATTATTGCCTTGGAGAAGAAGCCGAAGCGCTCCGCCTCGTCGCAATTGAACACGCCGTAAATATAATCCCGCCCGAAATAGTATTCGTTATCTATAAAGTAATATGTTATGCCGCGTTGAACAAGGCTTTCCACCCCGCAGTATTGATTGCGCCAGCCAAGCTTGATATTAAAATCGCACTCGTGGCGCATATGCATGCCGTAGCGCGCCTTTATCTTGGCATAAAGCGGCAGCACAACCCTTATGTCCGCGCCCATTTCCCTAAGCTGAACGGGCAGCGCAGCGGCAACGTCCGCAAGGCCGCCTGTTTTTACGAAGGGAGCGCATTCGCTGGCGGCAAAGAGTATCTTTTTGCTCATACCAGCGCCCCTTTCCTTATCGTCACGGGGAAGCCTTCGTATCCGGCAAGATGCCTGCCCGGGCGCACCTGCACGCCCTTATCGAGTATAACGTAATCCAGCGCGCAGTTTTCGCGTATTTCGCTTGCCTGCATCACAATGCAGTTTTTAAGGCTGGTCCCCTGCCCAACGTGTACCCCGCGGAACAGTATGCAGTTTTCTACGCTACCTTCAACTATACAGCCGTCCGCAAGCAGGCTGTTTTTAACCTTCGCGTCCGCGCCGTAGCGGGTTGGGGCTTCATCCTTTACCTTTGTGTAAATGGGATGCTCCGCATTGAAAAGATCCGCGCGCACGGCTTCGTTGAAAAGGTCCATGTTGTGCTTAAAATAGCTCGGCACGGAGTCAAGCCGCGCAACGTAGCCATCGTAACGGTAGCCGTTGAGCTTAAGCTTTGAAACGTTCCTCACAAGCACATCCCGCATAAAGTCCGTATAGGCGTGGACTGCCGCGTCCTCAATAAGGTATTCGAGCATGCTCTTTTCCATTATGTATGCATCGCAGCAGCGATAGGGCGTTTTGGGCCTGTATGGGTCTATCTCAAGGTCTGTTATCCTGTTCCCTTCGCCAAGGGTAAGCCTTAAATCATCGTAACGCACGGCGTCGCCCCAGTCCTTTTCCTCGCTGTACATTATGGTAACGTCCGCGCCGCTTTCAATGTGGCTCTTTAGCATTGCGTCATAGGTGCAGTTATATATTGTGTGGCTGCCGGTAAGTATAACGTAGCGCTGGGCGCTGCGGCGCACGTAGCCCATAACGGAGCGTATGGCGTCCACCGTGCCGCGGTAAAGGCCGGTATTGTCCCGCGTTAAAAAAGGCGGCAGTATAAAAAGCCCGTCGCGCTTTCTGTGCAGATCCCATTCCTTGCCGCTGCCAAGATGATCCATAAGCGAATGGTAGTTCCTTTGCGCAATAACGCCAACGTTGGTAACGCCCGTGTTCACAAGGTTGCTCAAAATAAAATCTATGCAGCGGTATCTTCCGCCGAAGGGCACCGCGGCGATGGAGCGGCTGTATGTTATGTCCCTAAGCTGGTTGTTGGATTCGCCCGTGTAAATAAGTCCGAATGCTTTTTCGTTCATGCCGCGCCTCCTTATTTGCTCACTACCATGCCCGCGGGTATCATGGCGCATTCGGCTATGCGCGCCCCGCTGGCAACAAGGGTTATGTCGCCTGTAAGCGTAGTGTCGTATGCGTTCGTGCCGTCCGGCTCAATGCCTATCTGCGCTCCGGCGGCAACGCATGCGTTTTCGCCGAGTATGGCCTTTCTTATAACCGCGCCCTCGCCTATGCGCGCGCCGGGCATAACAACGCTGTTTTCTATAACGGCGTTCCTGCCTACCCTTACCCCCGTGAAAAGCACGCTCCGCTCAATGCAGCCGTATATTTCGCACCCTTCGCTCACTATGCTGTTTTCGGCGTGCGCATCCGCGCCTATGTAATGCGCGGGCATTATGGGGCTGCGGCTGTATATGCGCCATTCGCTGTCGTTAAGGTCAAGCGCTGAAGGGTTGTCTATCAAATCCATGTTCGCTTCCCAAAGGCTCTTGACCGTGCCCACGTCCTTCCAATATCCGTTGAAGCCGTATGCCGCAAGGCGCTTGCCGTCGCTCAAAAGCTTGGGTATTATATCCTTGCCGAAGTCGTGGCTTGAGGAATCGTTCTTCTCGTCCTCGGTAAGGTATTTTTCAAGCACGTCAAAGCCGAATATGTATATGCCCATGGATGCGTTGTTGCTTACGGGGTTTTTGGGCTTTTCCCAGAAAGCGGTTATCATGCCCTCACCATCGGTCTGCATTATGCCGAAGCGGTGCGCCTCCTCCATGGGTACCTGCAAAACGGCAATCGTAGCATCCGCCTGCTTTTCAATATGGCAGCGCAGCATTGCGGCGTAGTTCATTTTGTATATATGGTCGCCGCTCAAAATGAGCACATATTTGGGCGAATACTGCCTGAGAAACGCAAGGTTTTGATATATTGCGTTCGCGGTGCCCGAATACCATTTGCCGCGGCTGCCGCTTACATACGGCGGGAGCACATATACGCCGCCGCTGTTGCGGTCAAGGTCCCACGCGGAGCCGTTGCCGAGATATGCGTTCAGCTCCAGCGGGGAATACTGCGTAAGCACGCCCACGGTATCAATGTCCGAATTTACGCAGTTTGAAAGCGGAAAGTCAATTATCCTGTATTTCCCGCCGAAGGGAACGGCGGGCTTTGCCGTGCGGTCCGTAAGCACGCCAAGACGCGTGCCCTGCCCGCCGGCAAGCAGCATTGCAACCATCTTTTTTGTTACCATAGGCATTTGTTCTCCTTTTGCAGTAGTGAAAATTTATGTTCTTCCATATGTAACAGAAGTTTGTATATCGTCCCAAAAGGCTCCCCGGCCGGGGAGCTGGCAATACGCCGTAAGGCGGATTGACTGAAGGGTTGACGTAAATAGGTGAAGCCTCTTTCTTTTTTAACCCCTCCGTCTGCTCGCTTTGCTCGCATCCACCTCCCCTTTCGGGGCAGGCTTAATGTAAGAGTTTGCACTGCACCAAAAGGCGCCACCATTTATGGGGGAGCTGTCGAGCCGTAGGCGAGACTGAGGGGGAATAGTAAAATAGATTGGCAGCTTTGAGTCATTCCCCTTTCGTCACGGCTACGCCGCGACACTTTCCCCGCGTGCGGGGAAAGTGGCACGAAGTGCCGAAAGGGGAACGGCTTAAAGCCGATAAGCACCGTTTTTACCTCCTTACAAACTCTTACATTAAGCCTGCCCTGAAAGGGGAGGTGGCGAACGAAGTGAGACGGAGGGGTTATAAAGAAGCTTGCAGTTCTTTGTCTGTTTCAACCCCTCAGTCACGGCTTATGCCGTGCCAGCTCCCCGTTCGGGGAGCCTAACTCCTTCCGTCTTTTGCTTCGCAAAATCCACCTCCCTGTAGCTGACTGAGGGAGTAACACTCTTTACCTCCTCACCCTATAATACGCCGCCTCATATCCCTTCAGCTCCATCAGCAGCACGCAGCCGTCCCCTTCGTCCTCGGCGGGGATAATGGGTTCGTCGCGCTCAATGCTGCTCATCACGCGCTCAAGCGTGCAGCGGTAGGGCATGTGTATTGGATACGCGCCGTGGTCAACGGGGGTGAAGTTGAATACGCAGAGCAGCTCGTCCCCCTCCGCATCCATGCGGCTGAAGGCTATTATGCTGTGCGCCGCGTCGTCCGCCTGCCGCCACTCAAAGCCGTCCCACGAATCGTCAATTTCAAATAAGGGGGAATTGGCGCGGTATGTTATGTTCAGCGCCTTCACAAATTCCCTAAGCGCCGCGTGATGCTCGTAATCAAGCAGCATCCAGTCTATCGATGTTTTGAAGTTCCATTCAGCAAATTGGCCGAACTCCCCGCCCATGAAAAGCAGCTTTTTGCCGGGCATGGCGTATTGCAGCATGTAAAGCTGCCTCAGCTGCATGAACATTTCTTCATAGCTGCCCTTCATGCGGCCTATGAGTGAATTTTTAAGGTGAACCACCTCGTCGTGCGAAAGGGGCAGTATAAAATGCTCGCTGAAGGCGTACATCATCGGGAAAGTAAGCTTTTCGTGGGCATATTTTCTAAAAACGCTGTCCTGCTTCATGTATGAAAGCACGTCGTTCATCCAGCCCATGTTCCATTTGAAATCGAACCCAAGGCCGCCGTTCTTCGCGTCCCGCGTTACGCCGTCAAACGCGGTGCTTTCCTCCGCAATCAGCAGCGCGCCGGGGGATTCCCGCTTCACGGCCGTGCTCAGCGTTTTGAAAAACTCTATCGCGGCAATGTTTTCCCGCCCGCCGAATTTGTTCGGCAAAAACTGCTTACCCTCCTTGCCAAAGTCAAGATAAAGCATGCAGCTCACCGCGTCCGCGCGCAGGCCGTCTATATGATATTCATTCAGCCAGAATACTGCGTTTGATACAAGGAAGCTTATAACCTCGCTGCGTTCAAAATTGAATTGCAGCGTGCCCCATTGCGGCTGCTCACTGCGGCGGGGATCGGCGTGCTCATAAAGCGCCGTCCCGTCAAAAAGCCTCAGTCCGTGGGCATCCTTTGTGAAATGCGCCGCTACCCAGTCCAGTATAACGCCTATGCCGCGGCTGTGGAATGCGTCGATAAGCGCCTTCAGCCCGTTCGGGTCGCCGTAGCGGGAGGTTGCGCTGTAATACCCCGTGGTTTGGTAGCCCCAGCTGTCGTCAAGCGGATATTCGCTAAGCGGCATAAGCTCAACATGGGTATAGCCCATCTCCTCAACGTAGTCCGCAAGCTCGGTTGCAAGCGCGGCGTAATCAAGCCCCTTCCGCCAGGAGCCGAGATGCACCTCGTATATGCTCACGGGGCTTGTGTGTATATTTGCTCCCCTGTACGGCCTGTGCCGCATATAGCCTTCGTCGTGCCAAGCATATGAATCGTTGTCCCATATTACGGACGCCGTGTCCGGCCGCATCTGAGAATAAAACGCGAACGGATCGGCCTTGAAGATAAGCTGCTCATCCGCCGTATATATTGCGAATTTGTATAAATCCCCCGCGCAGGCGTTTCTTATATGCGCCTGCCAAACGCCCGTGGTGAAGCACGGCTCCATTATGTTTGCGTTTACGTCCCAGTTGTTGAAAGAACCCACCACGCTTACGCTCAGCGCGTTCGGCGCCCATACGGCAAAGCGATATGCCGCGCCGCCGTCCTCCATGGTCACGCGGTGGCAGCCAAGCGCCCTGTACGCATAGGCGCTTTTGCCTTCGTTAAAAAGATAAAGCTCCGTTTGATCCAAGTAAGTACCCATATTGCAAAGCACCGCCTTATTTCTTTTTTATATTTTACCGCATGCGGCGGCGTTTGTGTAGGGCGATTTTTCGCCTTCACCACGCGGTTATTATAAACATATATTATTACATGTATATTTAGGCATGTTTACGGAGGCGTTTATGTATATGCATGATCTTTGGGGCGTTGGCGTTGGCTTTAGCGCCCGCATAGAAAACCATGATGATTCGCCGCAGAACGCGGCAATGCTGAGGCGGCTTATGGATATAGGCTTTACCGAAGGGGCGGAGATAGAATGCGTGCTTGCCGCTCCCGGCGGCGGGATAAAGGCATACCTTGTGCGCGGCAGCGTTATAGCCCTGCGCGAGGGGGACGCGCGGCTTATAAAAACGGGTGAAGCCTATGCAAAATGAGCCTGTTATAGCCCTTTGCGGCAACCCAAACGTTGGCAAAAGCACGCTTTTTAACGCCCTTACCGGCATGAAGCAGCACACGGGCAACTGGAGCGGCAAAACAGTAAGCCTTGCGCGGGGAATATGCACGCGCGGCGGGAAGCGGTACGGAATAGTTGACCTGCCGGGAACATATTCGCTGCTTGCCCATTCAAAGGAGGAGGAGATTGCAAGCGGCTTCATAGCTGACGGCAATGCGGATGCGGCGGTGGTGGTGTGCGACGCAACGTGCCTTGTGCGTTCGTTAACGCTTGCCATGCAGGTTTCGCGCCTTAATGCGCGCACGGTTATATGCGTAAACCTTATGGACGAGGCCGAACGCCGCGGCATAAGCATAGACACAGCAAAGCTTGAAGCATTAAGCGGCCTGCCATGCGCCGCCGTGTCCGCGCGGAGCGAAAGGGGCATAGATGAGCTGTTTAATAAAATCAACGCCGCGCTTGAAGCGGAGCCTTCTCCCCCGCCCGCATTCGCGTGCGATTGCCCGAACGCCGCCTTCTGCCTTTCGGAAAGCATATGCGGTAAATGCGTCGCCGTATCGAAAACCGCGGACGAGCGCCGCATGAAGATAGACAGAATACTGACCGGCCGATACACGGGCATACCGATAATGCTTTTGCTGCTTGCGCTGGTGTTTTACATAACGCTTGAGGGGGCAAACTATCCTTCCGCGTGGTTGAGCAGGCTTCTGCTTTCGCTTGAGCCGCCGCTAAATTCCGCGCTGCTCTCGCTCGGCCTGACGCAGGGCGCGGCGCTTGCGCTCAGCGCGGGGGCGTACAGGGTGCTTGCGTGGGTGGTGAGCGTTATGCTGCCGCCGATGGCCATTTTCTTTCCGCTGTTCACCTTCCTTGAAGAGCTTGGCTATCTTCCCCGCGCGGCGTTCAATATGGACCACTATTTCAGCCGCTCCGGCTCCTGCGGCAAGCAGGCCCTGACCATGTGCATGGGCTAAAACCGAATGCGGGCTTGCGCATTTCATTCTACTAATGTATGATGTACAAGAAAGTGTGCAAGATAATGCGCAAGATAAACAATGGAGGAAGCACCTTGGACAGATATGACCCGCCGTATACCATCACGGACAGCATGCTTGATCGCGTGGCATCAATATCCGAAAAGCTTGGCAGAATAAGCACGGCGCACGGGCTTGAAAATAAGCCGCATCTGCGTAGAAACAACCGAATAAAATCCATCCATTCCTCCTTGCGTATAGAGGCCAATTCATTATCCCTGGGGCAGGTGCGCGACGTTATAGGCGGGCGGATGGTAATAGGCGCGCAAAGGGAAATACAGGAAGTTAAAAACGCATACGAAGCATATGAAAGGCTCCCTGAAATAGACCCATACAGCATTGACGATTTGAAAACGCAGCACGGCATAATGACGAAATACGTTGTTGATGAATCCGGTTTTTTCCGCACGGGGGAAGAAGGAGTGTTCAACGGCGACAGGTGCGTTTTCGTGGCCCCGCCGGCAAAGCTTGTAAACGAACTTATGGAAAACCTGTTTGAATGGATGAACCGCGCAAGGGGAAGCGTGCATCCGTTGATACTGTCCGCAGTGTTTCATTATGAATTTGTGTTTATCCATCCGTTTGCGGACGGCAACGGCAGAATGGCGCGGCTTTGGCACACGGCGCTGCTTTCAAAGTGGAAGCCCATATTTGAATATATTCCGCTTGAAAGCCAAACGGAGAAGTTTCAGGACGAATATTATAATGCCATTGCCGCCTGCCACGGCGAAGGCCGCGCGGATACATTTATAGAGTTCATGCTGAGGATGATAGACAGCGTGCTGGACGAGCTTGCGGAGCAGATAGCGCGCGCGGACGATCGGCTTCCGCTTTGCGTGAAAAAGCTTATGGACCACATGGAGTACGATACTCCGTATACTGCGGCGGAGCTGATGCAAAGGCTTGAGCTCAAATCAAGGAACGCCCTGCGCAATAACTACTTTTCCCCCGCCATGCGGCTTGGGTTGGTGGTTATGACAATTCCCGATAAGCCCAACAGCCGCAATCAGCGCTACATAAAAATATAAAGCAAAAAGGCACGGTTTATGCCGTGCCTTAACCTTTGCCCGAATGGGATTTCAGCCGTTATAGTGGCTGAACATATTGTCCGTTGCGGTGCGGATGGCGCGGGTGACGTCGGCAACCTTGTCCGCGGCCCAGGTTTCGGGCTCGCCGCGCAGGAAGGAGGTCTTGTCCACCCTGTTGTCGAATACGCCTATTGGCACATGATATGTTTTGCCGTGCGCGTTTACGGTAACGGTGTTTTCAACCTCGCTGGTTTTGATAAGGTATTCCATGTCGTCGCAGCCGTAGTCCCCAAGCATTACCGCCATGGGCACGCCGTGGTGCAGATTGGAGCCGGGGTCGTTGGGGTCCGCCCTGTCCGCGTTCTTGCGGCGGGATTCCTCGGGCGTTACCCAGATATAGAGTATAACGGCCTGCTCAAGTATTTCCGGGCAGAACATGGGCAAAGAATACTGATAGCCGAACGTTCCCGTGAGCGGCATGGCCGCGCCGTCCGGCCCGCCGCGCGCGCATTCGATTATTATGGTCTTGTTCTCAAAGCTTTCGGGGTAACCGGCATGCTTTTCGTCAAGCATTGCGCGGGCCTCTTTTTCAAGCCTTTCGGCAATGGTGCTCCGCGTGTTTTCATCCAGCACGCCAAGCCTGTTGGGTATGCCCGCGCCCGCGGCAGCCCTGTCGAACCGGTCGAAAAGCAGCTTCGCCGCGGAGTCCGGCTTCGCAATGTTGCGGTTCATCAGGTCATGATAATCCTCGTTGAGCAGATTGCACAGCGTGCCCCAGTCCCGCCCGTCAAGGAAAGGCGCCTCGCCGGGATAGAACACGCGCGGCTTATCGAGCTTTGCAAGTTCCTCGTCAATGCGGCGCATCATATGCACATAGGGAAAATCGTCAAGCTGAAGGTTTTCGCCTATATGGAACTCGTTTTGCAGCCTTTCCGGCTCCACATGCGCCATAAAATTCCTCACCTCGGACTTGCCGGACGCCGGCAGCGCCTGAAGCAGAACCACCTTGAATACGTTGTTTTTCATGCTGTCTCCTTCTTTCTGTATCAGTAAATAAGTTTAAGCCATTTATGCTTGTCCACGGTTATATTGCGGTGCCTGTCAACGTATGCGATTATCAGTTCCGCAATTTCCGTGGGCAGCTCGCGCACGATTTCGCATCGGCGGTAAACGCCGTAGCCGCCCGCGCCCGATGCGCGGTAATTATTCATGCAGAGCGTAAGGCACTTATCGTTGATCAGCTCCTCGCCTTTGTATTTTATCGAAATCACCCTGTCCCCCACGCTTCGGCGAATATCGAACGCGGCTTCTATGCCCGAAAAATAATCGTAATTGAAATGCTGCTCTATCGGCGTAAGGAAGCTTTCGCTCACTTTCAGCTTGCCGTCGGCATCTATCGCAAAGTATTCCGCGCTACGCTCCAATGCGCATTTAAGCTGCGCGCGCGTGACGCAAAGGGTTTTGAGCGTGTTGGGATAAATATAGGTTGATACGATGTCGCGTATGGTAACGTCGCGGTTCAGCCCCTTCACAGTGTTGCCGAGGCTTGTTGCGGAAATGTCCGCGCCCGTAGCTTCAAGCTGAACCTGATTGAAAAAGTTGGCTATAAGGCTGCCGTTCGCGGCCATTTTTATATGCTCATCCGGCAGAAGCTCCGCATCAAGATGCCCGACAGGCGTATCGAACCACACGGCGGCCCGCTCCTCATACGGGGCGAGCAGCTCATGCGCGGCTGCGCTTTCGTTATTCCCCGCGGGGCAAATGCGGGAGACTGCGCTTACGCCGTTTTCAACCGATATGTCAAGCTCGATATACTCCTTCGCCTTGTCGGCAGGCTGGCAGGTGAACGTGCCGCAAACGCGCTTATTCTCCGCCGCCATGTGCTGATGCCCGGCAAGGAGAATATCGTAATCAAGCTCCGCGCATATTCTGTACCCCTGGTTTTCGTCCGTTGAGGAAAGGAGAGCGCCGGTTGCCAAATCGCGCTCGTACCCGCCGTGGTATATGCATATGTTTATGTCCGTATGCCGCGCCTTGAGCTCGCTTAAAGCCTCCTTTGCGGCGGTGAAGGCGTCGGTAACGGTTATGCCCTGCATATTCTCTCTCTTTTCAAATATGCTCACATAATGCGTTGTAACGCCAGCAAGCCCCACGCGAAGGCCGTTTTGCGTTGTTATTACGGCGGTGCCTTCAACGCCCCTTACGCCGCGCACGTTCGCGCAAAGGCATTTTGCGTTGAGCGCGGCAAGATATTCCTCTATCGCCGCTTTGCCGTAATTGAAATCGTGATTGCCAAGGGTTACAAAGTCGTACCCGCCTATGTTCATAAGCGAAGCTATTGTTTTGCCGCCGTGCTCTGTTTGGCTGTAAAGATAATATGTGAACGGGCTGCCCTGAAGTATGTCCCCGCCGTCTATTATAAGCGTATCGCCATCCTTTTTGAAGCCGGCAATGCAGTTGGAAAGCCCCGCGGCTATGCGGCTGCCCGTGGCGTAATCGGTTGGGGAAAACGCGCCGTGAACATCGCTTGTGTAGTATATTTTAAGCTTTTTCATGGTCATGCTATGCGTAATGCCCCGTGCTTTTGGTGCGGCGGGGCATTGCGAAATCAAAAATTTGTGTTTTATGCGCCGTGCGCCAGCTTGCGGCGTATCCTTGTGGATACAAGCTCTATTATAAGCACCAGCACCATCAGCCCCCATACGAACGCGCCTACCATTGCCCAGCGGCGGCTGTTAAGGCACTGCACAAGCGATGCGCCTATGCCGCCCGCGCCCACTATGCCAAGGGTGGTTGCGTCCTTCAGGTTTATGTCGAAACGGTAAATGGTTGTTGAAATAAAGCTTGCGGTAAGCTGGGGTATAACGCCGTAGCGGATCTTTTGGAAAGGCGTGCAGCCCATCGCGTCCAGACTTTCGAGTATATGCGTATCAAGATCCTCTATTGCCGTTATGTACATTTTTGATATCATGCCGATAGAGCATATGGACTGCGTTATAACGCCGCAGGCCGCGCCGGGGCCCGTAACGCGGATCCACATAAGCGCCCAAACAATGCTGGGTATTGTGCGTATCATAAGAATAAGCACCCTTACCGCGTATGCTACGGGCTTAGGCATAATGTTGAACGAAGCGAGGAACGCGAACGGAATCGCGAGCACAGCGCCTATAAGCGTGCCGAGCACCGCAATGGCGATGGTTTGCAGCAGAAGATACGGAACGTCCGTATCCGATGTGCCGAAAAGCAGAGCTTTATCCGGGCTGAAAACGCCGTGCAGCACGCCCTTTGCAACCTCTGTACCCGTTACGGTAAGGCCGGTGAACTTTATGTCCGATGCGGACCAGCCAACCATTACAACTATCAGCAGCACTATCGCAAGATACAGCACCCATTTGCGCGGGCGGTTGGCATACATCTCGGCAACGGTCAGCTTTTTGTCCAGCGTCTGTTCAATTTCCTCTATCAGGTTCTTCTTTTTCTTTTCCATGACGCCCTCCTCATCAGCTAAGCTTCTTGCGCAGATATTCGCTGAAAAAGTCTATCGCCACAACCACAACGAACAGCGAAAGCAGCACCATGCCAAGGCTGTTGTAATCGCGCCAGCCTATGCGTTCGTTTATGGTTATGCCAAGGCCGCCTGCGCCAACATAGCCAAGTATGGCGGAAGCGCGCACGTTCATTTCAAAGCAATAAAGGCTGTGGCTCAAATAAACGGGCAGTATCTGCGGCACGCAGGCCGACCAGAATGCCTGGAACTTGTTAGCGCCCAGCGCCTCCATTGCCTCAAACGGCCCCATGTCGATAGTCTCTATGCTTTCAAAAAGCATTTTTGCAACTATGCCGAACGTGAACAGGGCAATGGCCACCGTGCCCGAGAATGTGCCCAGCGAGAATATAAGCGCGCACACAAGGGCTATTATAAGCGTGGGCAGCGTGCGGATAAGGGCCAGTATAAAGCGGCATATGCTCACAATAACAACGCTGTGGTTAATATTGCTGGATGAAAGTATGGCGATGGGCAGCGCCAGCGCGCAGCCTATTACCGTGCCCAGTATGGACATCTTAATAGTGTCAAACAGCGGGGAGATGACCTTTGGGAAAAAGCTCCAGTCCGGCCGGAGTATCTTTTTGAGCAGATCCAGCATTTTGCTGAACTTGTTTATTACGGTGCCTATGTCAAAGCCCGTCATTATAAGCGAAAGATATATCGCCGCCGCAAGAAGGATTATTATCAGCGGCGCGCGGCTCCTGCGGCGCAGCACGCTGTGGCCGTTGGCAAGGGTTATGCGCTGCGGCTTAAATATTTTGTCGTATAGGGTTTCCTTTATTATTACAGGGCTGTTTTCGTTTTCCATATTATCAGCCCTCGGTCTTTATCCGGTGCAGCTCGCCTTCGCCTTCGCCCATTGTGGGGACCTTGGTGCCGTTGTACACCTCGTCTATCTGCTCCTGCGTTATGGTGCTTGCGGGCCCGTCGAAAACTATTTCGCCCGCGCGTATGCCTATAACCCTGTCGCAATATTTAAGGGCAAGGTCAACATGGTGAATGTTGAGCAGTATGGATATTTTGTATTCCTTGTTTATGCGCACAAAGTCCTGCATTACCTGCTTTGCGGTTATCGGGTCAAGCGAGGCCACGGGTTCGTCCGCAAGTATTATCTTCGGGTTCTGGTTAAGCGTCCGCGCGAGCGCTACGCGCTGCTGCTGGCCGCCGCTCAATTGGTCGCAGCGGGTATAGGCCTTATCCAAAATGCCCACCTTGTCCAGACTTTCAAGCGCGCGCATCTTCTGCTCCTTGGAGAATATGCCGAACAATACCTTGAAGAAGGGCATATCGGGCACGTCCGCCGTGAGCACGTTCTTTATGGCGGTGCTGCGGGAAACCAAATTGAAGCTCTGGAATATCATGCCCACCTTGCGGCGGTATTTGCGCAATGCCTTGCCGCGCAGCGTGTTTACGTCCACGCCGTCAACGGTAAGCTGACCCTTTGTAACGTCGTGCATACGGTTGATGCAGCGCAGTATTGTGGACTTGCCCGCGCCGGAAAGGCCGATTATGGCCACGAACTCGCCCTGCTCTATTTTCAGGTTTATGTCCTTTAGCGCCGTGAAGCCGTTTGGATAAGTCTTATACACATTTTTGAATTCTATCATGCTGCGACTCTTTCTTATTATCTACTGGTTCAATATTATGGGAAAAAGCGCCCTGTATAGGCAGGGCGCTTTGCGGTTCGAATTATTATTCGGAAACGGCCTTGAGAGCAGCGCGGGCTCCGTCATAATCGGAATCGACGGCCTTGGCATAACCGGTGTGGCTGTACACATCGAATATGGCCTTGCCCTCTTCGGTATTGATTATGTTGATGAAGCAATCCTGAAGAGCCGCTACTATTTCGGGGGTGTAATACTGGCTGGCCTTGGAGATGGCAACGGTGTCGTTGTATATACCGTCGGTCACGCCGATAACGTTGAGCTCGTTCCAGATGGACTCGGAGCGGCCCATGCCCTGCTTACCGGTTTCGTCCTTCTGGTCTACGGGCAGCATCCAGCTGGCTTCGTAGTCGTTACGGCCGTCGGCATAGCAGACGATGATGTCCACCTGCTCGGCAGCGGCGTAGGAGAAGGCGGTGCCGTAGCCGGAATCAAGGGGAATGACGTTGGTAAGATCGGATATCTTCTTGCCGTCATAGTTTTTCATAAGCCACATGGAAGGATAGATATAACCGGCGGAAGAGGAGGTCTTCTGCACCGCCCAGCGGGCGCCGTCAAGATCTTCCCAGGTGAGGGCTTCGCCGTTGTTGACCTTCTCGGCCAGCTTCTTGCCGTATTCGGTGGGGGCGGCGTAGATCAGGGAACGATAGTAGGTTACCTGGGGGCCGTTCTTCTGGGTGGCGTTAGCTTCGCCGTTCCAGTCCGCGGGGTTGGTGCTGTCGTTGGACAGGCCGTTGCGGGTGGCGGTCAGTATAACGTCGGTATCATCGGAATAGAGGGCATAGGTGCCGCCGGGCAGCCAGCCGAGGTCGATGGAACCGGCGGACATGGCCTCACCGGTGGCGTCGTAGCTGGTGCCTACGGTGATGTCAACTTCGTCTATGTCGTAGCCAAGCTTGGCCATTTCGGCCTTGACAAGCTCCGGCAGGTTCGCGGTACCGGCGATTATAACGTCGGCATCCTTGGAAGGAACGAACTCCAGGGTCAGCTTATCGAAATGCTGATTGGCGGGTTCGGCGGTGGGCTCCGCAGTGGTGGGCTCCGCGGTGGGTTCGGTGGTCTGGACGGCATCAGTGTTGGCAGGCTCGTCGGTATTGGCGGGCTCGTTAACCTGAGTGCAGGCGCAGACGGAGATCATCATAACAAGTGCTATCAGCAGTGCTACGATCTTCTTCATTTTGTAGATTTCCTCCATACTTTTTTATTCACGGCTAAACGCCTGTGAATTTAATATTTTTTGGCTTTATTTGCCGCAACAAAGTATACCACACAAACATTGCATTGACAATGCCGATGAATATATTGTTTTCAGATTGGACAAATTAACCGAGCAGCATGTTCTTCACGCGGCCTATGGCAATGTAGCCGTGCAGCACGGCCCAAAGGTCGCTGCCTTCCGCGGCGTTTTCGGCGGTAAGCAGCTTTGCGCTTGGCGAAAGCGTGCAGCCGTTTTCCGTTTCAACTCTATTATAGATATTATCGAAGAAACAGTGCGGCTCTATCTTAACGTCCCTCATTATGCCCCTGTATTCGTTAAGCGTGCAGTCGGGGAAATTTACGTTCCATATTTCGCCCGCAAGCGGCCTTTTAATAAGCTCCCGCGCTATTTCGTAAAGGAACATGTCCGTAACCTCGCGGCAGCCGACATGCGTTTCGGAAAAGGCTATTGCGGGAACGCCGTTCAAAAGCGCCTCCATCGCAGCGCCCACGGTGCCGGAATAGGCAATGTCGAACCCCGTATTAAAGCCCGAATTTATGCCGGAGAACACAACGTCCGGCTTTACGGGCAGAAGCGACTTTATGGCCGTCTTTACGCAGTCCGCAGGCGTGCCGCCTATTGCGTAAGCGGCCTTCACGTCCGCGGGAAAATCGCGCTTTTCAACGCTTATCTCCCCCGCTATGGTTATCTTCTGGGACATGCCGCTGCACTGCCCGGCAGGCGCGGCCACCCAAACGTCGCCCAGCCGCGCGGCAGCGTTTGCCAGGCGCAAAAGCCCCGGCGAAGCTATGCCGTCGTCGTTGGCAACAAGTATGTTAAGGCGTTTGTTCATATTTTATATACTCCTTTGCCGGCGCTCATCTGCTAAGCACCTAACCTTAACATGATACCATTTGAGGTTAGGAGAAGCAAGGGATGGAACAAAGGGAAATATATTTGCTGCGTATTGCAAAAAATGTCTAAAAATAAAAGTTTTTGCTATTGAGTGCAAAAACTTTTATTTAGCGGCTCCGCCTTGGGCGAAGGGATGGATTGTATTATGCGCAAAAGCGCACTTTACCGCAACCTCCTCCCCCTCCCCGCATAGTAATAACAAAAGGGGGTGAGGCCGCATGGCGGGGCATGAGGTTTATTGTGTTGCGGCGGAGGGGGCGGAAAGGCCGCTTGGCGAGATTTTAGAGGAGCTGCTGGAGGAAGCGATAAAGGCGGAGGGGTATGATGGCGAAGGCGGACTATCGGGCGGCGCTGTACATGCGCCTTTCAAAGGATGACGACGGCGCGGCGGAGAGCGCAAGCATAACCACGCAGCGGCAAATGCTGCGCAGCTACGCGGCGGAGCACGGATACGCCGTATATGATGAATATTCGGACGACGGTTACTCCGGCGTAAGCTTTGAGCGGCCGGAGTTCAGGCGGATGATAGCGGACATCGAGGCGAAGAGGGTCAACCTTGTTATAGTCAAGGATTTGTCCCGCCTGGGGCGCGACTATATCACGGCGGGGCAGTATACGGAGATATATTTCCCAAGCAAGGGCGTGCGCTGCATAGCCGTAAACGACGGCTACGATTCGGAAGGGCCGTATACGGACATTGCGCCCTTCAAAAACGTTATAAACGAAATGTACGCCCGCGACATATCGAAGAAGATACGCTCCGCGTTCGCGGCCAAAATGCGGGAAGGGGCCTACGTTGCGGCGTTTGCGCCGTATGGCTATCAAAAGGATGCGGCGGATAAGAACCGCCTTGTAGCCGATGCACGCTCGGGCGAAGTGGTAAAGCGCATATTCGCCATGGCCGCGGGCGGCGTGAAGCCCGCCGATATCGCGCGGACGCTGAACGCGGAAGACGTCCCCTCCCCCGCCGTATATCGCTGCATAACGCACGGCGGTATGAATACAGGGCGGCAGGAATGGACGGGTTCAACGGTAGGTAAAATGCTGCGCAATATGGTTTACATCGGGCATACGGCGCAGGGGAAAACCGAAAAGGCGTCGTTCAAAAGCCGCGTGAGCGTGAGCAAAGCGCGGGAGGAATGGATAATTGTAAAAAACACGCACAAGGCGCTTGTGGACGAAGAAACGTTCAATATTGTGCAGCGGCGCGCCCGCGCGCGGACGTGCCCAAAGAAGGGCGGGTTCAGCAACATTTTTTCAGGCATTGCAAAATGCGCCGACTGCGGGCGCAATATGTCCTCTACCGGAACACGGAAGAAAGGCTCGCAGGCCAATCTGTGCTGCGGAGGGTATAAGCTTTACGGCGCAAGGGAGTGCGGCAATCACTTCATTGATTATGATGCGCTGTATAAAATTGTGCTGGCGGAGCTGAGGGAACGGCTATGCATAAGCCAAGCCGAGCGGGCGAAAATTGCGGATAATGCTTACGGGCGGCTTTGCGCGCAAAGGCGGGGCGAAGATAAGGAAAGCGGCAGCATAAAAAGGCGGCTGAATGAGATAGAAAGCATAATAGCCAGGCTGTATGAGGACAACGCCGCGGGCAGGCTGAGCGACCGCCGCACGGGCAGGCTTGCCGCAAAGTATGAAAAGGAGGCCGAGGCGCTTGAAGAGCGCATGGGTGCGATTCAAGCCGAAAGGGAAGCGGCAGTTTCACGCGAAAAGACAGGCAGGCTGCTTGATGAAATTATAAACATGGCCGAACTTACGCCGAACGTACTGTTCAGGCTGATAGATCATATTGAGATAACTCAGGGGCATTATGAACAAACGGCGCAGGGGCGGGTAAAGCGCCAAAGGGTGAAGATATTCTATCGGTTCAAAACGGAGGACGCGGAACGGGAATATACATTCTGACCGCATTCGGGAAACGCCCATGCATGCTGATGGGCCTTGGGTGCAACGCGGCGGCGATAGTGGGCTGCCGCATAATAGACAGCCCGCGCGAAAGGCTGATAGCCATATTGACAAACGCATTCGTGCCCTGCAACGGGCGCTTCCCCGCGCTTATCGCCGTTATAAGCATGTTTTTTACCTATTCGGCATTTGCTTCGGGCGCGCTTGCGGGCGCGGTTATGCTTACGGCGCTGCTTATCGTAAGCGTTGCGGCAACGCTTCTGTGCGGCAGGGTATTGAGCCGCACTCTGCTCAAGGGGGAGCAAAGCTCCTTCACGCTGGAGCTGCCGCCCTTCCGCATGCCGCGCATCGGCAGGCTTATTGTGCGCAGCGTTGTGGACAGGACGCTTTTTGTGCTGGGCCGTGCGGCGGCGGTAGCAGCGCCGGCGGGGCTGCTGCTTTACGCATTATCAAATATAAGCATAGGAGGGCAGTCCATACTTGCGGCGGCGGTGGACTTCCTTGACCCGTTCGCGCGGATATTCGGGCTGGATGGGGCGATACTTATAGCGTTCATGCTGGGCTTTCCAGCGAACGAAATAGTCCTGCCCATAGCCATAATGGCATATACCGCGTCCGGCTCGCTGGAGGAGCTGCCCGCGCTTTGCGATATGCGCGCGCTGCTTATTGCAAACGGGTGGAGCATAAAAACGGCGGTATGCTTCGTGCTGTTCAGCGTAATGCATTGGCCGTGCTCCACAACGCTTTTAACAATAAAAAAGGAGACGGGAAGCCTTAAATGGACAATTCTGGCTTTCCTTCTCCCAACGTTATTCGGCCTTGCGGCGTGCTTTATTGTGAACGCGGTATTTACTCTTTTATAATGCTCATAAGAAGCTTGCCCAAGGCGATGTACATGTCCGCATAGCCCATGGCGAAGCGTTCGCGTATGGCGGAGCGGGTAAAGTTCATTGTGCCGCTGCCCTTTATCTGCTCCAGCGGCTTTGAAGGATAAATGTGTATGAGCCGCGTTGGGCCGATGTGGTCGATGTCCAGCGTTTCCTGCTCCCTTAGGTGGATGACTATTATCGCGTCGTAGCCTTCGTCCTGAAGGGGAGAAAGGGGCGTAACGTCGCTGTTTTTTACGCCGTAGGAAGGATCGTTTATTCCGCCGTCGGCAAACTTATGGCCTTCTATCTCAACGGGGTCGTAAACGTGGGGTATGGCGGCGCTGGCAAGCACGGCATCCGTCATTTCCTCGTCGCTGAGCTTTTTCAGCTCAAAATATTTAACGTGGCGTTCGTTTATGTCATACGCGCAGGCGAAAAGCTTTGCCCTGTGCGCGCGTATCCTTTCAAAGTCGCAGCTTTTGTTTATCAGCTCCCGCAGCGAATTCTGCGTGAAAACGGCGGTATCCCCGCTGCCCTGCATCTGCGCGGTAATGTGCAGCTTGCCAACAATGTCCTTTATGGCGCGGCTGTCGCCTTCCGCAACCTTTGGCGCGGCAACGGTCATAAGGCCTATGTTCTCCCAAAGCTCCTCCATCAGCGCAACGTCGTCCATTGCGAACACAAGCGTGTTCAGCGCGCCCACGCTCGTGCCGCTCACGCCGTACACCTTCTCTATAACGTCCATTTCGCCCATGGCCTTTATAGCGCCCGCTTCATATGCGCCCTTCGCGCCCCCGCCGGACAATACCAGCCCAAACTTCATGTTGTTCCATTTATCTATGTTTTTACTGTTTAGCATGTGTGCTCCTTTTGTGCGTCCGCCTGTAAAAAACGGCGGGCAATTATATTTATTATAATGTAAAGCGCTGCAGCATTGCAATTAAAATGCGCTTTTACCAGCTTTTATCCAGCAGAAAATCCCGTATGTTGCGGTGTATTATCCCGTCGCGGCTCATGTTGAATTCGTCAAGGGAAAGCACATACTTGGGATAATTATCGCCAATGCCGTAATACGCGCCGAATTCTCGCTCTATTGTTTCGCTGCTTGCAAGCAGGTATGCAACCTGAATATATAGCTTTTCGCCCCGCTTATCGCACACGAAGTCTATCTCCTTTTCGCCGCTGCGGCCTGTTGTAACGGCGTAGCCGCGGCGCAGCAGCTCAAGATATACAATGTTTTCCAAGGTAAGGTTTATATCGCGCATATTGCCGCCGAAAACGGCTTCGCGTATGCCGTGATCGGCAATATAATACTTCTCGTTGGAAGAAAGTATCTGCTTACCGTGAAGATCCTCCCGCCTGACCTGATAGAACAGATAGGCATCGCAGCAATATTTTATGTAGTTCAGTATTGTTTCGGGCGCGACCGTGCGCTGCTCATTCTTCAGATATTTTGCAAGCGACGTTGCGGAAAAGGTGTTGCCCACGTTTGCCATAACATATGCCGTTATACGCTGAAGCAAATCCACATCGCGTATTTTATTGCGCGTTACAATATCCTTCAGCTGAACCGAATTAAAAAGGTCCTTCAAATACTGCCTGGAGGGTTCGTCGGCATAGCGAATATTGGAAAGATACGGCATACCGCCGCATAATAGATATTTTTCAAAGCATTTGCTCAGGCTTTCTTCTCCGGCTATCGGGCGGTATATCTCGATAAACTCTTCAAACGAGAACGGATATATCACAAATTCAACGTATCTGCCGCCAAGATAGGTTGCAAGTTCGCCGGAAAGCAGCTTGGCGTTGGAGCCGGTGATGTATATATCGCAATCCAATTCAACGCGCAGCGAATTTATGCACTTTTCCCAATCCTTTACTTCCTGAATTTCGTCAAAGAAAAGATACGCCCTGCCGCTTATGCTGCCGGCCGCTTTAACTATTTCGTCATGCAGCGCAGCGGCGGTCTGCAGATGGGAATAGCTCATGTTCTCAAAATTTATCGATATGAACCGGTCAGGGCTTACGCCGGATTCAATCAATTCCTGCTTTATCAGTTCCAGCATAACGGATTTGCCGCTCCTGCGTATGCCGGTCATTACCTTTATAAGGTCGGTATCGATAAACGGGCGTATGCGGGCCATATATGCTTCGCGCTTTATCATAAATGCTTTGCGCCTCCTTTGCCGGTATGGATATAGTATACCACAGTTATAACTGATATAATACACAAAAAACTGATTTTATCAGTTATAACTGATAAAATTAGTTGAAATGGTGAAATTATAAGTTGTAACTGATGGAAACTCCCTCAGTCAAACCTTCGGTTTGCCAGCTCCCCGGCCGGGGAGCCTTTGGTGCGCTTTACAAACTCATATGTTAAGCCTGCCCTGAAAGGGGAGGTGGACATGAGCGTTAGCGAATGGACGGAGGGGTTGCATCAAAGCTGCTGTTGTTTACGTCAACCCCTCAGTCAATCCGCCTTACGGCGTATTGCCAGCTCCCCGGCCGGGGAGCCTTTTGGTGCGCTTTACAAGCTCTAATAAAAATCCTCCCTCACCGAGGGAGGTGGATTTTGCGAAGCAAAAGACGGAGGGAGTTTGCGCCTTACCGCGCCTCCTCCATCCTTTTCAAAAACTCCTCGTCCGGGGCGAAAAGCAGGCTGTGCAGCTTGCCGTTGCGGCGGAAAATGAGCGTGTGCGAGGCTTTTGCATTGAGCGTACTCAGCGCGCCCGCGCGGGTGAAGGGTATGCCTTCGGGGTAGGCTTCGCCGGGCTTGAGCAGGGCGACTATTTCGTCCCGCGTTACGCATTCGACTATTTTGCCCTTGTCTGCCACCATGCGTTCGAAAATGAGCGTGCCTTTTTTATACGGCAGCGGCTCCGCGTTTTCATCGTTTTCCGTATTTGCGGCGGGGTCGTAAACAACGCTGTAACGGAAGGAGCATATGCGCTTTTCATATACCCAAAGCAGCGCCGCTATTATTGCGCCCAGCAGGAATATCTGCACGATTATGTTGAACGGGGCCGGCAGCGCCGCCGCAAGGGAGGATATCTGCCGCGCGAAGAACACCACCATTATGAATATGAACAGCAGCACAAAATCAAGCTTTGCCGAATTGCCCCGTCTTTGGGCGGTTTGTTGATACATTATTCGCCTTCCCTTTCGCTAAGCCGCTTATTCATTGTTTTTTCAACGGCGTTTATTATGTTTTCGTAGCCCGTGCAGCGGCAAAGATGCCCGCTCAAAAGCTTTTTCAGCTCGTCGCGCGTGTAGCGGCGGCCGGATTCAAGTATCTCCACCGCGGTCATTATGAAGCCCGGCGTGCAGAAGCCGCATTGCACGGCGGCCTCGTCTATGAACGCCTGCTGAATGTCCGATAGCTCGCCGTTGGGGCCAAGCAGGCTTTCAAGCGTGCGTATGTTCTTTCCGTCCGCCCATACGGCAAGGTATATGCAGGAATTGTAGCATTCCCCGTCTATTATAACGTTGCACGCGCCGCACTCGCCCACCTCGCAGCCTTTTTTGACCGACGTAAGGCGAAAATCGTTGCGCAGCATGTCCGTAAGCGAAGCGCGCACGTCAACCATTGTTTCCGTGTATTCGCCGTTTATGGTGCATTTTATAAGCTTTGTCTGTGCCATTATATTTCACCCCCGCTAAGGCGTATCGATTCCGTGAGCGCGCGCTTTGCAAGCTCGTGCGCCAAATGCAGCCTGAAATCCCGGCTGGCGCGCCAACTGTCGCGCGGGTTGATGTCCTGTATGGCGGCGCCGGCAAACGCGGCAACGGTTTCGCCGCAAACGGGCTTAGTCCGCGCGGCTTCCTCCGCGGCAGGTGCGCGCATGGGCACGGGGCCTGCCACGCCGTATGCTATGCGCGCGTCGAGTATAGTCGCTTTATCATCGCTCAGCTTAACGTTTACCGAGCAGCCAAGCGTTGCAATGTCCATTGCGTTTCGCATGGCGTATTTTATATAATGCCCCTTATAGCCCGCGTAGCTTTCCTTTTTTATAAGTATCGCCGTCAAAAGCTCGGCGGGGCGGAGCGCCACCCTGCCCGCGCTTATATAATATTCCTTTATGGGGAGCTGCCTTACGCCCTCGGCCGAGGTAAGCTCAACTATTGCGTCCCATGCGTGCAGGGTGCTTGCGCTGTCCGCGCTGGTAACGCCGTTTGAAATATTGCCGCCTATCGTGCCGATGTTTCTTATCTGCGGCCCGCCCACCATGTCCACGGCCTCTCCCAGCACCTTTATATGCTCGTTTATAAGCGGATCCTTAGTGATGTGCGAAAAGCTTGTGAGCGGAAGTATCCTCAGCGTCCCATCCTCATCCATGCTTATGCCCCTAAGCGCGTCTATGCCGAATATGCTTATAAGCTCGCATCCGGCAAGCTTGCCTTCCCTAAGCTTTATAAGCACGTCGCTCCCGCCGGCGATTATCTTCGCATCGGGGTGCTGCTGCATAAGCTCTATCGCCTCTTTCACGCTGCTTGCTTCATACAGCGCCTTTATGTCATACATGCCGTGTGTCCCTCCTTATCAAATAAGCCCTTCTTCGCGGAAACGTTCAAACAATACATGCGGCGTGAGGGGTATGGAGTCTATCTCTACGCCCGTTGCGTTCAGCACAGCGTTGCGTATGGCGGGCGCGCCGCTGGTCGCGGGCGGCTCGCCCAGCGCCTTTGTGCCGTATGCGCTGGTGGGTTCATAGTTTTCAACAAACCGCGCCTCAAGGTGCGGATGATCCATTGTGGTGGAAAGCTTATAGTCCAGCAGGTTGTTGTTCAGCGGCCTGCCGGTTTTTTTATCGTAAAGCAGCTGCTCGCTCAGCCCGTAGCCTATTGCCATGCTCATGCCGCCGTGCACCTGCGCCGCGGCAAGCGCGGGGTTTATAAGCCGCCCGCAGTCATGCACGTTTATCATGTTCACAAGCTTCACCTTGCAAAGCGGAATGTCCACCTCCACCTCCGCAAAGGAGCAGCCGAACGAATACGCGTTGGATTTTACCTGATATGTGCTTTCGGCTGTGATGTGCCGGCTGTGCTCAAGGCTGTAAAGCGCGGTTGTTGCAAGCTCGGCAAGGCTCATAAGCCTTCTGCCGTTCTTTATGTTTACTATATAGCCGTCCTCAATGCCCAAATTGTGAACCGTCATGCGGGTAAGCTCGTGCGCGTAGCTCAATATGCGCTCCTTCATTATGCGCGCCGTCTGCTGCACGGCAAACCCGCCAACGTAGGTTTGGCGGCTTGCGTATGCGCCCGTGCCGAAGGGGGTAACGTCCGTATCCTGGGCGGAGATTATATGCACCTTTTTAAGCGGAATGCCCAGCTCCTCCGCCGCCATTTGGCTGAAGGCCGTGTCCGCGCCCTGACCTATTTCGGTTTCGGCAAGCTGAAGCTGCACGGAGCCATCCTGATTGAGCACCATGCGGCAGGATGAGCTTTCAAGCGATATCGGCCAAACGGCGGTATTGTACCAGAAAACGGCCATGCCTATGCCGCGGCGAACGTCGCCCGTGTCGTGCGAAAATTCCTCCAGCTTGCGCTCGTAATCGATATACTCCATGCCCTTTTTGATGCATTGGTTAAAGCTGTCGAAATAATTCTCGTTTTTGGAAAAATTGTCCTTGTACCCAACCTCCATCAGGTTCATCTGCCTGAGCCTGAGCGGGGGAATATTGAGCCGCCTTGCAATATCGTCCACGTGGCTTTCCATTGCGAACATCATCTGCGGAATGCCGTAGCCGCGCATTGCGCCGCCGGCGGCTATGTTTGTATAAACGGTATAGGCGTCCCCCTTGCAGGCGCCGCGGTAACGATAAAGCTGCCTGAACGCGCCCGCGCCCTTTGCGCAGATGCTGTGCCCGTGGCTTGCGTACGCGCCCTGGTTGGAATACGCCTCAAGCCTGCCCGCAACGAATGTTCCGTCCGCGCGGACGTGGGACACGATATGGTAGCGTATCGCGTGGCGCACGCGGTTGCTTGCAAACGTTTCCTCGCGGCTCATGTCCAGCTTAACCAGCCTTCCGCCAAGCACCGTGGAAAGATACGCGCACAGCGGTTCATACAAAGCGTCCTGCTTGTTGCCGAAGCCGCCGCCTATATAGGGCTTAACTATGCGCACGCTGCCCCAGTCCCACCCCAGGGCCTGGCCTACTATGCGGCGGACGATATGCGGAATCTGCGTGGAGCTTACAACGTTTATTTTGCCCGCCTCCTCATAGGCGTAGCATATATGGTTTTCTATGTGGCAATGCTGCACGGTGGGCGTATCATACCATTTGTCCACAACTATAAGCCCGGGTTCCTTTATGGCTTCGGCATAATTGCCGTCCTCGTATGACGTATGGGCAAGTATGTTATGGTCAAAGCCTTCGTGCAGCTGCGGCGCGCCGTCCCGCATGGCCTCGATGGGGTCAAGCACGAAGGGAAGCTCTTCGTATTCAACCTTTATGGCGCGTATGGCCTGCATTGCGCTTACCTCGTCCCGCGCGACCACCGCGGCAACATCGTCCCCGTAGTAGCGCACATGGCGGTTGAGCAAAAGCCTGTCCGCAACGTCCTGATGATGAGGATCCGTGCTCCATGGATGCCCCGCCGTTGGGAAGGGAATATCCGGCACGTCAAAGCAGGTGACTATCTTCACCACGCCCTTTATCCTTTCCGCCTCGCTTATATCTATGCTTTTAACATAGCCGTGCGCAATGCTTGAATGCAGCACCTTTGCGATAAGCGCGGACTTATCCGCAATATCGTCCGTATATTTGGCGCGGCCCGTAACCTTATCCGGCGCGTCCACGCGCGTTACGCTCTGTCCTATAATGCCCATGGGGCTTAACTCCTTCCCGCCAAAGCGGCGTTTATCAGTTGTATTTTATAAATTTGAAGTTTACCGCGTCAAAAAGCCCCTCGTCCGTAAGCTTAACGGCCGGTATTACCGGCAGCGCCATGAAGGATAGGGCTATAAGCGGATCGCTGTCCCGCTTGGCGCCGAGGGAATAGAGCGCATCAAGCAGCGCCTGCTGAATTTCAAGCACGTCGTTCACGGGCGCGGCAGTCATAAGCCCGGCTATTGGCAGCGGCAGCCTTGCAAGCACCACCCCGCGGCTTACCACGCTGTATCCGCCGCCGCAATCCCTTAGCGATTCTATCGCCATGAGCATATCCTCGTCGTTATCGCCGGCAACTACCAAATTGTGGCTGTCGTGCGCAACGGTTGAGGCCACCGCCCCGTGCTTTATGCCAAGCCCCTCCAATATGCCCACGCCCATGCTGCCGGTCGCGTGGTGCCGCTCTATAACCGCAAGCTTCACCATGCCGCTGCCGGGTATGAAGCAGCCGTTTTCGTCCCGCTCAACATCGCGGTACACAAGCTCCGTAACAAGCTGATGCGGTATCATCTTTATTACCGGCGCGCTGACGTGGCACTTCAATGCAAGGTCAGCCTTTGAAATTTCGGGCAGGCGAACGCTGTTGAACACCTGCGGCGGCAGTATGGGCGAAGGTATCTGCTCCTCTCCCGTATACGGTCTGCCGAAGCGGCTTATAACCTGCTTCACCTTGAAATCCTTCAAATCCTCAAGCAGCACCATGTCCGCCTTGTACCCCGGGGCTATCGCGCCAACGCCGCGTATGCCGTATGCGCGGGCGGCGTTATAGGAAGCCATCTTTATTGCTTCTATTGGGTCTATTCCCGCGGCGACCGCCATGCGCGCGTTCGCGTTTATGTGCCCTTCGCGGCGGATGTCCTCAATATGCTTATCGTCCGTGCAGAACATCATGTTCCGCGTGGGCAGCTTTTCCTTGGCTATGCGGCGCAAAACGCCGTCCATATTATTTGCCGCGCTGCCTATGCGCAGCAGTATGTTCATGCCCGTTGCAAGCTTTGCCTTTACTTCATCATAGGTGGAGCATTCATGGTCGCTGAATGCGCCCGCAACGCGGTATGCGTTAAGCCCCATGCCTTCAAGCATGGGCGCGTGGCCGTCTATTGGCCGCTTATCGAAAAGCCTGAGCTTATCCAGCATTTCCTGGCTGCAATTTATAACGCTGTTCGCGTCCATAACCTCGCCCAGGCCAAGTATGCGGCTTTTGTGCATGAACTGCTCCATGTCCTCCGCAACAAGCTTTGCCCCGCTGTGCTCAAACGGCGTTGCCGGCACGCAGGAGGGCAGCATGAAAAGCACCCTCAGCGGCAGCTCGTCGGTCAGCTTATACATGGCGCGTATGCCCGCCGCGCCCGCAACGTTTGCAATTTCGTGCGGGTCGGCAATAACGGTTGTGGTGCCGTGGGGCATTATAACCTTCATGAAGGAGGAGGGTATTACCATGCTGCTTTCTATGTGCACATGCGCGTCTATGAAGCCGGGCGCAAGGTAAGCGCCGCCGGCGTCTATTTCGTTTTCGCCGCTGTAACTGCCAACGCCTATTATAACGTCCTCGTATACCGCCACGTCCGCGCGAACAATCTCGTCCGTAAAAACGTTCACAACGTTCGCGTTTTTTATAACCAGCGTGTTCTTCCCTTCGTATGCCGCGCGTATCAGCTCGCTCTGCCTCATGGTGTCCCCTTTCGATTTTAATATTGATATTTCAGCTTGGCGAATATCAGCCTGCCCGCCGCCGTTTGCAGCGCGCTTGTGACAATAACGTCAACATCCTCGCCAACGAAGCGCCTGCCGCCGTCAACGACTATCATTGTGCCGTCGTTAAGATAGCCCACGCCCTGGCCCACTTCCTTGCCTTCTTTAACTATGTTCACGGTCATCTCCTCGCCCGGGAGCACAACGGGCTTTAGGGCGTTTGCAAGCTCGTTTATATTGAAAACAGGCACGCGCTGCACGCCCGCCACCTTGTTCAGATTATAGTCGTTCGTGACCACAACGCCGCCCAAGTCGTAAGCAAGCTTTATAAGCTTGGCATCAACCTCGGCAATGTCCTCATAATCGGTATCCACTACCTTTATGGGAATGTTCTGCTCCTTCTGCATGCGGTTGAGTATGTCAAGCCCGCGCCTGCCGCGGTTGCGCTTCAATGAATCCGCGCTGTCCGCAATGTGCCTAAGCTCCGCCAGCACGAACGCGGGAACTATTATCTGCCCTTCAAGCATGCCGGTTTGGCAAATGTCCGCAATGCGCCCGTCTATTATTACGGACGTATCAAGCAGCTTGGGACGTGCGGCGGAAGAGGATTTGCTCCCCTTGCCCGGGCGGCGGAACCACGAAGGCAGATTGACCTCTCCCCTGCGCTTCAATACCTGCGCGCAGCCAAGATAGCCGCACGCGCAGTAAAGCGCAACGTTTATAATTGTGCCTATGAGCCAAGGGAGATTTGCCGTGAGCGTGCTTAAAAGCAGCGCTATCACAAGCCCAACTATAAGCCCCACCGCGCCAAGGAAAATATCGGATAACGACATATCGCTCATGCGGGCTTCCGCTGCGCCCACTGCCTTTGAAAAGCCGGATATAATGCGCGGGGATAAAATATAAAATATGATTGCAAATATGATTGCCGCCGCAATATACACCGCTTCATGCAAAGGCAGGCGATTCATCATCGCCAGCAATTTGTCCGCCCCTGCCGTGGCCGCAAGGCCGATGAGCGCGCCCGCTATCGCAATAATGATGCGGGCGAATTTTTTAGCCAAGTTATATTACCTCCTGTACAGCTTATTTAATTCATTATTATATAATAGAAGCGTCCCGCTGCATATGGATAAATTTTGTCCTTCGCGGGAATTTATCAGCTTATTGCGCCGTACACTTCTTCCTCCGCACAGCCTATGCATAAAAGCTCCTCCCTCAGCAGGCGCATTGTAAGCGAAAGCATTTTCTGTTCGCTTGCGCTGAGCCCCTTTTCCTGCTGCTTATGCTTGAGAAATATAAAAACGTCCGCAATGCCGTATATGCCGCCGCTCCTCAGCCGGCTGCAATTTTCGCGGTAGCGGCGGTTCCAGTTCCCGCTTTGGGAGGCCCCCGTGCTCGCCACGCCGGAAATGATGTAGCGCATTACCCTTTCGCTCTCTTCCCTTGTTACCGGCCGCCTGAGCCCTATATTCTCCGCCGTTTCAACCGGCACCATCGCGCTTACGCGGCCCGAATCGAATTTGAGCAAATAATACTGCGCGTTAACGCCAAGCACCCTGCGCTGCTCAATTCCTTCTATTTCCCCTATGCCGTGCATGGGGTAGCATATTCTTTCGCCTATGCAAAACATAGCATTCCTTCCCTTCTCCGCGCGTATGCGGAATAAAACGGCACGCATTCATGTTCGTTCTTTGATTGACCGACATAAAAATTCTTTTGTTATCTTACATTTTATTTTATCATCATTTCCTGCGCCGTGTCAAAGAAAAATGCCTGTTTTGCCTATAATTTTCGTTGAAAAGGGAACGGAGCGGCTGCGGCTGCACGGCGTGTCCGTATATGACGTACAATTATGGCGGCCTTCGGTTTAGGTACTCTCAGCCAAAGGATTGCGGTGAAGCGGGCGTGCATTATGCAAGTGCGCGGGCGTTATGCATAAGCGCGCGGCGGTGTGGATAATGTGGAGAAAAGCAAAAAAAGGGCGTATTGCGCCGCAAACGTGTGGATAACTATGTGGATAATGTGGACAACTGCTGTGTATAGCTATATTGATATGCAGGATGATGGCATAAATATGACATCGGCCGGCCGAAAACATGCCGCCTAAAAAATATTCGGCTCCCATAAAAAAGCATAAGCGGCGGTTAAGAGGCATACTTTTATTATGAGGTGATGTTATGGCAAGGCGAAATTCGGCGCGCGGAATGCACAAAACCGTCCGCCTGTTAGCGACAGGCTTGGCCGCGCTGATACTATGCGGCGGAATGGTGCTGCTGTTCGTTCAAAAGGAGCGCGCGGCCACAAACGCGGCGGGCGAGCCAACTGCGGAACCGATTGCGCCCACGCCCGCGCCGCGCTTCACGGTGGTGATAGACCCCGGCCACGGCCTGCCGGACGGCGGAGCGACCGGCATGGATACGGGCATTGCGGAGGAAGGCATAAACCTGAATTATGCCATGGCGCTCAGAGATGAGCTTAGTGCGCTGAACATTGCCGCCGTACTGACGCGGGAGGATGAAAACGCGCTCAATGCGGACAAAAAGAAGGACATGGCGGCGCGGCGGGACATAATAAACTCAGCCGGTGCGGCTGCGGTTATAAGCATACATATGAATAAATTCGGCGACAGAAGCGTATCCGGCCCGATGGCGTTTTATATGAAAGGCTCTGCCGAAGGGGAAAGGCTTGCGAAATGCGTATTGGACGGCGTTTGCGGCGCGATAGGCAGGCCGCTTCGCCACGTTAACCCGGGCGATTATTATATAATAAAAAACAGCGAACCGCCTTCCGTAATACTTGAATGCGGGTTCCTGTCCAATGCCAATGACGAGGCGCTGCTGCAAAATGAAGAACATATGCGGGCCATGATGAAGGGCGCGGCGGAGGGGATATTGAAATATGTTGAAGCAGCGGAGGAAAAAAGCCAATAAAAAGGCCCGGGTCTTAAAAAACGGGCCGAAAGGAAAAAATCAAGCCTGCTGCTTCACCTTTTCGTGGCGAAGCCTGTGCGCAAGCGTGTAGAGAAATTCCTTTGAGCCCGGCGGACATTTTTCACGATTGACAAACAATTCGTTTAATCGGTCTTGGTTGCCGCGCGACCAAATGGCATATATTTCCTCGCGTATGTTACGTTCAACCCTGGGAGGCACCGTGTTTAACCGCTCCGCAACATAGGGATATAAATTGGCGGTTGCACACATGACGTCATCGTGTTGCATAATGAATTCGAGCGCCGTGACCATTTGAATATACCCTTGCCTCCCGGCGGGGGCTCCAAGCTCCAAAAGCTCGGATTCTATATCCAATCGCTTCATTGTTTCCTCCGATTCTTAACAACAACTGGGGTGATTATAGTGAAGAAATGTAAATATGTCTGTGATGCAGTAACATAAATTGGCCATTTTTTCTATTCCTCAAAAGCCCAAAAATGCCTAAAACAGAGGATGTTATAACGCTATAAGAAAAAAGTATCGGTAAAGGTGTAAAAAAGGCCGCTAAGAAAAAATTAATAACTGAAGTTATTTTAAGCCGCTATTGCATATATTGCGCATGTTATAGTATAATATGCTGCAGCGCTTTTGAAGGGCGCGACATGCGAAAGGAGAAACGCAAAAATGGACGAGAGCGACGCCGAAGCGCCCAGCCCTGTTCCGTTACAATCGCATATAGCTGAAAATGTGAAAGGTCATACCTCCCGCGCCCGTTATGGTTTTTATACGGGCGTCATACGGCATGGCTTTTTTGCATAAATAAAATCATATTATTTGGAGGAATCAAAACCAAAATGGAAGACGACCCGCTTATAGGACTATTGCTGCTGCAGCTGTTCTTTATTCTGCTCAACGCCGTGTTCGCGTGCGCTGAGATAGCCGTGCTTTCGGTGAACGAGGTCAAACTGAACAAGCTTGCGGCGGAGGGCGACAAACGCGCCGCGCGACTCAGCCGCCTTACTTCCCAGCCCGCGCGCTTTTTGGCTACTATACAGATATCAATCACACTTGCCGGCTTCTTAGGCAGCGCATTTGCCGCGGATAACTTTGCCGACAGGCTGGTTGAAGCCGTGCAGTCAACAGGCGTGAACATAAACGCGCATCTTCTCAACAGCATAAGCGTTGTTGTAATAACGCTTATACTCAGCTTTTTCACCCTTGTTTTCGGCGAGCTTGTGCCCAAGCGCCTTGCCATGAAAAAGGCCGAAAGCATTGCCCTTGCATTGAGCGGAGTGATATCGTTCATATCCGCCGCGTTCAGGCCCATAGTATGGCTGCTTACGGTAAGCACCAATCTTGTGCTGAAGCTGCTTGGCGTTGACCCCAACGAGGAGGACGACGAACTGACAGAGGACGAGATACGCATGATGATAGACGCGGGCAGCGAAAAGGGCGCCATAGAGGAAGGCGAAAAGGAACTGCTGCAAAACGTGTTCGAGTTTAACGACATTGCGGCGGAGGATATACTTACCCACAGGACAATGGTGGATATGCTTTGGACCGAGGAAACGGACGCGGAATGGGAGGCCACGATAAAGGAGACCAACCATTCGCATTATCCCGTTTGCGGGGACACTGCGGACGACGTTGTCGGCGTGCTGAAGGCGCGCGACTATTTGAAGCTTACCGACCGCACGCGCGAAAGCGTTATGAAAAACGCCGTAAGTCCCGCGCTGTTTGTACCGCTTAGCGTTAAGGCGGACGATCTTTTCCGCGAGATGCGCCGCACACGCAACCACTTTGCCGTGGTGCTGGATGAATACGGCGGAATGAGCGGCATAGTTACCATGAACGACCTTGTGGAGCAGATAGTGGGCGATATTGACGATGCGGATTCGGAGGAGGCCATAATACCCATAGGCGGCGGCAAATACTCTGCCGGCGGGCGCGCCGCGCTTGAGGATATAGGCGAGCTTTTCGGCATGGAGCTGCCCACGGACGAGTTCGATACCATAGGCGGGCTTATATTCTCCGCATTCGATGTCATACCCGAGGACGGCAGCCGCTTCTCCGTTTCCGTATGCGGCATCCATGCGGACGTTGACAAGGTTGCGGAACACAGGATAGTGCACTGCGTTATATATAAGGAGGAAAAGCAGGACGCGGAAGGCGCGCCGATTGCGTCATAAATATTAAAATGTTACATAATTTTGATGCTTCTATCCATAATAATGAACGAATGTGAAGCTTGGCCTCAGGCTATTGCATTGGGGCAAAAGCGGACTATAATATAAGCTGTACCGCGAAGGAAAGGGCGATGGGCCCCGGATGGAGCGGCACGGCAGGCGGCCCGATAAGGGCCCGCCGAGAAATAAAAAATTTACCTTATGGAAGGAAGTAGAAATATTATGTTACCGATGATTTTTGGAGAAAACCTTTTTGACGACCTGTTTAACGATGCGTTTGAACGCAGCATGTGGAACACCGACAAGGCTCTGTACGGCAAGCGTGCTTCCCAGCTGATGAAGACCGACGTACACGAGACCGAAGAAGGCTACGAGCTGAACGTTGACCTGCCCGGCTTCAGCAAGGACGAGATTAACGTTGAGCTGAAGAACGGCTACCTTACCATCAGCGCCGCCAAGGGGCTGGATAAGGAAGAGACCGACAAGAAGACCAAGCGCGTTATCCGTCAGGAGCGCTACAGCGGCAGCTGCCAGAGGACCTTCTACGTTGGCGACATAAAGAGCGAGGACGTGAAGTGCAAGTACGAAGCCGGCGTGCTGACAGTCAATCTGCCCAAGTATGAGCAGAAGAAGCTTGCCTCCGCCAGCACCATCGCCATCGACTAATACCAAAACAAACGCACAGCCGTGCGCGGGTAACCGCGCACGGCTGTTTTATATTTGCGCCAAAGCATAAATGCTGCGCACGGAATCCATGACCGTGTGCCATGATATGCCGGCTGCATAAGAAAACTTTTTCTGATACGCCAGCCATAGCTTTTCCATTGCAGGGCCTACTTCGATTTCATTAAAAACTGCGGGTGCGTTGGATAGATATTTATTAGTGCCGCGCCTGTCGGCCGTTGCCGTAAGCGCCGCGCGGAGGTCGGCGGCAATTATGCTTTGCCCATAAAGCCGGCTTAAAATATGCAGGTCATAAAAATCCCTCATGCGTGTATTTGCTGTGGAGCGGGATATGACTGTTTCCAGCTTTTCCGCAAGAACGGTTTCAAGATTATATGCCATAACCTCGATAAAGCGGTTTTCAAGCATCAGCTTGAATTTATATTTCACTTCGCGCGGCGTAATTGCATCGCCTGTGGAAATATCAATTTTCAGCGGCGTTATTACGCGGTCAAACTCGGTTTCCATGCTGACGCGAATACCCGGGTATTCCGCTTCATCCATTATCTCGGAAATACCTTTCACGCGGAACACCACTCCATCGTTTATGGGGACGGAAATTATGGAGCCAATCATACTTTTTACTTCTTCTGTTCCTACCGTTGCGCCCTTAACGGTCACGTCGATGTCCATTGTGGAGCGGGCATCGAGGCCGATCATTGCTGCTACCAGCATCCCGCCCTTCAATATGAACTTATCCTTATATTCGGAAACGGATATGCGCTCAAGGAATCGCTCCATCATATAGTTCCGCATCAAAAGCTGCGCGTCCGCGGTTTTTTCTTTTGAAAGATTGCGGATAAGATCTTTAAGCTGCTTTGACGTGTTTATCATAAAAGAACCTCCAAATATTGCCTGAGCAGCTTTTCAACATGGAACATTTCCGCATAGCGCATCAAACGGCGCAGGTCTTTTTCTTTGCGCGCAGCGTATTGCCTAAGCGCAGTTTGGAAAGTCTGCATTTCTATCCCGCTCCGGCTGCGTATAATGTCGCAAATGGTGCGTTCCGCATCATAAACGCGGACGGGGTTGCCGAATGGCGTATTCATTGTGATTATTCCAACATCGTGAAGCTCCTTTTTTATGGTGTATACCTTGAAGCCGCTTTTTTTGAGAAATGCCGGATTATAACCCGTTTTTACCGTTATGGAATACGGATTGGGCTCGCGGTCGCTCAGATTATGGAAGAACAGCGCGGTTTCGTGTGAAAACACGGCCTGAGGACAGCGAAGGTGCAGCATGTACATGGCGTCCGCCCATGCGTCCGGAGAAACGTAAATTCCGTGGGCAGTGTGCTCCATGCCATGCTTTCGCGCATAAGCATAGAATGTGGATTTACCGATTCCTGCTTCCAAAGCCTGCGCGGTTTTGACTATTCCATTGTTTTGCTCAAAAAGCATATTAAGCCGTTCATCGGTTGTCATAAAATCGCTCCTTTCCTGCTAATATTATAGTCGATATTAGCAGGAAAGTAAACATTGCCCTGAAGCTTTCAAAAAAGCGCGGCTGTTTTATTCTTCCGCAGAATATGGTAAAATAATTATATACATTGTATGCGGAGGGGCAAAATGGAAATAAACGAATATCAGGCGCTTGCGCTCACAACGCTAAACAGGGAGCTTGACAAGGATTCCGTGCTTATAAACAGCGTAATGGGGCTTTGCGGAGAGGCGGGCGAAAGCATAGACATAGTTAAAAAATGGTTTGCGCAGGGCCATGCGCTTGACCGCGCCGCGCTGAAGGAGGAATTGGGCGACATTGCGTGGTATCTTGCGGAGGCGGCCTATGCGCTGGACAGCGACCTTGAAAGCATATTCGCCGCAAACATAGAAAAGCTTCGCCGCCGCTATCCCGAAGGCTTCAGCACGGAACGCTCCCAACACCGCGGCGAATGACGCGGCATTCAACATTTCAGCATAATAAGTTGGATGTTTGAGGGGTGAAAGTTGACTATTGAGCAATTTAGTAAAAAGATAAACTACAAAAGGAGACACACACCATGAAAAACGAAAGCGCAAAGAAACTGCTGGACTTTATGAAAAAGAGCCCCACAAGGTATCAGGTGGTGGCGAACTTTGAGGCCATGCTGAACGAAAAGGGCTATGAAAAGCTGTATACGGAAAAGCCGTGGAAGCTGGCGCGCGGGGGCAAATACTATGTTTCGCCCAACGGATCGAGCATAATGGCGTTCCGCATCCCCGCCGAACCCACCGCGGGCTTTATGCTTTCCGCCGCCCATAGCGACTCACCAACCTTCAAGATAAAGGATAATCCGGAAAAGGCCGGCGCGCATTATGTGCAGCTTACAACCGAGCGCTACGGCGGCGCGCTCATGTCCACCTGGTTCGATCGTCCGCTTTCAGTTGCGGGCCGCGTGCTTGTGCGCGGGGAGAACGGCCGCATAGCGACCAAGCTTGTGAACGTTGACCGCGACCTTTTGATAATACCCAACGTTGCCATACACATGAACCGCAACGCCAACAGCGGCTTTGAAATAAAGGCAAATGTGGACACGCTGCCCCTTTTCTCCGACGAAAACGGCAAGGGCAAATTCATGCAGGTGGTTGCGGACAGCCTCGGCATAAGCGCAGAGGACATAATAGGCCACGATCTTTACCTTTACAACCGCATGGCGCCCACATTCCTCGGCAGGGATGATGAGTACATCGCCTCCCCCAAGCTGGACGACGTGGAGTGCGCGTTCGGCTGCATGGAGGGCTTTATAAACGCGGCCGAGAGCGGCAGCATACCCGTATGCTGCGTGTTTGATAATGAGGAGACCGGCAGCTCCACCAAGCAGGGCGCGGCTTCCAACATTCTGCGCGACCTTCTGCGCCGCATAGCGCTCAACCTTGGCAAGAGCGAAGAAGAATACCTTGCCATGGTTGCGCAGAGCTTCATGGTATCGGCGGACAATGCCCATGCGCAGCACCCCAACCATCCCGAGTATTCGGACAGCGACAACTGCCCCTACATGAACAAGGGCATAGTGATAAAGTTCAACGCCAACCAGAAATACACCACCGACGGCGTATCCGCCGCGCTGTTCCGCCGGGTGTGCGCGGAAGCGGGCGCGCCGGTGCAGGTTTTTGCCAACCGTTCCGATATGGCGGGCGGCGGTACGCTGGGCAGCATTGCAAACACAAAGGTTGCCGTAAGCACCGTGGACATCGGTCTGCCGCAGCTTGCCATGCATTCATGCTACGAAACCGCGGGCGCCGAGGACATAGACAGCCTTGTCAAGGCCATGACCGTCTTCTATTCCAAAACCCTCACCGTTGAAAACGGCGAATACGGAATATAAGCGCGCTTACGCGCGCAAGGCGGATTGACTGAGGGGTTGACGTAAACAACAGTAGCCTTGATACAACCCCTCCGTCCATTCGCTGACGCTCATGTCCACCTCCCCTTTCAGGGCAGGCAAACTCCCTCCGTCTTTTGCTTCGCAAAATCCACCTCCCTCAAGGAGGGAGGCTAATCTGTGAGCTTGTAAAGCGCACCAAAAGGCTCCACCGCTTGCGGGGGAGCTGTCTGTGAACGATAGTGAACAGACTGAGGGGGAATACCTCACGGCACTTGGCTTCTTTGAGCCATTCCCCTTTCGGCACTTCGTGCCACTTTCCCCGCACGCGGGGACAGCTTTTGTTTAGCGCTGCCTAAAGGCTTCTTCTCCCCTTCCCACTCATATTGCGATGGCGCTGCGGAGAAAAATAGTATATAATATAGGTCGGGTTTCGGCGCAATTTGCCGAAACGTGCAAAGCGAGAAAATATATTCATATTGGAGGAATGACAATGGGTGTACAGAGCAGCTTCGGCTTCACGCTGGGCAGGATGGAAAAGGGCAAGCTGAATAAGATTACCGACGTTCCCGGCGTAAGGGTCGGCCACGTTACGCGGCACGAGGGCGGCATAAACACGGGCGTAACCGCAATACTGCCGCATACGGGCGATATGTTCCACGATAAATGCCCCGCCGCGAGCCACGTTATAAACGGCTTCGGCAAAAGCATAGGCCTTGTGCAGGTGAACGAGCTTGGCACCATCGAAACTCCCCTGCTTTTGACAAACACCCTTTCCGTGGGCACGGCGGCCACGGCGCTGGTGAAATATATGCTGGAGCGCAACGCGGACATAGGCTGCGACACGGGTACGGTAAACCCAATGGTTTTTGAATGCAACGACGGCCATCTTAACGACATACGCGGACTGCACGTTACCGAGCAGAACGCGCTTGACGCGCTTGCAAACGCCGCGGACGATTTTGAGGAGGGCGCAGTGGGCGCGGGCAGCGGCATGAGCTGCTATTCGCTCAAGGGCGGCATAGGCTCTGCCAGCCGTGTATTTGAGCTTTACGGCAACAAATACACCGTGGGCGCGCTGCTGCTTACCAACTTCGGCACGCTCAGGGACCTTACAATAGGCGGCGAGCGCGTGGGTGAACGGCTTTATCAGAAAAAGGAGGCCGAAAAGGCCGCCGCGGAGCAGCAGGACAAGGGCAGCGTTATTATAATAATAGCTACCGACGCACCCGTATCCGCAAGGCAGCTTCAGCGCGTTGCCCGCCGGGCGCAGAGCGGCATAGCCCGCACCGGCAGCATATCCGGCAACGGCTCGGGCGAAATTGCCCTTGCATTCACAACGGCCAACCGCATACCGCACTATTCGCCCAAAAAGCCCATCGCCGCGGACGTGCTCTTTGAGGACGATATGGACCTTATGTTCCGCGCGGCGATAGAGTGCGTTGAGGAGAGCGTCATAAGCAGCCTTACCCATGCCGAGCATACCAAAGGCTTCCGCGGGCACGAAAAAGAATGCCTTGCAGAGCTGCTGTAATAAATCTGCATTAAAATCCCAAGGCGTTCCATGCATAAATTGATTGCTAAAGAGCGCCGAAAAGTATACAATATATAAAGGTTTTTCCGTTAAATATTCCATTAACGGAAAAATTTCGCCAAAACACGCTTATTTAGCAGCAAAAGGCAAAAGAAGGAGATACTCATGAACAAAAAGGCCATCATTATCGCTCCCCGCGCGCTGTATGTGTGCGCACCCGCATTCGATGCCGAGCCCGACGACGAAGGCTGGTACGGCCACGTCATCACCTGCACGGAAAAGCTGGACGGCGGCTGGTACAAAATAGTTACCCCTTACCGTTACGAAACCTATGCCCATAAGGACGACATGCTTTTCGATAAGGCGGAAATAGCCCGCCGCGAAGGCGAGGACACCAAGCTGCTGCGCGTTTGGGCGCTGGCCGGCGATGTGCATACCGAGGCCACACATAACGGCAACGTGCTCATAACCCTTTACCGCGGCGCGATAGTTGAAAAAATAGAAGATGAAAACGTACGCGCGGGCTGGACCCATGTTCGCCTGTACGGCGGCGCGGAAGGCTATATGCGTTCGCTGCAGCTGGGTGCGTATTACGATAAGCCTACCCTTGGCGAAGAAGAGCTGCGCCACGCGGTTGTCAGCCTTGCAAAGCAGTACCTCGGCACGCAGTATCGCTGGGGCGGCAAAACCCCGCTCGGCATAGACTGCTCCGGCCTGGTCGGCAGCTGCTATCTTATGTACGGCGTGGACATGTACCGCAATGCGGACATAAAGGAAGGCTTCTGCGTACACGAAATAGAGCGCAAGGACATGAAGAAGGGCGATATGCTGTTCTTCAAGGGTCATGTTGCAATGTATATTGGCGATGGCAAATATATCCATTCCACCAGCCGCGCAGGCAGCGACGGCGTGGTTATAAACAGCCTTTGCCCCTGCGATCCCGATTACCGTGAGGATCTTGCCAACGGCGTGCTTGCCGTAGGCAGCATTTTTTAAGAGGATATTATTATGAGCATGAACCAGAACGACGACATTCGCTATCTTGACATAGGCCTGCCGGAGGACATTGCAAGGCTGAAGGCGATCGGCGATTTTGAAAACGCCATACGCCTTATAGATATGCGCTTGAGCGATCCCAAGACCACTGCGCCCCTTGCCGCGTGCATGCGGGTGCAGCGGGAAATTATGCTGCGCCTGCCAAGGAACTATCCTTACACCTTTGAAGCAGCCATGGCGCGCATACACGAGGACATTCCCGATTTTACGGAGGATGAGTTCCGCGCGCTTGAGGACATAAACAGAATCGGCTGGATATTCGTAAACGGCGAAAGGCATTACTTTAAGCGCTTTCATCAAACCCTGCTCAAGACCGACCCTGCCTACGCCAAGCGCGCCAACATACAGGACACCGGCACCAGCCAGGGCGAGGATAAGCCCACCGAAACCGTAAGCCCACTTGAGCGGGCGATGAACATAATGCGCGAGCGCGGCAGATTCGGCGCGCGCATACGCATACGCGCATCCATCCGCATTGACGACGATGCTTTCATCCCCGGCAAGGTGGTAAAGGTTCACCTGCCCATCCCGGCAAAGTGCATTCAGCAGAGCAACATAAAGCTTATCGCCTTCTCTCACGAGCCTAAGCATATATGCGCGGAGGATGCGCCCATACGCACCGTGTACTTTGAAGAAAAGCTTAATGAAAACGCGGAATTCTTTGTTGAATACGAATACGACAATATCGCCCCCTACTGCGATACCTGCAAGCTTATCCCCGATGCAGAGCAGCCCAACGATTTCGATACGCAGGAGCAGTCCCCGCACATTGTTTTCACGCCGTATATAAGGGAGCTTGCAGCAGAGCTTAGCGCAGGCTGCGCCAACAACCTTGAAAAGGCCCGCAATTTCTATGATTTTGTTACCACAAAGGTAATGTATTCCTTCATGCCGGAATACTTCTGTCTTGAAAGCATAGCGGAAGGCTGCGCGCGCAACCTGAAGGGAGACTGCGGCGTTCAGGCGCTGCTGTTCATAACGCTGTGCCGCTGCGCGGGCATACCCGCCAAGTGGCAAAGCGGGCTTTATGCCGCGTCCAAGGACGTTGGCCACCATGACTGGGCGCAGTTCTACATTGCCCCCTACGGCTGGCTGTTTGCGGATGCATCGTTCGGCGGCAGCGCATACCGCGCGAAGAACTATCCCCGCTGGAACCACTATTTCGGCAACCTTGACCCATACAGGATGATTGCCAACAGCGAATTCCAGCACCCACTCGACCCCGCGGAAACCTTCTGGCGCCACGACCCCTATGATAACCAGGGCGGCGAAATTGAATACGCGGATGCGGCGATACCCGCAAGCAAGGTAACGACGCACGAACAAATGATAGGCATAAATGAAATTTGATTCATAAACGGAGGATAAATCACGTGACGGACAAGAAACTGCCCTTTAACAAGGCACAGATGGAAAAGATAATCGAGAAGTTCCCGACTCCTTTCCATATTTATGACGAGAAGGACATTCGCCACCGCGCCCGCGCGCTGCGCCAGGCCTTCAGCTGGAACGAAGGATACAAGGAATACTATGCCGTTAAGGCTTGCCCCAACCCCATTATAATGAGCATACTCCGCGACGAAGGCTGCGGCATGGACTGCTCAAGCTATGCCGAGCTTATGCTTTGCGAAGCGATAGGCGTTGTGGGCGACGGAATAATGTTCTCCTCCAACGATACCCCCGCCAAGGACTTTGAATATGCCCGCAGGCTGAACGCCACAATCAATCTGGACGACATTACCCACATAGAGTTCCTTAAGGAGCACGGCGGCATACCCGAAACCATATCCTGCCGCTTCAATCCCGGCGGCGAGTTCCGCATCGGCACCGCCATAATGGGCAACCCTGCGGACGCGAAATACGGCTTCACCCGCGAACAGCTTACAGAAGGCTTTAAGCAGCTAAAGGCGCTGGGCGTGAAGCATTTCGGCCTGCACTCCTTCCTTTCCTCCTGCAATACGGATAACATGTATTACCCCACGCTTGCAAAGCTCCTCTTTACCGTTGCAAAGGAACTGCACGAGGAAGTTGGCGTGGAAATAGCGTTCATCAACCTTTCCGGCGGCATAGGCATACCCTATAAGCCCGAGGATACCGCAACGGACATAGCGTTCGTGGGCGAAAAGGTACACGAGGTTTACGACGAGGTGTTCGGCGGCACGGATATGCGCCCGCGCATATTCACCGAGCTTGGCCGCTACATGACAGGCCCCGCGGGCTATCTTGTAACCACGGTTATACACCATAAGGATACCCACAAGCACTTTATAGGCACGGACGCCTGCGCCGCAAACCTGCTGCGCCCGGCAATGTACGGCGCGTATCATCACGTTACGGTGCTGGGCAAGGAAAACGCCCCGCATGACCACGTTTATGATATTACCGGCTCCCTTTGCGAAAGCAACGACCGCTTTGCCATAGACCGTCCCCTGCCCGAAATAAACGAAGGCGACATACTGGTTATTCACGATACCGGCGCGCACGGCTTCTCCATGGGCTATAACTACAACGGCAAGCTTAAAAGCGCGGAGGTGCTGCTGAAGGAGGACGGAAGCACTCAGCTTATACGCCGCGCAGAAACCAACAAGGATTATTTTGCCACGTTCGATTTTCTTGACATGCCCAGGCTGAAGGAGGAAAGATAACCATGAATAGACCCAATAAACTGCATCTTGGCCAATTCCCCACCCCCATGCACAGGCTTGACAACATGAGCCGCGTGCTTGGCCGCAATATATACATCAAGCGCGACGATATGACCGGCGTAAGCACCGGCGGCAACAAGGTGCGCAAGCTTGAATATCTGCTTTATGATGCAAAGGAAAAGGGCGCGGACTACGTGCTGACCACCGGCGGGGCGCAGAGCAACCACGCCATGCTTACCGCGGCATGCTGCAACAAAATAGGCATAAAGGCGATACTTGTGCTAAAGCAGCGCGGCGTGCAGGGAAGAGTTGGCAATCTGCTTATAAACGAACTGCTGGGCGCGGACGTGCGCTTTGTTGATACGGACAGCTACGACGATGTGTATAAGGAAATGGACCGCATTGCGGACGAGCTGCGCGCGGCGGGGCATAATCCTTACCTTGTGCCGGTTGGCGGCAGCGTGCCGCTCGGCACGGTTGGCTACGTCGACTGCGCGCGCGAAATTTTTGCCGAAGCCCTTGAGCAGGACATAAAGATAGACCGTATCGTTTCAACCGCGGGCAGCGGCGGAACGCTTGCGGGGCTGGTGCTTGGCGCAATGCTTTACGGCGACGGCTGCAAGGTCACCGGCGTTGCCGTGTGCGACGATCCGTTTGAAGAAATAACGGCGGAGCTTGTGAACGGCGCGGCGGAGATACTGGGCGCGGACGTTCGCCTTGAGCCGAAGGATATAGACATACTCCGCTACTACGGCGCGGGCTATGCGCAGCCTTCCAAGGAAGGGCTTGAGGCCATAACGCTCATGGCGCAGCAGGAAGGGCTTATACTTGACCCCGTATACACGGGTAAGGCATTCGCCGGACTTATGCACCTTATCCGCACGGGCAAAATAAGCGAAAACGAAACGGTGCTGTTCCTTCACAGCGGCGGCACGGCGTCCCTTTTCGCGGTTGACCCCAAGGACGTTAAATAAGGGAGAACCATGGAACAGACGCAACATAAAAAGGTCGGCATAATAGGCGGCATGGGCCCGCTTGCCACGGCCGATCTGTTTGAAAAAATAACGCACCTTACCAAGGCGGACGCGGATTCAAAGCACATCCACGTTATAATAGACTCCGATACCAGCATACCCGACCGCACGGCCGCCATACTGGGACTGGGGCCGGATCCTACGGACGAGCTGAAGGCGGCGGCGAAGCGGCTTGAGAACGCGGGCGCGGACATATTGCTTATGCCCTGCAACACGGCGCACTATTTTTACCCCGCCATACAGGCGTCCACCAAATGCCCCATACTGCACATGCTGCGCCTTACAGCGGAGGAAATAAAGAGCCGCGGGCATATAAAGGTGGCCCTGCTGGCAACCGACGGCACGGTGAAAACCGGCATATACGCAAAGCTGTTTGAAGAATACGGCATAGATTATATGCTGCCGGAGCCGGAGGAGCAGAGGCTTGTTATGAGCATGATTTACGACGGCATAAAGGCGGACAACGAGCAGTATTTCGACACGGAGCCGATAAAGGCGGCGCTTCGCGCCATGCAGCAGCGCGGCGCGGACGCATTCGTGCTGGGCTGCACGGAGCTGCCCATAGCCTTCGATGATTTTGAGTTGGACTTCCCCACGGTCGATCCCACGCGCGTGCTTGCCAAGAACGCCGTGCTCGCCGCCGGCTACGAACTGAAAACAAAGTAAGGTAACTGAATAAGACGCAAAAAGGAACGATGTAGGTCGTTCCTTTTTTATTTATCGCAACCCCTCAGTCTCACTTCGTTCGACATCTCCCCGGCCGGGGAGCCTGACAGGTTATCATACGAAGTGCAACAGTGGAAAAAAGAAAAGACAGCATGGGCAC
>ERZ772820.368-NODE-368-length-45203-cov-7.623638_pt1 | contig 45203 bp, 35 predicted proteins | sample MGYA00511377_ERZ772820 | MGnify/ENA primary metagenome ERZ772820 (study PRJEB29015, sample SAMEA2737684) | human gut metagenome | biome: human gut; feature: human-associated habitat; material: faeces | place: China | collected 2012 ... | reverse complement strand
TTTCATATAGAATTTCACTTATCGGAAGGTTAATGCTTAAGGATTTTTTAGATAGGTGAAACATCGACAGTACAGAAAGAATATGATGCAAACAATCAGTTAACAAAGGTTACATGCAGAAATGGAAGTACAATTGAAAATGCATAATGTATACATAATTAATATGTTTATAGAAAGAAACGGAGACTAATATGAAGAAAATATTAACTATAATGACTATATCGATAATAGTCTTAGTTGGTTGCGACACATCAGAAAATATCACAACTAAAAAAGAAAAAATAAAAACGTCAACAGATTATTATAAAGATGAGATTAAGAAACTGACTGATAAAGATATATATAAAATGATTGTTGAGGATTATGATAACGACGGCGAAAAAGAAGCTTTTATTTTAGCTAATAAAGAGGAGGAAAAAGAAAATAAATTTGAATTATGGTTTTTAAGTGGAAAAAATAGTCAAAAACTGTCGGATGAATTTGTTGCAACAGAAGATACAACAATTGAGTTGTTTATAAAAAATAAAAACTATATTATTTTTAATGTTGCACAATTAAGGCAGAATGACAGTATGTATACAGAAATATATAAAGTAAAAGAAAATAAGGCAGTAAAGGTTTTTGAACAAAATAAGATAAATTTATTTTTAGAAAACGAAGAATTATATGCATATGATTATTCATATTCTGTGCTACAGCCGGAATTTAATGAATGGATGAGTTTGTCTCAGCAAAAGTATCATATTAAATGGAATGGCAAGAAAGAAATGTGTCAGGACTATGATGTTAAGACATTATCGGAAGAAAAATTTAGCAAAATTTCTAAAGCTGATGATGTAAAAAATTTAATAAAAAAACAAATTAAAAAAAGATATGGAAAAAAGACTACAAATATTGAGTACAAGTATTTTGAAAGAGAAGATAAAAGTGTAGATATTAATATTATTGTAACGACAAAGGACGGAAGTAAATATAAACATTATGTTTCTACGTCTGTAATTAACAATACATTAGGAACAAATATAATAATGAGTGAAGGCAATAAAGAAAAATACTTATTTAAAAGTTTAAATGAGCTGACTAACTAATAAAGAAAATATAATTATATATTTCTAGACATATATGAGGAGAAGAAATATTGATGCATGAAAAAACAGAATTTACCAAAATAAACATATATACTGTTTTATATAACTTAGTTTAGTAAGGGAGAAAAGATACATGCGAGTAAGCAAATTGTCAAATGGATTAACATTTATATTTTATCCAATTCAATATGCAAAATCAGTTGAAATTGGATTATATGTGAAAGCAGGTTCGAGATATGAAACCAAAAGAAATAATGGAATTACACATTTGCTTGAACATATACATTTTAGACAACTTGGTGAAATGTCTCAAGAAGAGATATATCAAGAGACAGAATGTATGGGAAGCTCTTTGCAAGGTACAACATACAAAGAGAACCTAATATAGTTGTGAAAGAATATTCTTCGTGGAATATATTAGATGTTCAGTTATCGTTTGATGTGAATTTGAAATTAATTAGAGAAAATGAACTTCTGTTTTTAAATAGTATTATAGGTGGTGGTGATGGCTCTCGATTGCAAAAAGAGATACGTGAAAAGATGGGGCTAGTATATGATATATATTCGTATGTGGAAATTTATAATGATGCAGCAGTTTTATCAATCTTTTTTTCTATCGAAAAAAAGAACTTACAAGCAGGTTTGCAAAAAATTATGTGGATTAAAAAAAATCTAAGAGAAAATATATCGCAAAGGGATATAGATATGAATATGACTTTTTTCACGGACAACCTATGGTTTTGGCTAGAAGATTCCAATGAATTAAACTTTCAGATGGGATATGATTTCATAAATAAAAAAGAATTATTAACAATCAAAGAAAAAATTAAGGAAAATAAAAAAATAGATTATTATCGTTTGAGAGAAGTATCAAATGTTATATTCAGAAATCAAAACATTTCTTTGATTGTAATGGGTGATGCAAAGGGATTGACGAGGCAGAGGTTGAAAGAGTGGTTGGAAATGTAGAATGGTTATAAATGAAATCATATCATAGAAGTTTATGTGTAATGAAATTCAATGTTGAAGGTACTTTTAAAAGTGTTTAGACAGGAGGAGAAAAATGAAATTTAGAGAAAAAGAAAAAATATTGAGACAGATAGAAGAAAAATCATATGAGGAAGAACTGGATGAAAATGATTATAGTATATTAAACAAATTATCTTATGATAAAGAAGTTTTTATCAGAGATCTTGTTGCAGTAATTCTAGTTGAATCAAGTGACGAAAAAGGAGAAGAAATATTGTTACGCCTAACTAATGATAAGGAGTGGCTGGTAAGAGCGGATGCCTGCGACTCATTATGTATAAGCGAATCTGTTACAACTTACAATCTGCTAAAAAAAATAGCAAAAAAGGATACGAGTGGTTACGTAAGAGGATATGCAATATTGTCATTAGGAGATATAGCGGATAAGATTAATAAAGAAGATGAATTACTAGAATATCTAGAAGACAGATTGAAACATGAAAAAGTACAATTTACAAAAATAGACATATATGCTGTTTTATACAACTTAGGTCGAAAAGAATATTTTGATAACTTGGTTTCCATGCTAAATTCAAAAAAATATTTAAACAGAGGTTCAGTAGTTAACATCTTGAATTATATTGCGAACGAGGACAATAGAGATATGATAATTAAGGTACTATTGGAGCATAAGAAAAAGGAAACGGCAATGTCAGTTGTTTATACGATTAATGATGTAATAAAAGAAATAGAAGAAATGGATGAGGATGAAGAGAGTGATGAGTAGAAATACAAATTTTATAATGTGATATGTGTGTGCTATAGCGTTTGGAAATAGGGAATAATATTAAAACATAATCCTTAAGCATAACCAAGTGTGTCATATAGAATATCACTTATCGGAAGGTTAATGCTTAAGGATTTTTTATAGTCCATATTTAAATGTATATGTTAAGGAGGAGCGGAAATAATGTACGAAAAAAGATTAAATAATGGATTAAAAATAGTAGAATATCCAATAGATAATGCACAATCAATAGAAATAGGATTGTATATAAAGGCAGGTGCGAGATATGAGAATAAAGGCGATAATGGAATAACACATTTATTAGAGCATATGCATTTTAGACAACTGGGAAATATGAAGCAAAAAGAAATATACGAATATGCAGAAAAAATGGGAAGTACCTTACGTGGTACAACATATAAAGAAATGCTATGCTTTAATATAAAAGTAAGACCTAAATATCTGAAAAAAAGTTTAAATCTCTTTGAAAAAATTATAACAACTTACGAATGGACAGAAGAACAGTTAAAAAGTGAAAAAAAAGTTGTAATAAGTGAAATACGCGAGAAAGAGGATAATAATGAAAATCAAAAAATAATAGACAGAGTAATATGGAATAAACATCCTTTGTCCAATAGTATTTTAGGTAATGCATCTAATATAAAAAGAATTACTTTGCAAAAATTAGTCCAATATAAGAAAAAAATATTTTGCAAAGATAATATGTTGCTTGTTATAACAGGGGCAATCAACGAAGAGGAAATTATATGGATAAACAAAAAATTTGAGGCAATTGCAATTAATGAATGTTTACAAAAAATAAATTCTAACAATATGAATGATGGGCAATTCAAAAGAAAACATAATTATTTAATGAAAAATTATCCAGAATGGAATTTAATAAATATGCAATTGATTTTTGACGTTGATTTAAAACAAATAAAAGAAAACGAACTCTTGTTTTTTAACAGTATAGTTGGCGGAGGAGATGGCTCTTATTTACAACAGGAAATTCGAGACAAACGAGGAATGGTTTATGATATATATTCTTATGGAGAAATATTTAGCGATAAAGCAGTATGGTCTATAGTTTATTCTATTGAAAAAGACCAGCTATATTTAAGTTTAAATGTAATTGTTAAGATGCTAAAAATGTTAAAAACTGTAATTTCACAAGAAGATATAGAAAAAAATATGCCTTTTTTTACAGAAAACTTATGGTATTGGACAGAAGGAACAAAAGAATTAAATTTTCAATTAGGAAATGACTTCATAAAAAACAAAATAGGACTGACAATTAATGAGCGAATAAAAGAAAATGAAAAGATTAATTATGAGAGAATGCAAAAAGTGGCGGAAATAATTTTGAAAAATAAAAATATGTCATTGATAGCAATGGGACCGATAAAGGGTAGATAAAAGGAAACAGAAAGTTAGTTATACACATTTACAGATTGAAACATGAAAAAGTAGAATTTACAAAAATAAACATATATGCTGTTTTATACAACTTAGGTCGGAAAGAATATTTTGATAACTTGGTTTCCATGCTAAATTCAAAAAAATATCAGAATAGAAATTCAGTAGTTAACAGCTTGAATGATATTGCAAACGAGGACAATAAAGATATGATAATTAATCTGCTATTGGAGCATAAGAAAAAGGAAACGGCAATGTCAGTTATTTATACGATTAATGATGTAATAAAAGAAATAGAAGAAATGGATGATGATGATGAAGAAAGTGATGAGTAGAAATACAAATTTCATAATGTGATATTCGTGTGCTATAGACAATTCAGCTTTCATTATTGACAAATAATCATAAAAATAATACACTCATAGTAATTGGCATAATTAAACGCAATGAAGAGAAGAGTACATGGGAATACAGTTTACAGAGAGTCTGATTAGGTGAAAGCAGACAACAGGTTGAACTATGGAAGATGGACTTGGAGCGGCATGGGCGAGCATAAAGTAAACCTGTGACGGATACACCCGTTAAAGTGAAATGAGATTCGGATATAGTTTTGTTAGTGGATTAAGAATAGTATTTGAATACAGTAATTAATGATACTAATATCTGAATAAAGTAAAGTGGTACCACGAAGTTAAAGCACTCTCGTCTTTGCATAAAGAAGAGAGTGCTTATTTTAATTTAGTACCACTACGGGCGACAGGCAACGTAATTGTACTTTCGTTGATTTTGTCAATTCCTATGAAACTATATTCGGGAGTTTTTAGAATAAATAAAAAAGGAGTTTATTTGAAATGGAAAAGAAACCATATTATTTGACAACAGCCATTGCTTACACATCAGGTAAGCCACATATTGGAAACACATACGAAGCAATCCTTGCAGACAGCATTGTACGTTATAAGAGACAGCAGGGTTATGATGTAAGATTCCAGACAGGAACAGATGAACATGGACAGAAGGTTGAATTAAAGGCAGCAGAAAAAGGTGTAACACCAAAGGAATTTGTAGATGAAGTATCAGGAGAAATCAGACGAATTTGGGATTTGGTAGGAACATCTTATGATAAATTTATCAGAACAACAGATGAAGACCACGAAAAACAGGTTCAGAAGATTTTCAAAAAATTATATGATCAGGGCGATATTTACAAAGGTGAATACGAAGGAATGTATTGTACACCATGTGAATCATTCTTTACAACATCACAGTTAGTAGATGGCAAATGTCCTGACTGTGGAAGAGAATGTACACCTGCAAAAGAGGAAGCATATTTCTTTAGAATGAGCAAATATGCAGACAGATTGATTGAACACATCAATACACATCCTGAATTTATTCAGCCGGAATCAAGAAAGAATGAAATGATGAACAATTTCCTTCTTCCGGGTCTTCAGGATTTATGCGTATCAAGAACATCATTTAAATGGGGTGTTCCTGTAGACTTTGATCCAAAGCATGTTATTTATGTATGGATTGATGCGTTATCAAACTATATTACAGGACTTGGATACGATGTAGATGGAAATCACGGTGAATTATATAAGAAGTATTGGCCGGCAGACCTTCATTTGATTGGAAAAGATATCTTAAGATTCCATACAATTTACTGGCCAATTATGTTAATGGCATTAGACGTTCCACTTCCAAAGCAGATATTTGGACATCCATGGTTACTTCAGGGTGGAGAAAAAATGAGCAAGTCAAAAGGAAACATCATTTATGCTGATGACCTTGCAAGCTTATTTGGAGTAGATGCAGTAAGATACTTCGTTCTTCATGAAATGCCATTTGAAAACGATGGAACAATTACTTGGGAATTAATGGTTGAAAGAATGAATTCTGACCTTGCAAACACACTTGGAAATCTTGTAAACAGAACAATTTCAATGTCAAATAAATACTTTGGCGGTGTTGTAAATAACGCAGGTGTTACAGAAGAAGTTGATGAAGACTTAAAGAAAGTTGTCCTTGAAACTCAGGTTAAGGCATCTAAGAAAATGGAAGACTTAAGAGTTGCGGATGCAATTACTGAAATCTTCACAATGTTTAAGAGATGCAATAAATACATTGATGAAACAATGCCTTGGGCATTAGCAAAGGATGAAGAAAAGAAGGCAAGACTTGAAACAGTTCTTTACAATTTAATTGAAAGTATTACAATAGGAGCAAGTCTTTTAGAGCCATTCATGCCTGAAACATCAAAGAAGATTCTTGAACAGTTAAATACACAGGCAAGAGCATTTGATGATATGACTGAATTTGGAAAATATCCATCAGGAAATAAGGTTACAGAAAAACCGGAAATCTTATTTGCAAGATTAGACATTAAAGATGTAATGCCAAAGGTAGAAGAAATTCAGGCAAAACAGAAAGCAGAAGTAGCACCGGAAGAAAAATATCCGGAAGTTGAACCAAAAGAAGAAATCACAATTGATGATTTTGATAAAGTACAGATTCGTGTTGGTGAAGTATTAAAATGCGAGCCGGTTCCAAAGGCAAAGAAACTTTTAGTTTCACAGATTCGTATTGGAAATGAAGTACGACAGATTGTATCAGGTATTGCAAAATATTACAAACCGGAAGAAATGGTTGGAAAGAAAGTTGCAGTTATCACAAACTTAAAACCTTGTAAACTTTGTGGCGTAGAATCACAGGGAATGATTCTTGCAGCAGCAGATGATGATGGAAACCTTTCAGTAATGACATTAGACAAAGATATGCCTGCAGGAAGTGAAATCTGTTAAAATATAATAGAATAAGTTTACTGGTTGAGTTAAAGAAAATTATTCAAGTTGTTTGTTAGATTGCATTTAACGACAAAATAATATTTGTTGGAAAGTTTATTTAAGATGTATTTAAGAGGAGCAGGTTATGACAGTAAATAAATGGATTAAAAACAGAATATTTGCAATTGCCATTTTATTGTCAATTATTTTTAGCTCAGGCTATTCTTCTTATGCTGTCACAGTATTTGCAAATCAGAATGATTATGCTCATACAGAAAGTATTAAGCAGGAAGCAAAAAGAGTTAAAAGTGAATGTCTGTGTTCTGAAAAAAATGCACAAATACAGATTAAAAGAACTGTAGATGGAACTTCAAAAGAAGCAAAATCAAGAAACAGACATCAGCAACCGTTTATTTATGGAGCAATATTTTCACACAATTTATTTCCGGGAGGAGTTAGTGTAAAGAGTGTTGCAGGTTTATATACTTATAATAAACGGAAGAATTACAATATAGTTTATATACACAACCAGGATGGCAAAAAGAGAGTACTGACTATTACATAGATAAAATCTTTTGTAATAGGAGGTGTGTGTTATGGCAATGAATATAGTAGCTATTATTTTAGCTGTTGTATGTGTTGCAGCAGGAGTAGCCTGCTGGTGGACACAAAGACCTGGCGATGATGAATAATAAAGTAAATTAAAAGGGACCTTTGACGGAAATTATTAAATTAAAAAAATCAACGGACAGTTTGGTTTGAAATTTGGTAAAAGTATGTCAAAGGTCTTGTTTTTTCGTGCATTGAAACGCATTCGAAGTGTTGCAAGCAACTCTTTATTCGAGTATAATGAGTGAGGATATGTTACGGGAAAAAATGGATTTTATAATATGATGTTGGGGTCAAAAGCACCTGACTTTGATGCCTACAGATTTTTTAGAGTGACACTGCAAAAGATGATTGCAAAATTAAGATTATAAATTGAAGATAATCAACGAGTGGAGGAAGAATCATGATAATTGATACACACGCACATTATGATGACGAAGCATTTGATAAAGATAGAGAGAAGCTCTTAGATTCTATGCAAAACAGAGGAATTGAATATATTGTAAATGTGGGAGCAAGCATTGCATCATGCAAAACAACAGTTGGTCTTACAAGAAGATTCCCTAATGTATATGGGGCGCTTGGAGTTCATCCTGACGAGGTTGCAAGTCTGACAGATGAGGATTTTGACTGGTTGAAACACGCAATTTATAAACCTAAGATTGTTGCAGTGGGAGAAATAGGACTGGATTATCATTGGAATGATAACAGAGATGAACAGATTGCCTGGTTTGAAAAGCAGATGGAACTTGCAAGAGAAGCAGAGCTTCCAATAATTGTTCATAGCAGAGAGGCAGCTAAAGATACTTTAGATGTTATGAAAGCTTCGAAGGCAGAAGAAATCGGAGGGATCGTTCATTGCTTTTCATATGAAAAAGAAATGGCACGTGAATACATTGATATGGGATTCTATTTAGGAATCGGAGGCGTAATAACATTTAAGAATGCGAGAAAATTACGTGAAGTAGTTGAATATGCTCCAATGGAAAATTTAGTGTTAGAAACAGACTGCCCATATTTATCACCTGAACCAAACAGAGGCAAGAGAAATTCATCATTAAATATTCCGTATATTGTTAGTGCAATTTCTGAAATAAAGGGAATAACTCCTGACGAAGTTGTAGAGATAACAAGCAATAATGCAAAGAAAATATATGGCATCGGATTAGATGATGTAGACAGATTAATATAGAAAATGAGGAAAAATAATGGCATATTTAGGAAGTCCGAAAGCAACATTAGAAGTAATAAATAAATATGGATTTGCATTTCAAAAGAGATTCGGACAAAATTTTTTAATTGATTCTAATATATTAGAAAATATTGTAAGTGCTGCAAATATTACAAAAGAAGATTTTGTATTAGAAATTGGTCCGGGAATAGGAACAATGACACAGTATTTGTGCGAAAATGCAAGAGAAGTAGTTGCAGTGGAAATTGATAAGTCACTTATTCCGATACTTCAGGATACTTTAAGCGAATATGATAACGTTGAAGTGATTAATGAAGACGTCTTAAAAGTGGATATTAAGAAATTAGCAGAAGAAAGAAATGACGGAAATCCAATTAAGGTTGTTGCAAATTTGCCTTATTATATAACAACTCCTATCATAATGGGATTGTTTGAAAGTGGAGTGCCAATTGACAGCATTACAATTATGGTTCAAAAGGAAGTGGCAGACAGAATGAAGACGGGTCCCGGTTCAAAGGATTATGGAGCTTTATCATTAGCCGTTCAGTATTATGCAACAGCAGATATAGTATTAAAGGTTCCGGCATCATGTTTTATGCCAAAGCCAAATGTAGATTCTGCAGTTATAAAACTTACAAGACACAAAGATACTCAGGTAAAAGTAAGCAATGAGAAACTAATGTTTAAGATTATACGTGCTTCATTTAATCAGAGACGTAAAACATTGGCTAACGGATTGAAAAACTCACCGGAATTAAATTTTACAAGAGAACAGGTTACAGAGGCACTTGTTTCAATGGGCAAATCAGAAAGCGTAAGAGGTGAAGCGTTTACGCTGGAAGAATTTGCAAAATTAACAGATATACTAAACAGTAAATAATAATGAAAAATCAAGTCAGGAATGATGTGAAGAACAGAGTTCTTGACTTATTTTGATATATAGAGGAGAAACAGGCGTATGAAACAATTGATATTAGGAATTTTGGCACATGTAGATGCAGGAAAAACTACATTGTCAGAGGCTTTGTTATATACAACAGGAAACATAAGAAAATTAGGAAGAGTTGACCATAAAGATGCATTTTTGGATACATATTCCCTTGAGCGTGAGCGCGGAATTACAATATTTTCAAAGCAGGCACAGCTAAAGTGGAAAAATGAAAATGAAGAAATAAACATGACTTTGCTTGATACTCCGGGGCATGTGGATTTTTCTGCGGAAATGGAAAGAACACTACAGGTTCTTGATTATGGAATCTTAGTTGTCAGCGGAAGTGATGGAGTTCAGGGGCATACAGAAACTTTGTGGAAACTTTTAAAAAGATACAACATCCCTACATTTATATTTGTTAATAAAATGGATTTAGCTGGTAGTGATAAAAATCATATAATGGAGAATTTGAAATCAAGACTAGATACAAATTGCGTAGATTTTTCTGATTATGAGAAGTCAGATGATAATTTTCTTGAAAATGTTGCAACATGTGATGAAAATGCCCTTGAAAATTATATGGATACAGGTGAAATATCAAATGAGGAAATAACTAATCTTATTGCAGAAAGAAAGGTATTTCCATGCTTTTTTGGTTCAGCTTTAAAGCTTGATGGCATTGAACTTTTATTAAATGCAATGGCTAATCTTACTAAGAATAAAAGTTATTCGGATGAATTTGGAGCAAGGGTATATAAAATATCAAGAGACAGTCAGGGAAACAGACTTACACATATGAAGGTTACAGGCGGAGTACTTAAAGTTAAAGATGTAATCAATGATGAAAAGGTTAATCAGATTAGAATTTATTCAGGAAGCAAATTTGAAACAAAAGACAGCGTAAAATCAGGCGAAGTGTGTGTAGTAACAGGGCTTGAAAACACAAGACCGGGACAGGGAATCGGAGATCAGGAAGGTGAGAGTATTCCTGTATTAGAACCTGTTTTGACTTACCAGATTATTTTGCCTGAAGGATGCGATGCTCATAATACATTTAACAAATTAAAGCAGTTAGAAGAGGAAGACCCGCAGCTTGATATTGTGTGGAATGAAAATTTGAAAGAAATTCATGCAAGACTTATGGGAGATGTTCAGATTGAAATTTTACAGAGTCTTATAAAGGAAAGATTTGATATAGATGTGACATTTGGACAGGGTAGCATTGTGTATAAGGAAACCATTAAAAATAAGGTGGAAGGAATAGGACATTTTGAACCGCTTAGACATTATGCGGAAGTACATTTGCTTCTTGAGCCGGGAGAACCGGGTAGTGGTATGGTGTTTGAAACTGCATGTAAGGAAGATGATTTGGACAAAAACTGGCAAAGATTAATACTTACGCATTTGTATGAAAAGCAGCATATTGGTGTTCTTACAGGTTCGCACATTACAGATATGAAGATAACACTTATTGGCGGTAGAGCGCATGCAAAACATACTGAAGGTGGAGATTTCAGACAGGCAACTTATAGGGCAGTGCGAAATGGTCTGAAACAGGCAGAAAGTGTTTTGCTTGAGCCATATTATGAATTTACATTGGAAGTGCCTACGGAAAATGTGGGCAGGGCGATGAATGACATAAGCCAGATGAAAGGGGAATTTGAGACACCGAAGACAAATGATGAGGTTACGGAGATTACAGGGTATGCACCTGTATCAACTATGAGCGGATACATTACAACCGTAAATACTTATACAAGAGGGCGTGGAAGGTTGTATTGCAAATTAGCAGGATATATGCCTTGTCACAATGCGTCGGAAGTCATTATGGATATTAATTACGACAGTGAGCGAGATGTGGAAAATCCAACAGGTTCAGTATTTTGTGCTCATGGTGCAGGATTTAATGTTGAATGGGATAAAGTAAAGGATTATGCACATGTAACAACTGATAACTTAAAAGATAATGATTATGAAGAACCGGAAAAATTTGTACCGGTAAAACAGCCTGAACCAGGGAAAAAGTGGCAAATGGGTGCAAGTTATGCAGAGGACAAAGAATTACAGGCGATATTTGAAAAACAGTTTGGTCCGGTTAAAAGACGTTTGGCAAATGAATCAGGATTTGGTTATACAGATAATCAGGGAAGTGGAAAGAAAACACAGAAGAAATATGTTTATAAGGAAAATAAAAATAAAAAAAATGAGAAAAAATATTTGCTTGTCGATGGCTACAATGTAATATTTGCATGGAAAGAATTAAATGAACTTGCACAGGTCAATCTGGATGGGGCAAGACTTAAACTTATGGATATTATGAGTAATTATCAGGGATACAAGCAATGTGAGTTAATACTTGTATTTGATGCATATAAAGTTAAGGGCAACATAGGAGAGGTTTCAAAATACAACAATATAAATGTTGTCTATACAAAAGAAGCGGAAACTGCAGATACGTATATTGAAAAAGTAACCAATGAAATCGGGAAAAAATATCAGGTTACGGTTGCAACCTCAGACAGACTTGAGCAAATGATTGTGTTGAGCAGAGGAGCAGTTCGTATGTCATCAAATGAATTACTTCAGGATGTTATGGCTGTGCATGAAGCAGGCTTAAGACAATACAAATCATCTCAGAAGATAGAAAAGAATTATTTGGATGAATTGATTAATAAATAATCATATTTTAATCGCTAACTGCATATATTTGTATAAAGTCAAATATCGAATTGAATAATTCGGAAAAGAGTAAATGACGAATATAATTAATTGGATGAAAACGAGTTTTGCAAATATGTACGAAATACTAAAAAGAAATATAAAAATTGAAGCAGTTATGGCATTTCTTTTGCTGATGTCGATTACTATGATTGCCTGTAATATGGAAAAAATCGTGGAAAGCGATAATAAAGAAACTAAGAAACAAGAGCATAAACCATTTAGTGGTTACACAATAGTTATTGACCCGGGGCATGGAGGAATTGACCCCGGGAAAATAGGTATAAATGATGCACTTGAAAAAAATATTAACCTATCCATAAGCCTGTACATAGAAGAAATTTTAAAAAATACAGGAGCAAAGGTTGTGCTTACAAGGGAAAGTGATACCGGACTTTATCAGGAATCGGATGGAAATAAAAAAAGGGCCGATATGGAAAACCGCTGTGAAATAATAAATAAAGAGTATTTGAAAAATGAAAAAACAATAGTTGTAAGCGTTCATCAAAATAGTTTTACTTCGGAAAATGTAAAAGGAGCGCAGGTATTTTATTATCGAAATTCTGCAGGTGGTACGGAACTGGCGAAAATAATGCAGGCAATATTAAACGATAATATAAATATAAACAATAAAAAAGAAATTAAGGAAAACACAAGTTATTATATGCTGTTACATACAAAATGCCCTACAATAATCGTGGAATGTGGATTCTTAAGCAATTGGGACGATGCAAATAATTTGTCGTCAGACGATTATCAAAAAAGAATGGCAGGTCTGATATGTAAAGGAATCGAAGAATATTTGAAGAAATAAATTGAAAAATGTTAAAAAAGTTGCAGGCAAAAATAAAATGAAATTAAAAAAAGGAAAAAATTTAAAAAAGCCAAAAACATTTATAGCAAAAATTACAATTGTCATAGGGTGCATTTTGCTTGGAACAGCAGGCACCCTGACAATTAAAAATACTATGGAAAATCGAAATGCAGGTATATCTTCCGAAAAAATAATCAACTATATGGAAAACAAAAATAATGAATCTGGATATTGCGATAATAAATCTAATCTGACAGATAGTTACTCTGAATCTGATAAATTCATAGAATTTTCAGGTGAAAAATATGTAGGAATATTAATTATTCCGTCTCTAAAAATCAAACTCCCAATAAATGAAAAATGGTCATATGAACAGTTAAAGAAAACTCCGTGCGTATATAGTGGAAGTGTGGGCAACGCAGGATTTGTTTTAGCTGCACACAATTATTCAACGCATTTTGGAAAAATAAAATATTTGCGAAAAGGCGATGAAATTATATATAAATCCGCAAACGACTCCACGTTTTCCTATAAAGTAGAAATTGTGGAAAATTTATTGCCCACACAGGTCGAAAGAGTAATAAGTACAGAATATGATTTGACCTTGTTCACATGTACATTTAATGGACAGGCAAGAGTTGTTGTGAGATGTAAAGATGTAAATATTATAAAATAAGATGTCGGATTCAAAAGCCCCCACGACTTTGATGCCTACGGATTGTTCCGTGCTAGGCATTCCATCTCATAATCCCCATTCGCAAAAATCCCACTTTATGGAATTAAATTTGGAATATTTGGCAATAATGCTTCATATGATAACAAGCAGAGAAAAACAAGACAAAATCTAATTGAAAATACAATTGCCAAATATAAAAGTGGGAGAGATATGATCATGAAAAAAATAATCCGAAAAAGTAAAAAAATAATAGCAGTAGTAAGCATGTGTTTAATATGTGCTACGACATTTGCAGGCGAAGCAGTTATGCTAAATGCAGATGTGAATAACAGTCAGAAAACCGAGTCTATAGTAAATTTTGCGGCAAATGATATTCCTGTGCCGGACGCTACGATAGTATCAACTGACAAAGTATTTCCGTACAATCGACTTCAGGTCAAAGATATAGATGGAAATGCAAAAATTGTTGAGGCAGGAGAAGGAGTCAGAGCTTATCAGGACGTAAGTCGCGAAAGTATGAAGGGTGATGTATGGAATGGGACATGGAATGGAGCGATAAAAGGAATATACGCTTCATTTAGTAATAAATACAATGGGATAGCGATTCAATGTAAAGGTTCTAATCCTAATGCAAATAATTATAAGACAGATACGAACGCCGGGTGGAAAAATAAAGATTTGGATTTAGAAACAACTACAATGAATTTTAAAGTCAAATATTTTGAGGTTGGAACATACGATGGAAAGCCGGTAGGAGCTTATGCAAATATAAAAGTTACACCATTTAAAAACAGAACTTCAAAAAATGCAACAACTACAGGAAATGTAGGAGAAGGATGGAATTGGGGTAAAAATAATTATGGACCATATTCATATTATCCGACAATTCAAATAAGTAAATCGCTATATAGTGGCTGGGTATGGCAGAATGTAAAAGAATTTCATGTTGATTTGGAGTTTTATTATTTAAACACAGATGGAACATTTGGAAACAAAATTGTTCTAAATGACATAGGAACAGTTGACAGTCCGGTTGCTGATTATTACACAATAAATTCTCTTAATCCGGCTGATGTTCAGGAAGGGGAAAATCCGGCAGCATATTATGGACCGGAATATGTAGTGCCACAAAATCCGCAGAATGTAAAAGCATATGTTTATTCAGGAAAATTTTCAAATACCATTCCATGGAGCAGTAATATTGTAGGAATGTATAAAGACAGCGGAAACAGATTTGGAACACAGTACGGTTATAATGGTGGTACAAATGTGTGGAGCGGAGATATTTATGACAGCACATTTGGAGTGCCTGATAACTGGCTTCAGAATTCAGTTACAATCATGCCACAGACAACTTCTAAAGCTTTCAGCTTTACATTGGGAAATTTTATGAGGTATCCGGACAACGGAGGAGTTCCAAGAACAAATCAGGTGTGGGCATCATTTAGCACGACACCTCTTGGAAGTAAAATTGACAGACCGTTAATAGATTTAAATATATATAAAAAATGGAAAGGAACGGAGAAGATTCCGGATTCCATAGAAGTAGAAATCTATCGAACAATCAAATATAAAAATTCCACAGAAGAAAAAACAGAATATTTTAACACAGTTACAGTTAAAAAAGAAAACGGATGGAAAGAATCCGTAGAAGGGCTGCTTACAAGAGATACAATAGGAAATCAGTTTACCTATAGTGTAAAAGAAATTAGTGTTGCGGGATTTACTTCAGAATTTACATCAAAAACAAATCAGGCTACTGCAACAAAAAATGCAAGCACAACTTATACAATAACAAACACAAAAATATATGAATTGCCGGATGCCGGTGGCGCAGGAAGTGAACCGTTTGTAAAAATCGGCCTAATAATTATGTTGTGTGTCGTAAGTGTTTTAGTTGGTTATTTGCAGAAAATAAAATAAAATTTTCTAATAGAATGATGGAAAGTAAGAATAGAATATATGAAAACTTTCTAAAGCAAAAAGTATGTACCACATTTGAATTTATAAAAAACAAATGTGATTACAAATAAATAAAAAAGGAGCATTAAATGAAAAAAGTATCAAAACTTTTAGCAGTTGTAATGGCATTTTCTATTATGGTTGCATTAAATGTAGCTGTATTTGCCACAACAACAAAGACAGACGGTACAAAAGCTAATGTTGTAAATGGAGGAGAAACAGTAAAGATAAATGTTTTAACAGGAAATGAAAATGATGTGTTAAATGCATATAAAGTAGTTGAAACCATTTATGACAAAGATACAAATACAATAAACCGAAATTTTACGGCGACATTTGAACAGTTTACGGCTGCAAATACAGAATACAAAACAATGACAGTAGATGATTACGTTAAACTAAACGAAACAAAATTAAAAGAAGTGTTAGGAAAATTTGCTTCTTATGTAAGAACAAATAGTGTTAACCCTGAATATGTATCTACAAACATTTCAAATGAAGAAAAAGCTGAATTTGAAGCTGTAGCAATGGGGCAGTACATTATTGTTGGAAGTGGAAACACAAACGGGGCATACATTTATCAGGCTGTTACAGCAGAGGTTGAGCCATTTGTTGAAAATGATGAATATAAAATATATGAACAGTATTCGGTAAAAATGAAGGTAAGTAAGCCTACTGTAGAAAAAGATATTATAAATGGCACTGCGACTGATGGAAACAGACAGACAGCAAGTGTAGGGGATGTTATCACATATAAATTAAGTGCAGCAGTTCCCATTTATCCGGAAGGCGCAACAGATACTACATTATATTTAGGCGATGAACTCTCAGAAGGACTTACTTTAGATTTAAATTCTATTGTAGTTAAAGGTGAAAATGGAGAAAATTCAAAAAATTTAACAAGTGGTAATCAGTACACAATAAAAGAAGAAGGTCAGAAATTTTATGTAGATTTAAACTACGGAAAAATTAAAACGTATACAACTGTGACAGTAGAATACAAAGCAACATTAAATGAAAAAGCTAAAGTCGGAACAGCAGTTGGAAATGAAAATATTGTAGAGTACGTTTACAAAAATTCTCCATTTGATGGAACAACATATAATTCTGAAGATTCTGACAGACCAACACCGGACACCCCGGGATTTGGAGATGATGATGACAAAGAAATTGTTTATACATTTGGCGTAGCCATCGAAAAGATTGATAAAGATAATAATGCAGTAAAACTAAAAAATGCAAAATTTAAATTATATGACAATAAAGAATGCACAGGTAATGCAATAAAAGAAGTGACGACAAATGAAAGTGGAATTGCTTCATTTGAAGGATTAAAAGCCGGAAAATATTATTTGGTAGAAACTATGGCTCCAACAGGTTACAAAAAATTATTAGAGCCAATCGAAATTGTAGTAAATGCTGCCAGCGGGATTTACACAATTACAGCAGATAAAACAGAAATTACAACTGATGTAGAAAAAGAAAATGGATACAAAAAAGTTACAGTTGAAAATAAAAAAGGAGCAACACTTCCAACAGCAGGTGGAATGGGAACAGCATTATTTGTAACAGGTGGATTAATAATTATGTTAGGTGCTGCGACAGGTGTTTATGTAATTAGAAGAAAAACAGTTAAAGAAAGATGATAAACTGTTTCCCAAAATATATTTTTTAAATTTCATATGAAAAATTTTGAACTATAGAATATTAAAAATGAACCTAAGACAAATGCTGGGGCAAAGGTTAAAGCTAAATCTTTCATATGAAGATTATAGGCTTGTATCGGTTCGAATTCTCTATAAGCTTAACTATAAAGCTAATCTTGCATATGAAGATTAAAGCCTTTAACTTTTGACTCCCAAATAAACTAAAAATGGCAATAGGGAGATAGTTATGAAAAGAAAAACGACAACGATAGTATTAGTTATAATTTTTTTGATAGGTTTCTCCGTGTTACTATATCCGGTAGTTAGTAGTTATGTAAACCAAATGGATGCAACAAAAGCGACTGAACAATATGATGAGCTAATGAAAAAAATGGAGAATAAAAAGTCAGAAAGTATATTAAATGAGGCTAATTTATATAATGAAAATCTGACAAAAGATAATGTGGAATATAAAAACCAAGAAGAAAATAAATATGCCGACATTTTAAATGTAGACGATTCAGGAAGCATGGGTTATATTTCCGTACCAAAGATTAAGGTGAAAATTCCAATAAAGCATGGGACTACAGATGAAGTACTAAGTAAATATGTAGGGCATTTGGAAAGTTCATCTTTACCTGTAGGAGGAGAAAGTACACACGCTGTACTTGTAGCTCACAGAGGGTTGCCAAATGCAAAATTATTTACTGATTTGGATAAAATGGAAATTGGTGACAAATTTCAAATTACAGTATTAAATAAAAAATTATTTTATCAGGTGGAAGAAATTTCAGTAGTAAAACCTGAAGACATTTCAAAATTAAGTATTGAAAAAGATAAAGATTATGTGACTCTGGTTACATGTACGCCATATGCTGTTAATACACACAGACTATTGGTAAAAGGGATACGAATAGACGAAGATAAAGCAGAAAAATTAGACAATGAACAAAAAGTAAATCCGTGGAAAGTAGTAATAATAGCACTGGATTTGGTGTTGATTATAATGACATTATTTGTAATAACATTTGCAGTGTGCGTAAATAAAGGAAAGAGGGTGTATGAATATGAGAGAGAAAGCAATAAAAAACACAATAATTTGTGCGTATAAAAATTTAAAATCTAAAGCATATAAGAAAATTGTAATGGCATTAATGATATTTATGGCTGCTATACAGGTTGGAATTATATCAAATAATAAAATAAAAGCAGCTCAGACTGAAAACAATCAGTATGAAATAAACATTGCTCTTAAAAATGAAAATGTCATATTTGCAGATAGAGAAGTTAGAATTTATAAAATTGCAGACAAAAATGAAAAAGACGAATATGTTCTTTTAAGGGCATTTGCTAAATATCCGATTGAAGTAAATGACATAAAAAATAATTCCGACCTGAGCAAAATTGCAAATACTATTTCAGGTTATATTAGTTTAGATGGAATATCGGCAGATTATGTAGGAACAACAAATGAACAGGGAAAAATGAAATATGAAAAAGCAAAAGATGGTATGTATTTAATGCTTATTGATGCTTGTGTGGAACAGGATAAAATGTATGAATTCGTTCCGCAGATAATTGCAATTCCATATATAAATGACAATAATGAATTACAACAAAGCATAGATGTGGAACCTAAAAGCATATCAAAAAACATAGAAAGCAAAGAACAGGAAAGTAAAAAAGATGAGCGTAAAAGAAAAAACAAAGGAAATACATCTGAAAAGCAAAGCAAAGAAAATGATCAAACAACAACAGCTAAATATGACAACAAACTTCCACAAACAGGTCAGGACAGAGCTATAGCAGTCATATTGGCAACAGTTGGGTTAGTAATGATTGCAGGGGGAGTGGTGGTTATTAAAAGGAATAGGTGAAATTTGTGCACGGTCGAAAAAGGTCGAAAACTTTCACTTTACATTTTGCGACAAATAAGATAAAATCGTTTCAAAACAAAATGTAATGGGTGAGAAAAACTGAATGTATTAGGGGAAATTTGAATAATAATGTATGGTTTAGCATCACTTTTTACAAAGTGGTGCTTTTTTTATTCGATTAACCGATATGATAAATTTTATTCATTCTACATTTAAAATCAAACAAAAGGAGAAGGACATGAAAAAAATAACACAAAAATTAATTGCAATAATGCTGGTAATGACAATTGTTGCGGGAGGAATAAGTAAAGAGGCATTCGCAGATACAGGAGTAATCAGGTGCAATGATAAGTATTTTGATACTTTAAAAGAAGCTGTAAATGAGGCTTTAAGTACAAATGATGGTGACGGTGTAGTAACTATATTACAGGACATTGAGGCAAATGAATTTATACAGATAAATGAAAATCAAAAATTAACAATTGAAGGACAAGAACATGTAACAATAAATGTTAAGGAAACATCTAGATTTATAGATATAAAAAAAGGTGGAGTGTTAAACTTAAAAAATATAGATATTGACGGAACAGATATAAAAGCTGAATATGGTAAAACACCTTTTTATGTAAGAGGGGAAATAAACCTCAATAATGCAACAATTAAAAATTTTAGTTCAAACAGCTCGACAATAATTCTTAATTCGGCAAAGCTAAACATGGATAATGCATCCGAAATTTCAGAAAACAGCAACATAACATGGGGAGGATATGGAGGTGCTATAAGCATTGAGGGATCATCACATGTAAAAGGCGGAGTAGTAAGAAACAACTGGGGAAGTTATTATGGAGGAGGACTGTATGCATCAGGAACGGCATACATAGAAGGAACAACTTTCATAAACAATGGCTGTAAATGGTACGGTGGAGCTGTTGCCTGTGGTTTAGTTGGTGGAGGCATAGTCTATATGAAAGACTGTCTGTTTGACGGAAATTATGCAAATTGGAATGGAAATGCTATTTATTTAAATAATTCAGGTAACTGTTCAATTTATAACACGGAAGTAAAAAACGTAAACAAAAGTGTCAGCGGAGCGGTTACAATTACGGGAGGAAGAACAACAGTAGCCGGATTAAATGTAAATAATAACTCGGTAAATAATGGAAATGTATATATTGCCGGAAACAATGTCAGTTTCTTAAAGCCCGGAACATATAATACTGAATTTGGAAAAATAGAAACAAATAAAAATATAATAGAAAACAATAAGGCAAACAGAGGCGGAGGAATTTATGTACAGGGAAATTCTAACGTAAATATTGAGCAATGTGAAATAAAAAATAATACATCCAATAGAGGTGGGGCAATCTATAATGATGGAAATGTTGTTATGGATGATGTCGAAATTAGTGGAAATGTTGCAAATGATAAAAATGGTAAAATAAATATGGGAAATGCCATTTTACAAAATGGTACATTGGAATTAAAGGAAAATGTTCAGATAAATGGAAATATACATTTAATTAAGGATAAATATATAACTATTGATAAAGAATTACTTTATCACATGGATAAACAAAGTGCGTTAAACATAACAACAGATGAAAAAAATGAAAATGAATTTAGAAAAGTAGCTGAATTTACAAATGTATTGGGCGAAAGTCTGGCATATAAGCTTGTTTCCGATGAGGGAATAAAACTGGAAAACACAAGTAACTTAGTTGCTGATTCTAAGTTGGTAGCTATAAATAATGAAATAGGAATAGCAACAAAAGTATATAAAAAGGAAGTAGTATGTAAAGACGAAAAGGGAGAAAACATACAGGGAATGGAACTTGCCCTATATAAAGATGATGATAGTAATAAATATTTAGGAACTACAGAAGCAAGTGACGAAAACGGAAAAATCGTTATAGACAATCTTGTTGCAGGAAAATATAAATTAAAACAGAAAACAGTTCCAGACAAATATGAGCAGGATAACTCAAAAACAGTAAATTTTGAAGTGGGAGAAGAAAACGTAGAGCAGATAGAATTTTCTGCTAATTATAAAGATGAAGCACCTACTGCAGTAATTACATTTGAACATAAAAAGATTCATATAGCACAAAAATATACATTTAGTGCCGATAAGTCTATGGATGATAGGGGAATTGTAAAATATTCATGGGATTTTGGAGATGGAACACAAAAAACGGGGAAAACAGTAAAGCATGAATATCTTCAGCCAGGTGATTACATAGTATTGTTGACAGTAACCGATACAAAAGGACAGACTAATACAAAAAAATTAAAAATAACAGCGGATGGAACGGCAGAGGGAATGTATCAGTTAGGATTAACTGTTACGGATACAAATACAGAAGCACCTATAGGTAATGCTGAGGTTTATATTGTAAATAGTAAAAACGAAATAATCAGTTCAGGAAAAACAGCTAATAATGGAAAGTATAATTACTATTTAAAAGGAAATGAGAGTTATTCAATTGTTGCTTATGCAAACGGATATTATAGCAGGGCGACAAGCCTTAATATGGGTGAAACATCAAAGAAAATAAATCTGTATTTAAGTTCTAAAGACACAATACAGGCAGATGTAAGTTATAAAGAAATGTCGTATAGTGAAATAGTAGAAGCAGGAATTGATACAGATAGTGATGAAAACAAAAAAATATTTAAATATTCAACTAAATTGGTATTTAACAAAATGACTTTTCCTGTTAATTTCTATGTAAATGAAAAAGGAGATATTGTTAAAAATGAAAATAAAGGTGGAGGTGAAGCTGCTTCATCAAGAGAAGAAAATTTTTATATAGAACCAATAAAGGCAGACGGAAATGGTACAGTATATTATTTAGTTGTAGATGGAACGACTAAGTGGTTGAAGGATATGTTTGACGTTCAGGTACTGGTTGTTAATAATTCTAAATGTGAATATGTAGATAATTGCAATGCAAAAATTAATTTACCGGAAGGACTTTCATTAGCAGCAATGGCTGCAGGTGAAGATAATAGCGAAAAGAAAGAGATTGGAAAAATTGAAAGTGGAGAAAACAAAGCTGTAAACTGGTATGTACGAGGGGACAAAGACGGAGAATACAAAATAAGTGTAACAGTTGAAGGTGAAATGAAAGATGATAAAGGAGAAGTAGAACCATATCAATTTAGATATGATTATGCCTGTAGGGAAAGTTTGTGGGTAATAGCAGGAAGCTCATTAAAGCTTGATGTGTATGTAAATAAATATACATATACAGGAGATTTGTACACAATAACATATACATATACAAATACATCTAACAAAACAATTAACGGAATGCAGTTATATTTTGACAGCGAAAAGCAGTATTCAAATGATGGGAGAGTGTTTGTCGATTGTGCAAAAAATACCTATAAGAAGGTAGATGAGTTAGCACCGGGTGAAAAAATTACAATAAAATATACAACTCAGATACAGTTTAAGGACAAAAATGGAGATGAAGCATATTACGAACTTATAAGCATGATTATGAAAACTTTGCCGGGAAGTAATGCATCAATACCATATGAAGTGCATGTGAAACTAAATCCAATTCAATTAAAAGGATATGTTGATAAAACAAATGGTGTTAATGCAAATGATGGAGATCCTGTAGATTTGCTTACAGGAGAGTTTAATTACACATACACTGATTTAGAGAGTGTTGCAAAGTATAGCATTCCGGTAAAAAGATATTATAACTCAGGAAATTTTAATACAAATACAGGTTTTGGAAATGGCTGGAGTAACGAATATGATTACAGGGCAGTATATGAAGATAACTGCGTAATTATTTATATACCTACAGGCGGACAAATTGTATTTAAGGATGATGGAACAGGTGAGTATACATGCCAGACAGATAATCAGAAGGAACTTATAAAAAATGAAGATATATATTTTTATAAAGAAAAAGGAAAAGAATATCAGTTTGACAAAGAAGGAAAATTAATAAAAATTACCGAAGAAGATGGATGGGTTACTAATTTCAGTTATGATAACAATAAATTGACTCAGATAAAAAGTAATGCGGGAATTTTAAAATACAGTTGGGAAGGAAATTATATTGTTAATGCATCTATAAATGGAATAGAAGTTAAATACGAATACAAATCAGGAAATCTTGTGAAGGTAACGAATGCAGATGGTGACAGTTGCGCATATGAATACAATGAGAATAACAACTTAACATTAATGACTGATTATGAAGGAAACGAATATGTAAAAAATGAATATGACAGCATAGGAAGAGTTATAAAACAAAAGGTTGCTGATTCCGGAGAATATACATTTACATATGACGATGAAAAAAGAGAAAACAGTTGTAAAAGTGAGAGTGGAAATGTTCACACAATAAAGTATAATGAGGATTTTTACATAATAGAAGATGTAGAACAGGATACAACAACATATGAATATAATGCTTTTGGACAATTAGTTGAAAAAACAGATAGTTATGGAACAACAACATATTCATATGATATTTATGGAAATGTTACTAATATTGTATATCCTGATAATACATCAGAATCATATAAGTATAATTCCAAAGGTAAAGTCATAACTTACAGAAATGCAATAGATTCAGTAACAAATTATGAATATAATACCAGAGGAAATCTTATAAAGGAAACTGATGGATTAGGGAATAGTGTAACTTATACATACGATTCATTTGGAAATGTAATAAGAGAAAAAAGTGGACAGGGAAATGTAATAAGCTATTCATACACAGACTCATTTCAAAGGGCAGCAGTAAGTGATGGAAGCAAAAATACAATAAAGTATAAGTATGACAAACTTGGAAGAAAAACTGAGGAAACTAACGGAAATGGAGAAAAAACAAAGTTTACTTATTCTTTAGCAGGAAAGCTTTTAAAAGAAACAGATGCATTAGGTAATGAAACAACATATGAAGTAGATAAAAATGGATATACTATTTCACAGACAGACAAAAATGGAAACAAAACATTAAATACCTATAATAAGCAGGGAAAGAAGACAGAAAAAACAAATGCTTTAGGCGTAAAGAGTAAATATACTTATGATATAGCAGGAAATCTTACGAAGATAACTGACGGTTTGGGATATGAGACGACATATACATATGATAAATATGGAAATGTAATATCAAAAACAGATGCATCCGGAAATTCATGGAATTATAAATATGATTTCAAAGGAAATCTGGTAGAAACCAAAGACCCATATAAGAAAAACAAACAATATAAGTATGATTCTAAGGGACAGGTAATTGAAGAGACAGACGAAAATGGAGGAAAAATAACATACACTTATAATGCTCTTGGAATGGTTACAAAGCAGACGGACCCATTGGGAAATAGTGTCAGATATGAATATGACGGTAACTTAAACCTTATTAAAGAAACAGATAAAAATGGAAATGCGACAGAATATGTTTATGACAAGGAAAACAGACTTGTTGAAAAGAAAACATTATATGGTAATACAACATATAATTATGATAAGGATGGCAACTTAATAAGGATTACAGAGCCTGAAAACAGAAAGACAGAATATGAATACGATAGATATGGACAGGTTATTTTAATAACTGATGCTCAGAAAGAAAAGACACAATATACATACGATGCTATCGGGAACATAACACAAATTATAAACCCTGATGGAACAGCCATAAGTTATAAGTATGATAAAAATAGTAATGTTATACAAATAACAGACGAAAAAGGTAACGTTGAACAGTATGAATACAACGCAGAAAATAAAATAAGTAAATATGTTGATAAAGAAGGAAACATAACAACTTATAAATATGACGAAAATGGAAATCAGATTGAAGTTAACGAAAAACAGGATTTAGTCATAACAAAGAAATATAATGAAAATAATCTTTTGTCAGAAGAAACAGATGCAATAGGAACAAAGAAATATGTATATGATAAGCTTGGAAGAATTGTGGAAACAATATCAGGTGAAGGATACATTACATCATATAGATATGACGGTGTTGGAAACATCATAGAAAAAACAGATGAAAATAATAAGATTACAAATTATACATATGACCTAAATAATCGTCTGATTAAGATTACAAATCCTGAAGGAGAAATAACAGAATACAGTTATGACGCAAATGGAAATGTAATAAGCGAGAAAGATGCCAAAGGAAATATTACATTATATGAATATGATGAAAATAACAATCCTGTAAAGAAAACAGATGCAAATGGAAATGTGTCTGTATGGAGTTATGATGCAAATGGTAACGTAACAGAATATAAAAATCCTCAGGGTGTAAAACAAGCATATGAATATGATGGCAATGGAAACATTGTAAAAATAACAGATGGTCGAAATAATACTGTTACAATGGAATATGATTCGATGAATCGTATGACAAAGAAAGTTTCGGCAAATAATGTCATAACACAGTACTCATATGACGAAAGTGGAAATCTGCAAACAGAGACAGATGGAAATGGAAATGTCACAACATATAAGTATGACAAAGAAGGAAACTGCACAGAAAAAATAAAGACAGGAAGCAGTGAAAAGTATACATATGACAAAGAAGGAAGACTTACATCAATAACATATTCTGATAATAGTATGGAAAAATTTGAATATGATGTACACGGAAATAAAACATCATATACAGATAAAAAAGGCAATACTATGACGTATATTTATAATAAAGATGACAGAATGACAAAAACTGTTGATGCAAATGGAATAAGTACGGAGTATGAATATGATGGAGTTGGAAATCTTACAAAAAAGACGCTTCACAGAAAAAAGGGAAATAGCAAGGCGGATGAAGTAACAACATATTCATATGATGGAAATAATAACCTTATATGTAAAACAGATGCCTTGGGCAAAAAGGAAAGTTATGAATATGACTTAAATGGAAACCTTGTAACGGTAAAAAATAACAGTGGAAAAGTCGTAACATCATACAGTTATGATGCCGTTAATAACTGTACTAAAAAAACAGTAGACGGAAAGACCACAACATATGAATATAATAAAAACGACTATCAGACAGCAATGTCAACGGCTAGTGGAACAATATCATATGTAAGGGATGAACTTGACAGAATAATAGAAACAAACTACGAAAATGGGAAAACAGTAAAGTACAGTTATGATAATGAAGGAAACAAGACAGGAATTACATATACTGACGGCAAATATGTAAGCTACGCATATGATGGAAATAAAAATGTAACGGAAGTTACAGACGGCGATAAAAAGACCACATACACATATGATAGTGATAATAACAGAATAACAAAAACAGAAGGAAAAGAGACACAGGAAAGCACATATGACATATATGGAAATGTGCTTACAGTAAGCAGAAAAGAAAACGGAACTTCGAAGCTAATAGAATCATATGAATATGACTTAAACGGAAATGTAACAAAACATTATGAAAGTGGAATAATAAACGGCAAAAAGAAGACCACAACATATGAATATGACAGCCTCAACAGACTTGTGTCGGAAAAAGGAGACAAGACAGTAACATACACATATGATGATGTGGGAAATCTTCTAAAGGAGACAATAGGAAAAAAGTCCACAACATACACTTACAATAATTTAAATCAGCAGATTACAAAAAAGGGAAGCTCAGTATTTAGCATAAAACGTTCAAACAAATACAGCGAAAACGGAACGGCGAAAAGAACGGTAAATCCTGAAAAAGAAATAAAAACTTATGAGATTAGTTCGCTTATGGATGGAACCGTAAGTGAAATAAAAAAAGGAATTTCGGAAAAGACGGCATACACATATGACGGCCTTGGAAACAGAACAAGAGAAACAATTACAACAGGACTAATCAAAAAGAAGAAAAAGGAAAAAGAGTATGTGTGGGACTACACGGAAAAATATCCCGTACTGCTTGAAGAAAAGGAATCAGATGGTACAATTGTAAGGTACACATATGCAGGAAACAGGGAAAGGGTAAATGCAGATGTAGCGGCAAAAGGCGACAATGCCAAAACACAGATTTACAGCCTGTACACGGACAGACTCGGAAGCACAAGATGGGCACTGGATGAAAATGCAGAGGTTGCAGCGAAAACAGAGTATGATGCATGGGGAAAGCCGGAAACAGAAACGGTAAGCAGTAAACTTAACGGAATAAACATTTCAAAAAGTTATACCGGATATGTTTATGATGAAACAACAGGCTACTGGAATGCGGGAGCAAGAATGTACAATTCCACAGACAGGGAATTTATACAGAAGGACCCTAAAGCAGGAAATGTATATGAAACCCTAACCCAGAACGGTTACATTTATTGTGGGGACAATCCACTGTATTACATAGATCCTGACGGATGTTCATATATAAGCACACTTGGAAATGCAGGAAGAACAGCTTTCAATGTTGTAAAGAGCGGAGTGGCAGGCGGACTTGGATTTTACACAAGGATATGTTGTGAAATAGATAACATGCCGACATGGGCAAAGGCAGCGGTTGGAACAACAGGAATAATAATTGCAGGAGCAAGTGGAGTGGGAGCAGCCGCAATAGCGGAAGCAGTAATAGCGTCAGCAGGAATATCGGCTGTAACAGACGGAGCATTTTACACCGTTGCATCACTTAGAAACGAAAGTTTTAGCAGGTCAGAATTAAAGGACACGGTCATAAACGGAGCAGCAAACGGCTACATGTTTGCAGGAGCAGGGCTTGGAGTGGCAGGAATACAAAATGCTGCAAAGAGTGGAAAACTAGCAGGGTTTATGGCAGATGAAGCAGGAAGTGTTTCGTATGAGGGTGGTAGAAAAACATCATACTATTACGACGGAGTACAGCAAGCATCGGAATATCTACAGAGTCAAGGAGTTCCAAGAGCATATAGAAAGCAGATATTGGAGTCTTTTGATGTAGAAACAATAAAACTTCAAACTGCTGGAGATAGTACATATGGTTTGAGATTTTATGGTGGAAATGCAAATGCAGAGGGAAGATATTTATTCGAGACATTTTCACCTTTAACAAATCGACAGAATTTGGCTTTGCCATATGAATGGAATAGTATGACGGGAATTCAACAGTTCCAAGTTAAAAGTGGAACGATTATGATTACAGGGAATGCTGCGGCTCAGAAGAATTTTGGCAGTCAATACATTGGTGGTGCTAATCAATGGTATATTAGTAATTTGGAGGAGTTAATAAGATGTCAATAGAAGAGAATTTTAATAAAAGAAATAGCGAATTGCAACAAAAAATAAAGTTGGAAATTGAAAAAGTTAAAATGGGACAAAGTAAGAAAAATATGGTTCAGTTGCAAACTATATTGACAGAACTTCAAAAGAGCAATATGCAAAAAAATGTTATTTTAAGTTATCCTCGGATTATAGTGGATTCATGGGATTATTCAGACCAGTTAGGTATGGAGTTGTTGGAACTGGAAGAATTGTATAGAAAAATATAACAGTTGTTCTTATTTATGGTGTACTTTGAAAAATGCGGCAACGGCAACAAGAGTAGTCGAAGTGATTGGAGACGGAGTAGTTGATTCTGCAATAAATATCAGTTTGTCTATTTTGAAGCATTGGATAGGGATATATCAAATGAAGAAGAGAAACAACCGGTATATTGTTTTTATGATGATGAAAATATGCAAAAAAGTAATGTAATGGATGCTTTGAATAAAGCAGTAAGGTTTTGTAGTGCATACAAAATAACGTAATCCTACAAGATTCAAAAGTAAATACTTGGACTTAATGATTGATGGTGAAAGAAGTAATTTGACCATTATGTGTGAGATAGAGGTGGGGTTATAGAAATACAAATGCAGTAATTGAAGAACTAAATGTCTTATAGTTTAATTTGCTGCAATGTATATGCAGATGGTTACTAAAAAATTTTACCATGGTTGATAAAGAAATCGAAATGGATTTAAGGTAGAAAAATCCATGAAGATTAATTTAGAGGCTTTATAACTTAAGTACATTTAAGTGCTGTCAAAATTAAAACTAAATATTGTCATTTTAAGACGAAGAACGCATTGTTTTCATAGTACTTGGTGTTGTGGAGACAATGCATTTTTCTTTATTGGAAATTTCCTAAACCATCAGCAATAGTGTATAATGGATAACATATCATAGACTGAACTGGTACATCTACTGTGGCAACAATTCCACCAGCTATGTGGATTCCTTAGGTCTGGCAGAGAAAAAAACTGTTTTCCCTTGCATTGGTGCCAATTTTAGAAAAGGTTGAAGATGTGGCAGATACAGTCCGTGTCACCAACAGGGTAAAAGTAGTTGTTCCTAAAGGAACAACAATTTATGAAGGTATAGCCATGCCACAAAATATATATGATAGTATTGGAAATGTAATAGGAATATTGCCTGGAGGTGGAAATCAAGTATATATTCCTACAGTAGAAGCGAGGTGGTTTCAATGATAAAATGTGAATGTAGAGAACGAATAGGAAGTTTGATTAATTCGTATCAATTATATGAAGAAATTAAAAGGTTTTTTGAAGAACAAGTAAAAAAGGTATATTTTCAGAAGTAGAGGTAGGAAAACCATATTGTAATGGATTTGAATGGAAAGCAGACAAAAGGTATAAGTGTAATTGTTGTGGATGTCTGTGGGAATTTAAATATCCTGATTTCCCAGCAAAAGGTTTTGTCCGCAAGTTTTCTGATGGAATATATCACCAAAAGGAGATAGGGAGAAATGAATATTAATGAACCATTCAGCAATCATTACTTAGCCAGCTAAATTGAAGAACTAAGTAACAATAATGCGATACAACAGAAGTTCTTTGAAAAATTAGTATAACGGAATTATTGCGTTTTACAAATAAATTTAAAACTGAATATTTAGTTCCAAAATTCTGACATTAACGCACTTCTTTTAAAATAAATTTTTGCTGCTAAATAGATGCGTTTTATGCGTATACGAAAAGTGAACTAAGTTGATGCTAAACTATATGATTTAACTAAAGTAAAATTGAAAACTTCTGGTAAACATTCAGTTGTTTAGTTTACAGCCTGTACACGGACAGACTCGGAAGCACAAGATGGGCACTGGATGAAAATGCAGAGGTTGCAGCGAAAACAGAGTATGATGCATGGGGAAAGCCGGAAACAGAAACGGTAAGCAGTAAACTTAACGGAATAAACATTTCAAAAAGTTATACCGGATATGTTTATGATGAAACAACAGGCTACTGGAATGCGGGAGCAAGAATGTACAATTCCACAGACAGGGAATTTATACAGAAGGACCCTAAAGCAGGAAATGTATATGAAACCCTAACCCAGAACGGTTACATTTATTGTGGGGACAATCCACTGTATTACATAGATCCTGACGGATGTTCATATATAAGCACACTTGGAAATGCAGGAAGAACAGCTTTCAATGTTGTAAAGAGCGGAGTGGCAGGCGGACTTGGATTTTACACAAGGATATGTTGTGAAATAGATAACATGCCGACATGGGCAAAGGCAGCGGTTGGAACAACAGGAATAATAATTGCAGGAGCAAGTGGAGTGGGAGCAGCCGCAATAGCGGAAGCAGTAATAGCGTCAGCAGGAATATCGGCTGTAACAGACGGAGCATTTTACACCGTTGCATCACTTAGAAACGAAAGTTTTAGCAGGTCAGAATTAAAGGACACGGTCATAAACGGAGCAGCAAACGGCTACATGTTTGGAGGAGCCGGAGTAGGAGTAGCCGGAATACGAAACGCAGCAAAGAGTGGAAAACTTGCAGGGTTTATGGCAGATGAAGCAGGAAGCGTGTCGTATGAGGGTGGTAGTGGAAGTAAACCATATACAAATAGTCGCCCATCTTATGGTAAAAATCAAGTAAATGAAGTTTGGGAGAATGCGAAAGACCCTATTACAGGAAAAGTTTATGACCCATCTGGCGTTGAAATTACATGGGATAAAACTAAACCGAGAAATGGTCAATGGGATATGGGGCATATTCCTGGTGAGAAATACTCTGAAATGCATCAATTATATATGGATGATGTGATTTCAAAAGATGAATTTTTAGAATGGTATCGTAATCCTAAAAATTACAGACCAGAATTACCTAGTACAAATAGAAGTCATAAATATGAGTGAGGAAATAAAAATGAATATTGAGAAAGCAGATTATGGGACAATTGTTAAATTTGGTACATTAAAAGATTTATATGAAAAAATAAAGTTAAAAGACGATAATGTATCTGATATCATTAATTGGGTAGATGATAGTGGAATGAGTATTCTTGAAAGAAGCTTAGTATCCAGAAAATTTGAAATATCAAAATTTTTACTTGATAACAATGCAAAAGTAAACATAGTGTCAAAAGAAGGGAATAATGAATTTCATTTTTTGGCTCCCAATATAAATTGTATCGAAGCAGTTGAAATCGGAAAATTATTGCTAAGTAAAGGTACTTCGGTAATGCAAAAAGATGTAAAGTATGGTAATACAGCCTTTTTCTCATTATGCATGGAAGCTTTTAAGGAACGTTCAGAGAGTACAATGAATTTTATTGAAGAATGTTTTGAACAAGTAACAGATGTTGATGAGAAAAACAAGAATGGATTTAGCATTCGCAAACTGATTATGGAAAGGGGAAGCGATGAACTAAAAAAAAGATTGGAGGAAAAATATGCATAGCACAATGAACTTAGGAGGTTCTGTTGTTTCAAAGAATATATTAGAAAAAAGAGGACGAGTAAAATGGTGTTTTAGAGAAGAGAGTGTAAATAATATTGATAATGGGTGGAGATTTCTTTCGGAAATAGATACAGATGAATTTTTGGCAGATTCAAAAAACATGGTCATCTGTGATTGGGGCACAATTTTTGAAATAGAGCCTGCAATTGCTCCAATTTTTGAATTACCAATTGGAACAGAATTGACCTTAGAGTATGATGGCTCACAAAAATATTTTGTAAATTCTGAAACCGGAGAGAAACTTATATTTTAATTAGGGTTATACTTTTGGACTTCCAATAACCTACAACTCTTGCACGTCTATTAATTAACCATCATGGCTGCTGCGAAGCAATTAAGAATCCATGATGTTAATTAATAGACACTAGCGAAATTTTGCGGAGTTGGGTATACGAAAGGACATTGCAAAATCAAGATAGAATATTTCGAAAGATACCTATCTGGATAAAAACTACGGGTGAAATAAAGAAACGAAAACATAATACAAATCGGTTTCAGGCACCGAAGTCAGTAAGAAAAAGAGTATGTGTGGGACTACACAGAAAAGTATCCCGTACTGCTTGAAGAAAAGGAATCAGATGGTACAATTGTAAGGTATACATATGCAGGAAACAGGGAAAGAGCATATGCGGATGTGACAAAAAACTTGAAAATACTAACAGATATGATAAAATATAAAAGTTCTTAATAAATACACTAAGAATCAAAAAAATTTTTTAATCGGTGCGTGGCTCAGTTTGGTAGAGCGCTGCGTTCGGGACGCAGAGGTCGCAGGTTCGAATCCTGTCGCACCGATTTTTTAGTGCAAAAAAACAATATTTTATTATTGATATAAAAGCTGTAGTCTATATGAAAAAGCAAATTTTGCATTAAATACAATGCCCTGCAAAACATTTGCAATACATCATAATATTTGTAATTTGATGCCATATATGGTATTATAAAAAATGAGTATGGGCTTACGTAGAATTTAGAAAAATTCAGTAAAAGAGGCAAAAAATGGATACTTTAATTGTAAAAATGAATTCAGAAAATATTGATAATGAATCAATTAAAAAAGCTGGAGAAATAATAAGAGAAGGTGGACTTGTAGCATTCCCTACAGAGACTGTATACGGATTGGGTGCCAATGCATTAAATAAAGAGGCAGCTAAGAAGATTTATGCGGCAAAGGGCAGACCGTCCGACAATCCATTAATTGCACATATAGCAAATGAAGAGATGCTTAAACCGTTGGTAAAAGAGATTCCGGAAGTGGCAAAGAAACTTATGGATGCTTTTTGGCCGGGTCCAATGACACTTATTTTTAATAAAAGTGATATTGTTCCAAAGGACACAACGGGAGGATTGGATACAGTTGCTATAAGAATGCCAAATCACCCGATTGCACAGGCGCTTATAAAAGAAGCAGGTGTTAGCATAGCAGCACCAAGTGCAAATTTATCAGGAAAGCCAAGTCCTACATTAGGAGAACATGTTATTGATGACATGGATGGCAGAATTGATATGATTATTGACGGTGGAATGGTAGGAATGGGGTTGGAGTCAACGATTATTGACGTAACAGTTGAGCCGCCTATGATTTTGCGCCCAGGATTTATTACAAAAGAAATGTTAAAAGAAGTAATAGACCAAGTAGAAACGGATAAGGCGATTCTTACAAAGCCTACGGACGGACTTAGACCGAAGGCTCCAGGTATGAAATATAGGCATTACGCACCTAAAGCTGATTTTAGAATGTACGATGGAGAAGAAGAAAAGGTTGCGAATGAAATAATTAAAGTTGCCAATGAAAAGGATTCACAGGGATACGTTACGGGAATACTTACATCAGACCAGAATAAACATTTTTATGAAGGAAAGGTAAATGATGGAGTAGTTATAGTGTCACTAGGGGATTTGGACAAGCCTGAAACAATTGCAAATCATTTGTTTAAAGCACTGAGAGATTTTGATAAGATGGAAGCTCAGTTTATTTTTGGAGAAACATTTTCCAGAAAAGATGTAGGTGATGCGATTATGAACAGACTTACTAAGGCAGCAGGTTATAATATAATAAACTTATAGTATATTTGGAGGCATAATGGATTATTCAAAGATTATCTTCGTAACGAAAGATGATACATCAAGAGGTCCGTTGGCAGCGGCCATTTTAAGACAGAAGATGCCAATAGAACCAATTGAGATTGAATCCAGAGGCTTGATTGTATTGTTCCCGGAGCCGATAAATCAGAAAGTTGAGGCGATAGCAGCGGCAAAAGATTTAGACGTAAAGGGATATGCATCACAACAATTAAGTGAATCGGACTTTGGAAAAGATGTGTTAGTTTTAGTATTTGAAGAAAGTTTAAAGCCTACTGTATATGAGGAATATGCGGAGGCACAGAATGTTTACACATTTAAAGAATTTATAAATGAGTCAGGAAATATTGCGGACCCTTATGGTGGAGAATTACAGGAATATGGTAAGTTATACGACTCATTGAATGAATTAATGAGAAAATTGGTTTACAAATTAAGAGTACCAAAATTAAGTTAAAAAGATGGAGGAAGTAATAAATGGCAAAGACAATGGTAATGGATCATCCATTGATTCAGCACAAAATTGGAATAATCAGAAGAAAAGAAACAGGAACAAAGGATTTCAGACAGTTAATCAGTGAAATTGCAATGCTCATTACATATGAAGCAACAAGAGAATTAGAATTAACAGATGTTGAAATTGATACACCAATTTGCAAAACAACAGTAAAAGAATTAGGTGGAAAGAAGTTAGCAATAGTTCCTATCTTAAGAGCCGGTTTAGGAATGGTAGACGGAATGTTAGCAATGATTCCATCAGCAAAAGTAGGACATATCGGACTTTATAGAGACCCTGTAACAGTAAAACCTGTTGAATACTATTGTAAATTACCTGAAGATTGTGAAAACAGAGATGTATTTGTAGTAGACCCAATGTTAGCAACAGGTGGTTCATCTGTAGCAGCAATTCAGATGTTAAAAGATAAAGGTGTAAAAAATATCAAATTTATGTGTATCATAGCAGCTCCTGAAGGAGTAAAAGCAATGCAGGAAGCACATCCTGATGTTGATATGTTTATTGGAGCATTAGACGAAAAATTAAATGAACACAGCTATATAGTACCAGGATTAGGAGACGCTGGAGACAGAATATTCGGAACTAAATAAGCACTGCATCAATAAGTAAAAATACGTTTTCTTGTGCTAGCACAAAAGAAAACGTATTTTTGCTTATTGATATAGCGCGCATGCGCGCGACCGAAATGAAGCGAAGCGGAATTGAGGTGCAGTGCTTATTTAGAAAGAAGAAGGCGCGCGACCGAAATGAAGCGAAGCGGAATTGAGGTGCAGTGCTTGAGGTATAGCTTATGACAACAAGGAGGTACATGTATGCGAAGTTATAAAAGAAAAGACTATATATCCTGGGATGAATATTTTATGGGCGTTGCATATTTATCATCTATGCGTTCAAAAGACCCGAATACTCAGGTTGGAGCATGCATAGTAAGTCAGGATAATAAGATTTTATCTATGGGATACAACGGACTTCCTGTGGGATGTGACGATGATGAATTTCCATGGAATCGTGAAAGTGACAGCCCTTATGACAATAAATATTTTTACACAACACATAGTGAATTGAATGCAATATTAAATTACCGAGGTGGAAGTTTAGAAGGAGCAAAAATATACGTGACATTATTTCCCTGTAATGAATGCGCAAAAGCAATTATCCAATGTGGAATAAAAGAAGTTATTTACGATCAGGACAAATATGGAGATACGCCAGGGGTAAAAGCGTCGAAACGAATGATGGACGCTGCAGGTGTAAAATATACTCGCTATAAAAAATCAAATAGAATTATAGAAGTGGATTTATAATTTGCACATATTTTAACTGCATAGAAAAGAGATATGCGAATACAAAAGAGGGAATTATCCAAATTAAATGACGCAAAGTATAAATTGTTTTTCATTATGATAGACGTCGATAAATTTAATAAATTTTCTAAATTTGGTTAATATAAAAATAAAAAGGATTTAGAAAATGAAAAGTATTGATACAATAAAGTTGTTGCAGGAATGCGATGCCGGGACCAAAATGGCGGTAGCGTCAATAGACAATATGCTTGATAAAGTAGGAAGTCAGCAGTTGAAAAATGTACTAGAAGAAAGCAAATCGCATCATGAAAGTCTAGGAAATCAAATTCATGATATGTTAAATGAAAGAGAAGCTTTTGAAAAAGAACCAAATCCAATAGCAAAAGGAATGTCTCGTGTGAAAACAGGTGTAAAAACAACAATGGAAAGCGGAGATGCTACAATTGCGGATTTGATTACAGATGGTTGCAATATGGGAATTAAATCTTTGCACAAATATTTAAACCAATATGAAAAAGCTGAAAAAAATGCTAAAGAAATGGCAAAACAAATAATAGAAATAGAGGAAAAACTCAGGAGTGAAGTCGCAGAATATTTATAGTGGCAAAATTAATAATAATTGCATACAATGTAAATAGGCAAGAATACTTGCTAGATTTAAGCACGTCGTTACTTTGAGTGCAAACTTTTAATTTAAGTGCTTCACTACTTTGAATGTGAACCTTTATTTTGAGCACTTGGCAGCTTAAAATGCGAATCATTATTTTTTTAGGGAGATAAAGTTCTTATCTCCCTGTTTTTGTGTATTATATGAATTAAATTTTATCGCTTGTAAAAACAAGCACGTCATTTACTATTGATTTCTTCTTTGAATTTCATATAAAAGAAGAACCATAATTGTATCTTTTAACCAATCATCTTCGGGATATATTATGCAGACATCATTTTCGCAGGCTGCATTTTCCATATGAACAATCTCAAAAATTCTATCCCTGATACCTAAAAGTCTGGTTTTATCAGGATATTCGTCGTACATAGGACTGCCGACATAATCCATTTTATCGCACTCTTCTTCTATAGTACTTTGAATTTTTGCAAAAGCTTTAGGGTACATTTCCTTAACATAATCAATTTTGTTAGAAAAAGAAGAATCCATCTTGATAAAAAAGCCTTCACTAAGTGAACTTTGCTGTATATAAACGGGTATATAATTATAAATCATTTTCAAATCCGACTATTTTCTTAATATATCTATATGACAAAATAAAAAATAACGTGATTGAAAAATAGACAAAATTCACATTAAAGCGTCAGAAAATTATTGTGGTAACGCATAAAGTAAAATTGCAAAAAAGTGAAGGATGCTTCCAAGTAAAATAAATAAATGGAAGATAGAGTGCATATATCTGTGGTTTTTGCCAAGCCCATATAAAACAGCACCAACAGTATAAGCAATTCCGCCGGAAACAAGTAATACAACTCCGCCCATTCCCATAACTTCAAATGTCTGTCTTATAAAGAATATGATGCACCATCCCATGGCTAAATAGCAAATCATGGAAAATACGTTATATTTCTTTAAATCTATAGCAGTAAGCGTACATGCAACTACTGCACAACCCCAGACAATACCAAATAAAACCCATGCGATAACAGGATATTTAGGCATCATTGCAACAAGTAGTACAGGAGTATAACTTCCTGCAATTAAAAAGTAAATAGTGCAATGGTCAAGAACCTGCATAACTTTTTTGGCTTTGCCCGGTTTCAAACCGTGATAAATACTGGACATTGCATATAGGTCAATAAGAGTAATTCCATAAATGATACTACTTATTACACCGATAGCACTTCCGTGTTTAGCTGCCATAATAATACATAATACCATAGCTGCTATGCCTAATGCTCCCCCAACAATGTGGGATACCATATTAAAAATCTCTTCCCCTTTTGTGTAATCAGGGAGTTCTCTGTCGTCTAATTTAATTCTTTTAGCCATTTGACACCTCCAAAACATAACATGTAGTATTCAATACTACATCAGTATAACACAGTGAAATTTATAGTCAACAGTAAAATTCAAAAAGAAAAATAGAAAAAAATATAAAAAGGTATAGACAATTTGAAAATATGCATATATAATGTGAGTACACTAAAAACAACAAAAAGTATATAGAAAGGAACAAAATAAATGAAAACAGGTATGCTGGGAATTTACGATGTTGATAGCAACTATGCGAATTCGCTTATGGAGTACATAAGTGACAAAAGAGGAATACCGTTTCGCACGGTTGCATTTACAGAATTAGAGGCACTTAAGGAATTTGCAGAAAAAAGAGAGATAGATATTTTGTTGATATCTGCAACTGCAATGACGCATGATATTGCTGAATACAATATTGGAAAGATAATTTTGCTGACGGATGGTAACGTATTTGCCGAATATATAAGTTATGCATCGATTTATAAATATCAATCTTCAGAAAATATTATAAGAGAAGTAATAAATTATTATGTCGATATAAGCACTGCGGAAGGCGTCGGGTCAGTTTTGGTTGATGATGTTGAAGTAATTGGAGTGTATTCGCCAATTGGCAGAAGTGGAAAGACCACATTTGCAATTACTTTAGGACAGGTTTTAGCGAAAGAGAAAGAAACCTTGTATATAAATATGGAAGAGTTTTCAGCATTGTCAAAGATTTTTAATAAAGAATACAGCGGAGATTTGTCTGACCTAATGTATTTTTACAAGCAGAATCCGGAGTCGTTACCATTAAAACTTAAAGCGATAGTTAACAGCATAAATGAAATGGATTACATACCGCCTTCGATGTTTTCTAATGACTTGAGAAGTTTAGATAGTAGTGTTTGGTTAGGAATGATACAGGCAATTATTAATTCAGGAATGTATAAGACGATAATTTTAGATTTAAGTAATATGGTTAAAGACATTTATGAAGTGTTGGAGTTTTGCAACGTAATTTATATGCCAATGAATGACGACCGAATGTCGCTTATGAAAATATCCGAATTTGAAGAATTTATATTTAAAACAGAGCAGGAAGAGTTGTTAGATAAGATTGTTAAGGTAAAATTGCCTATTTGTAATGAAAACCAATGGGATGAAGATTATTTTGATAAGCAGATTTGGGGTAGTTTAGGTGATTTTATAAGAAAACTGTTAAAAGAGGAAGTGGCTTGAAAACAAAAGTTGATTTAGAAGAATTGCGTGAAAAAATAATTGAAGAGATAGACATGACAAGAAATCCTAATGATGAAGAGCTTCATGAAATAATTGATTATGTTATTGCAGGAGTTGCCAAGTGCAGACTTATGCCACTTTATGACAGATGGGAGATACATAGACAATTGTATGATTCAATCAGAGGACTTGGAATTTTAGAGGAACTTTTGGCAGATGATAATATTTCTGAAATTATGATTAATGGAGTGGACAATATTTATGTAGAAAAATTTGGCCGAATTGTAAAAATAGATGGGAAATTTCCTTCGGTAGAAAGGTTAGAGGACGTAATTCAGCAGATTGTTTCAGCAACAAATAGAAGGGTAAATCAGTCTGATCCTATAGTGGATACAAGATTGCCTGACGGTTCAAGAGTAAACGTGGTTTTGCCACCTGTTGCGATTGATGGAGCCGCAGTAACAATTAGAAAATTTCCGGCTGACCAGATAACAATGGAAGATTTGATTAAATGGGGTTCTATCACAAAAGAGGCAGCCGATTTTCTTAAAAAACTTGTAGAGGGTGGATACAACATTTTTATAAGTGGAGGAACAGGTTCAGGCAAGACTACATTTTTAAATGCATTGTCCAATTATATTCCGCAGGATGAGAGAATTATTACGATAGAGGATTCGGCAGAATTACAATTGCTCAATACTGATAATTTGGTACGAATGGAAACAAGGCAGGCGAATACTGAGGGTGAAAATGAAATAACAATCAGAGATTTAATAAAGACAGCTTTGAGAATGAGACCGGACAGAATAATCGTGGGAGAAGTAAGAGGAGCAGAAGCGGTGGATATGCTTCAGGCCATGAATACAGGGCATGACGGTTCAATGTGTACAGGTCATGCAAATTCTGCACAAGATATGATGTACAGACTTGAAAACATGGTTTTGACAGGAATTGATATACCACTTGAAGCAATAAAAGCACAGATTGGAGCAGCAATAGATATAGTGGTTCATTTGGGAAGATTAAGGGATAAGACACGAAAAGTTATGACAATACATGAGATGGTGAAAGATGAAAATGAAAAAATAAAACTTCAACCATTATATGTATATAAGGAAACAGGTGAAAGTAATGGTATTGTGCAGGGTAGTTTGGAAAAAACAGAAAAGAAACTAAAAAATAATGAAAAATTAGCAGCACATGGAATAGAAATATAGGTGTATAAATGGATTACGAAAAGTATGTGTTTAACAGGAAAGAGTTATTTAATTATCTAATAATGGCGATAGTATGTGTGCTTATGATTGCCAAATTATTTTATGGCAAATATTTATATGCAGTGCTTTTATCACCTTTAATAATAGTTATTTTAAGAATTAAAAAATTGCAATTAAAAAGAAAGCGTAAAGAAAAATTAGAGGAGCAGTTTAAAGATATGCTAATGGGAATGGCTGATGCGATGAGTGCAGGCGCATCTTCAGTAACAGCATTAAAAGAAAGTTATAAAGAGATGTTGGGAATGCATGGTTATAACAGTTATATTTGCCAGGAATTAAGGATTATATTATCAGGAATTAAATTAAATGTTCCGTTAGAAAAATTGTTAAAAAATTTTGCAGAGAGGGCAAATATAGAAGATTTAAATTTGTTTGTAGCCGTATTTGAAATAGCGCAGAAAAAAGGTGGAAATATGATTCATGTTGTAAAAAACGTAGCTGATAATATACGACAGAAATCAGAAGTAAAAGAGGAAATAAGAGTAGCTATAAACGGAAAAAAATATGAACAAAAAATAATGAGTACAGTTCCCGTTATTTTAATTGGATATATGCTGATTTCTTCACCGGGATTTTTAAATGTTATGTATGAAACATGGATGGGAAAAGGCATTATGACAATCGTATGGGCACAAAGAATTATGGATGTTGAAATTTAATTATTTTATTGAAGATTATTGAGGTTGAGATTTAATGATTTTGGAAAGATGGATTATGGTAATGAAATATAGATTGTTAGATATCAGGGAAAATGATAGCGAATGAAATTGGAGAATAGATGGCAGGTATAGTGTTATGTAGTAGTGGTTTAGTAATTTTACTTATACTTTTATTAGTGACAGGAAGATACAAAATAAAGTATAGAAAAAGACTAAAAAATAAGTTGGATAAGGACGAGCATCCTTTGTTAAAACTTTATGGATTATGTTTTTGGATAAATGATAAATTTGTTGTGAAAAAATGCAAAAACCTATATAAAAAAAGTGATTCAAAATTAAAGAAACTATATGTCAGGGAAGACATAGATGAATACCGATATTTGTATATGAGTAAAAAGATAGCGAATAGTATCGCTGTATTAGTAATAGTTTTAATTGTTGGATTGGGTATAGGTGTTAATGAATATGGAGAAGCAAAAAATAAATTATCAGAAATACAAAGAAATAATCCGGGTGAGGGAGAAAAAGAGTATTCACTCATTGCAAAAGGTAAAGATAACAGTGAAGAAATAACTGTTAACGCTGCAGAAAAAAGTTTGACTATTGATGAATGTTATGAACAACTTGATAAAAAAAAGCCGGAAATATTAAAAAAAGTTCTAGGTGAGAACAAAAATGTTAATAACATTTCGAAAAAACTGAATTTAATAACAACTGATGATGATAAGGAAATTGATATAAGATGGGAAATTGATAAAAAAGATGTTATTGATTCATCAGGAAAAATTATTAAGGAAATAAATGATAAGGGCGATGATGTAAAACTTACAGGTTATTTGTCTTTAGAGGATGTAACGATAATATATGAAATTCCTTTGCATATCACCGGGAATGATGAAATTGATTCAGTACAGGATAAGGTTCAGGAAATAGCAGATGAAAATCTGTATGAAAAAACTATAAAACTACCCCGAAAAATAAATGGTAAAAGTATTGAATTTTATAGTGATGTAGACACCGTTGCAGATAAATTTATAATTATAGGGCTGATTTTTGCTATTGCAATATTCTTTTTTGAAGACAAAAATCTGGACAAAAATTTAAAGAAAAGAGAAAGTCAGATGGTAAGGGATTATCCTGAAATTATTAGTAAGCTGCTTTTATATAATGGTGCCGGCATGTCAATACGAAATGGTTTGGAAAGAATTGTTGCAGAGTATAAAAGAAATTTGAATTTAGGCTATAGATATGCATATGAAGAACTGGATTATACATTAAATGCAATGAATAGTGGTATTAATGAACAGCAGGCTATTAGTGAATATGGAAAAAGAAGCGGAATTCATTGCTATATAAAACTGGCAAATATTTTACAACAGAACATTAAACGTGGAACAAGAGAAATGGCAGTAGCTTTGCAGGAGGAAATGGATAATGCGTTAATTGAAAGAAAAAATAAGGCATTAAAAGAAGGAGAGGAAGTCGGAACGAAACTGTTAGGACCAATGATAATAATGTTGATTGTAGCAATGGGCATTGTCGTGGCTCCGGCACTTATGTCAATAAAAATATAAAACAGGATAGCAACATAAATAATGTAGAAATGGGAGAAATATATGAGAGGTTTAATAGATAAATTAAAGAAAAATTTAGTAGATTTTGGACAAGATGAGTCAGGTATGGGTGTAATTGAAGTTATTTTAATAATATTGGTTTTAGTTGGACTTGCACTAATTTTTAAGAAACAGATAGGAGATATTGCAGATGGAATATTTACTTCAATAAAAACTCAAGTAGGCAAGTTTTAATGAGATTAAAAGCAAGCGTAACTATATTTTTAAGCCTGGTTATAACTGTGGTTATAGTTGTTGTATGTACTGTAATTGAGTCAGCAAGAATAAGTGTTTCGCAAATGGAAGGAAAAGCTGCAACATATATGGCAGTTGAATCCGTTTTTGCAGGATATGGAAAACAGTTGTATCAGGATTATGGAATATTACTTGCATGGGAACAGGAGCCGTTAGGTAATCAGGTTACAAGATATATGCAGGATAATATAAATATGGCAGATTTAGATTTTAAAAATTATGATTTTTCAAATATGGAGATAGAAAGTGTAAATATTTTAAAACAAAAATACGCCACAGATAAAGAAGGAGACTTATTTGTAAAACAAGTAGTTGATTATGCAAAATATATTGTGGGAATTGATGCTGTTAATAAATTAATTTCCGATTCCGAAGAAGAAAATAATAATAAGGAAACATGTAATGAAATAAAAGAAAATAGTAATGTTACAAATATAGCCAATGATGTTTCAAAAGAAATGATAGGAATCGTAGAAAAAATAAACACTCAGATTGATGAACTAAAAAACACAGAAAAGTTAAAAGGAAAAATGTCAGCGGTGTTTCAGAAATTTGATGATTTAAAAGCAAATATAACGGGTCAAAACCAGAACCAAAATATTCACGATAAAAAGGTTAAGAAGTTTTGGAATAAATATAAGAAACTAAAAAATGTATTGAAAATAGAAGACACTTTAATATCAAAAACTCTAACAGATATGGATACATATGTTGAAAATAAAAATGCTATAGAAAAAGAAATGAATGGCGATTTTTCAGGATATGAGGATTATATAGAAGTAGATAGAGAAAGTTTGAAAACAATAAAAAATTCAATAGAAGAAATAATGACAGCTTCAAATGTGGATGCAGATATTAATCAAAGTAATATCGGTGAAATAGAAAAATTGCTTGATAAGGTAAAAAGCATTGAAAAAGGTTTATGGGATCTAAAAAAAGGAAATTCTAATGGCGATGCTAAAGAAGAAAAAAACTTATATGAAAGAGCAAAAAGTTTAATAAGCGATGGTGTATTAGGAATTGTTTTAGAGGATGTAAACAATATATCTACAATGCAGATAAGAAATCTAAATCTGCCAACAACATTAGAAACAGATGGTAATAAGAAAGCAGATTTAATAAAGGATATTACAAACAAAGGAATCTTTGTGAAGTATATAGAATTGTACTTTAACAATTATGCAAAAATTTCTGAATATGGAAATGATGATACAGCCTTAAAGTACGAAATGGAGTACATTTTAAATGGAAATTTAAATGATAAAGACAATCTTACAGAGACTATTAAAAAATTAGTTGAAGTTAGAAATTTATCAAATGGAGCGTATTTAATAACGGATGGCGAAAAGATGCAGGAAATAACAACTTTGGCTGAAACGGTAGCCACGGCTATTGGAATGCCATTTTTAACGCCGGTTGCTCAGGCAGTAATAATAGAGGCGTGGGCACTGACAGAAGCGGTTATTGATGTAAGGCAGTTATTAAATGGAGAAAAAGTACCGATAGTGAAAAACAGTGAAAACTGGAATAGCAGCATAAAAAATATCGGGACATTTGAAGACGGACGTAAAAACAATACAGGGTTAACTTATACACAGTATTTGCAGACAATGATTATGACACAGAAAACAAAAAATACTGTTTTTAGAACTATGGATTTAGTGCAGGTAAATATGCAAAAAAGATATAATAAGGATTTTTTAATTTCAGAGTGTTTTGGAATGTGTGAAGTTGAAGCAAATCTTAGAATAGAACCGGTATTTACGTCGTTACCAATAGTGTCACATTTAATAGGTAACAATAACGAAAGTTATATTTATAAAACCAAGATGGAATATGAGTACTGATTTAAAAATGGCGTTGAATATAGAACATTACATTAAAAATAACGTTGAATATAGAACGCAATATTAAAAACAACGTCGGACATAAAACGTAACATTAAAAACAACGTCGAACATAGAACGTAATATTAAAAACAACGTCGAACATAGAAAACAATATTAAGAATTATAAATTTAAACAGATAGTTGAGAGTTTTGTAAAAATCTGATTAGCAGAATAAATGTGAGGTAAATAATAATGCCCTTTTTCATAAGAA